>Ga0164313_10004460_pt1 | contig 12442 bp, 8 predicted proteins | sample GuaBasSedimGuay4_FD_113735 | JGI IMG/M metagenome (GOLD analysis project Ga0164313, IMG submission 113735) | Subseafloor sediment microbial communities from Guaymas Basin, Gulf of California, Mexico - Guay4, Core 4569-4, 0-3 cm | ecosystem: Environmental > Aquatic > Marine > Hydrothermal vents >... | reverse complement strand
CCCAACATTCAGTATCATTTCCTGCCTGCGGCCATGCGCTATGACGGACAGGCGGCGGTAAAGGGGCATGGCTATCAGGTGCACGTAGGGCCCAATAAGCCGGGCAGCCGTGGCTCTGTATCGATTATTTCCGATAGGCCGCTAGACCCGCCAAAGATCGTATTCAACTACATTTCGACCCCGCAAGACGTAGAAGACTGGCGTGCCTGCATTCGGCTAACGCGGGAAATTCTGGCACAGGAAGCAATGCACGAATTTGATAACGGTGAAATTCAGCCCGGCGAAGACATCGCCAGCGATCAGGCCATTGATGCCTGGGTGAGGCAAAACGTAGAAAGTGCTTATCACCCTTCCTGTACCTGTAAAATGGGTGCGAATGATGATGCGATGGCGGTGCTCGACAGCGAATGCCGGGTTCGTGGAATCCAGTCCTTACGCGTAGTGGATTCTTCGATTTTTCCCAGCATCACCAATGGCAACCTCAACGCGCCCACCATGATGGTGGCAGAAAAAATGGCCGACCTGATCCTCGGCAAGCCCCCTCTACCCGCAACAAAAGTACCCGTCTGGCATCACCCGGATCACCAAAACTGCCAGCGCTAGGGAGGGGTTGATCAGCGCTTCCCCAGGCGCGCAAACTTAATTTGACGTCGCTAATTTTATACACCTTATCAGGCGATTAGTAGATACTGCTATGAAACTGAACTGACTATTCATAAATATGGCATCAAAAAGAGCAGGCGGGAGAGCCGCACGTCGCGCATTGCGTGCCGCACCTCTGGCAGAAAAAGACAAAGCCGTCCACCCGGGTCAGCTGGGGGGGCGTTTTCAGCCTCTTACTGAGTCGGATATGGGGCGAATTCATGACGCTATCCTGGACTTGCTGGAGAATGTTGGCTTTTCCCGTGCCATCCCCTCCTGCATTAAAGCAGTCACCGCTGCCGGGGGAAAGTATACAGACGATGGCCGCTTACTCTTCCCACGTGAGCTGATTTTAAAGACGCTCGATATCGCCGCGAGAGACATCACCTTATATGCCCAGCACGAAAAGCATGACCTGCACTTAAGCGGGAACAAGGTGTACTTCGGCACCGCTGGTGCGGCCGTACATATTGTTGATGGCTGGAAAACACATTCTGATTATCCAGACGCAGGCGCCTATCGTGATTCGACCCTTCAGGATTTATATGACGCTGCGCGCCTGGTCGACAAACTGGACCACATACATTTTTTTCAGCGTCCTCTGGTCGCTCGAGACATAGTGCAGCCCGCTGCCATGGACATCAATACGACCTATGCTTCCGTATCGGGTACAACCAAACATGTAGGCGTTAGCTACGTTGAACCCGAGCACGCGCGAGAAGCGCTTACACTATTGCACGAAATCGCGGGCAGTGAAAAGAAATGGCGCGAACGGCCGTTTGTCAGCATGTCATCCTGCTTTGCGGTCCCCCCCCTGCGATTTGCGGAAGATGCCTGTCGTGTATTGGAAGTAGTCGTACACGGCGGTATGCCCGTGCTGTTACTCGCGGCAGGACAAGCCGGCGCCACCAGCCCAGCCACGCTCGCCGGTGCGGTTGTACAGGAAATGGCCGAAGTGCTCGCTGCACTGGCGTATGTGAATAGCATGGTTCCAGGGCACCCCTGCGTAGCTGGACCCTGGCCATTTGTATCGGATTTGAGAACCGGTTCCATGAGTGGCGGCAGTGGGGAACAGGCCATATTGATGGCCGCTTGCGGCCAGATGGGGCGCTATTATGATCTGCCTACAGGCATAGCGGCAGGCATGGCTGATTCCAAGATTCCGGATGCTCAATCCGGATTTGAAAAAGGTTATACGCTGGCTCTGGCCGGGCATAGTGGTGCCAATATGGTCTATGAAGCCGCAGGCATGCAAGCCAGCTTGCTGGGGTTTAGTTTCGAGGGCTGCACGCTGGACAATGACATGCTCGGTGCCATAAATCGTAGCGTACGGGGTATTGAAATTGACGATGAGACTCTAGCCCTTAAAACCATCAAGGATGTGTGCCTCAACGGCCCTGAGCATTTTCTCTCACATGAATCAACACTATCGAGAATGCAAAAAGATTACGTTTACCCGGAGGTAGGGAATCGTTTCTCGCCGGGCTTGTGGAAAGAAATGGGATCTCAGCCGATCAATACCCCCGCACGGGGAAAAGCCCAGGAAATCTTGGCCGACCATTTTCCACGGCATATTAACGAGGAGCTCGATACGCGTATTCGCTCCAATTTTGATATACGCTTACCACGCGAGCAAATGAAACCATGAGCGAAGCAACTCTTCCTTCCCAGGCCAAAGTAGTCATCGTCGGTGGCGGCGTCATGGGCGTCAGCCTGTTATACCATCTCGCACTGGAGGGTTGGACAGACGTTCTATTGATTGAAAAAGGTGAGTTGACCTCGGGCTCCACCTGGCATGCAGCCGGACAATGCCCCAGCTTTATCGCCGATTACAATATGGCGAAGATTCACGATCATGGTATTCAGTTATATCCAAAACTTGAAGAACTGACCGGCCAATACGTTAGCTGGCATGGCTGTGGCGGGATACGCTTTGCCCTCAAACAATCTGAAGTAGAGTGGTTCCATCGCGTTGCCAGCGTGGGGAAATTAATTGGTTTTGATTGCGAAATTATTGACCCTGCAAAAATCCGCCAGCTTAACCCGCATGTAAACACGGATGGCGTACTCGCGGGGGCCTGGACGGTTAATGATGGTCACGTCGATCCAGCAGGCATCACTCAGGCAATGGCGAAAGGCGCGCGTAACCTGGGTGCGAAAATCATTACACATAATCGGGTCATCGATATCAATCAGAAGAAATCAGGGGACTGGGAGATCGTCACAGAACGGGGCAATATTCAGTGCAACATGGTGGTCAATGCAGCAGGCTGTTACGCACGGCAAGTCAGTCAGATGGTCGGTACAGATACCCCCATCACCAACATGAAACATACCTATATCGTCACCGAATCCGTGCCTGAGTTCATGGAACAAGACGATGAAATGCCGGTGATGCGAGACCCCTATCCTTCTGCGTACTATCGCCAGGAGCAAAAATCCGCCCTGATCGGGATTTACGAAACTGCTAACTCAGAAGAATGCTGGACGCACCGGGATGGCTGGCCGGAATGGATCTCTGAAAACGAACTGTTTAACCCCGATTTCGATAACTTGTTGCCCTTTATCGAACGCGTCATGCAACGCATCCCGATGTGGGAAGAGTTGAGCATCAAGCGCGTGGTCTGTGGTGCCATACCCCATACCCCTGACGGTAATCCCTGCCTCGGCCCGGCCGCTGGCTTACGCAATTTCTGGCATTGCAATGGCGCTTCAATTGGTATTGCAGCGGGGGCCGGTTCCGGTAAGTACCTCGCACAATGGATGATCTACGGCGACGCTGAGATAAACATGGCGGGAGTCGACCCACGGCGTTTTGGTCAATTTGCACCCGGCACCTATACCAAAGCCAAATCACACCAGGACTACGAACACATGTACGCCTTGCACTTGCCTGGCGAAGAACGCCCGGCCGCACGCAAGGCCAGGATCACGCCCCTGTATGATCGCCTGTTAGAACAGGGCTGCGTCTACACGGAAGCCAACGGGTGGGAACGCCCAAAATGGTTTTCCCCGGATGGCCGAAAGGAAGAACCCGGCTTCCAGCACAATAATATATTCCAAATCATTGCTGAAGAATGCGAGGCCGTACGGCAACGGGTCGGCCTGCTGGATTTATCCAGTTTTGCCAAGTATGACGTCACGGGGAAAGATGCACGACATCTGCTAAATCGAATTAGTGCTAATCGGATGTCCCCTCGCACGGGCGGAATCAGTCTGACGCACTACCTGTCAGAAAGCGGGCGAATCAGCGGTGAATCGACCATTACACGCTTAGGTGATGAGCACTATTATGTCCTGTCCGGTGCGGTCGCAGAAGACAGGGATTTTGATACCCTGCAACATGGCATCCTCGAAAACGAAGACGTTCAGGTGCAAAATATCAGTGATGATTATGGCGTACTGGTACTTGCCGGGCCGCGTGCCCGAGATGTATTGGAAAAACTAACCGATACCGACCTGAGTAATCAAAATTTCCGCTGGTTGACGGGCAAAGAAATATCCGTAGCAGGTTTTCCCGTACGCGCCCTGCGGGTTAACTACGTCGGGGAACTGGGCTGGGAATTACACGTGCCTATGGATAATTTACTACCTGTCTATGATGCACTTTGGGCCACCGGACAGGAATTTGATATCGCCAACTTTGGCACCTACGCGGTCAACTCGATGCGCATGGAAAAAGGCTACAAAGGCTGGGGCAGCGAGTTGAGCAACGAGATCACCATGGTCGAAGCGGGCCTGATGCGCTTTTTTGCCGACGGAAAACAAGATTTCACCGGCAAAGATGCTACCTTGAAGGTGCTCAACGAAGGTGTTTCTCAACAAATTGTTTACCTGGACGTGAATTCAAAGGATTGCGATATTTCGGGGGGAGAGCCCGTGTTTGCAGAGGGTTCTCTGGTGGGTATCACGACCTCAGGTGGTTATGGTCACACCACCCGGAAAAGCCTGGGATTTGCCTATGTAGATCCTGAATATGCGCCACCGGGTACACAATTGTCCGTCGAGCTTCTGGGCAAGCAATATGATGCCCTGGTCATCTCAGACCCGGTCTGGGACCCACAAGCCACTCGGTCAAGAACAGACGCTACCGAATAGCCGCCATCAGGCGCCAGACTGAGCCGACAGGTAATACCGGACGGCCTCAGTCAGGCGCATTACATTACCTTCAATCTGATCCTCTACCGCGCAGGCAAAGCCCAGCACAATGCCCGGCCGCAGGCGTTGTTTATCGCAAAAAATGGAAATCGGCAAGCAGTCTACCCCGGCAGCCCAGATGCATTCTGCCACCTCACTATCGGAAGCCTGAGGCACTTTTAACCAGCCAATCAGATGCATGCCTGCATGGCAAGGTTCCAATTCAAATAGATCAGGCGCATGCTGCTCAAGACTTGAAATCAAGCGATCTCTGCGCTGCCGGTAGGTGAGTCTCATTTTGCGAATATGTGCATTAAAATTGCCATCCACCATGAAATTTGCCAGAGTCTTCTGCTGCAGTAATGACACATTCTGTGATAGCAATGTCTGCGCCGCCGCAAAAGATGAGGCAAGCTCAGATGGACAAATGAGGTATCCAAGGCGCAGAGCCGGAAACAGGGATTTTGAAAAACTACCGACATATAGTACGCGCCCACCGCTATGCAGCGCCTGCAGGGCGGGTAATGCCCTATCAGTATAGTGAAACTCACTGTCATAATCGTCCTCAACAATCCAGCTTTCAGACTGATTGGCAAAATCCAGCAAATCGAGTCGACGTTGCAAGCTCATGACTACCCCCAGGGGGTGTTGGTGGGATGGCGTAGTAAATATGACACGACTTTTCGGGTAATTCCTGATTGCGTACTTCAGGGAGAAGCCTTCCACATCAATCGGTACAGAACGAACATCTCCCCCCAGTAAACGCATTGAGTCGCGTATGGCAATATGCCCCGGGTCCTCCATCCAGGTTACATCGCCTGGCTCAAGCAGGGTCATCGCAATCAGTGAAAAAGCCTGCTGAGCGCCGGAAGTAATGATAACCTGACTGCTGGAGCATTTTATACCCCGGTGATCCAGTACGTGCCCCGCAATTGCCTGCTTCAGCTCTTCAAGACCGCTTGAAGAGCCGTACCCCAAAAAATCATCATTATTGGCACGCAGTACGCGCGAGTATGCATCAGCCCAGGCCCGCCGCGGGAATAGATCTAACGCGGGAATGCCGGGGCGAAATGCGCGCACCCGGTCTAACCGGGTGGTAGCTTTGGAGTGGCCAAGTGATCGTGCCCTCGGCGGCAGGCTCGGGTCAGGTTGCACGACATGCTGTTTTTCAGCAACGCTCTGCGGGCGCAAAGCATTGCTTTGAAGTTGTTCCACGTAGGTCCCTGACCCCTGTTTTGCCCACAAAAAACCTTCGGCAATCAATTGCTCGTACACATTCTTAACCGTCAGGCGGGATATACCCAGATCAGCCGCCAGTTGACGGGTTGCCGGCATGCGCGTTCTGGCGGCCAGCTCACCACCCAGAATGAGCTGGCGAAGTTTGGTTTCGAGCTGCCTGTACAGTGGCCTGTTGCTTGAGGTATCTATATTAAGCGTCGAAAACAACGCACCACCGGTTTTCTTAACCACGTCCGCCCTCTTTCAGATTGACAATTGGATATAACACTATCGAATAAATGGGTATTCCTATGATCCAATCATATCACTACATTTCTTTATTGATAGCGTTCATTACATCTTCAATGAGGAGGGCTTCCAGGCGTGGCAAAATTCGATTTCTCTGAAAACATCCAACTCTTAAACAACGCCATGACCATTGGCGCAAAAGAGATCCCATTCATTGCGCAAATGCACGAATTCGCAATGCGCGAAAGTGGCATCCCGGGTGATCTATTCTATACCGATGCGAAAAAATTCGTTCGCGGCACGCTCGAGGTTACCGAACGCTTTGGCTTTGATACCCCCTCTTTTATCTGGGACGTATATAACGTAGAAGCGCAGGCATTGGGGTGTAGTTTCGTTACTTTCAAAGATATGGCTCCCGCGATCGAAAATGTATCTCCCCTGGTGAACTGTGAAGCCGACATCGCAAAACTAAAAGTGCCCGACCCATATAGCTCCGGCCGCATGCCGATGGTATTCGAGATCATGCAGGAAATGAAAACGCAGGCCAACATGATACCGGCGCCCGGTTTTTGCGCACCCTTCACGTTGGCTTCACACGTCATGACCTTCGAAAATCTCATCGTACAGATCAAGCAGAACCCCCAGTTTGTGCACAGCCTGATGAACTTCCTGGTGGACGATGTGATCGCGCCCTATATGAACGCAATGCTCAAGGAGTTTCCAGATATTGTCACGGTCGAAGGATCTGACGCGGTTGCTTCCCTGCCGTTCATCACCCAGGACATGCTAGAAGAATTTGCCTTACAGCCACTGGAGCGATTGCAAAAGCAGGTCGCTCGTCCGGTCTTTTGTGACAATTGGTGGGGGGATTCCTATGCCCCCGACCTGCCTGAATTCTGGGCACAAAAACGCCGTGCAACCGCGAATTACCTGAAGGTACAGGACCCGGATCTTTTCAAGCTGGGAGTACAGCCCGTCATCGACTATGCAAGGGCAAATGATCTACCCGTCGTCCTGGGGGTCGATAACAACGTCTTCCAAGGCGGCACAGAAGAAGAAATACGCATGCGCATTCATGAATACATGGAAGCCATTGAAGACGTCGGTAAAGGTGCGCTTTATTTGTGTTCACTTTCTGCAGTCACACCCGCGCAAAACGTGCGCATTGCCATCGAGGCCTGCAAAGATTTCAGGGCAGGAAATCGCCCCTGGACGGGGCAGCGGCGCGCAGGCACGCCTGAGGCTCGTGGAGAAATCACCCACAAAGCTGCCAGCATAAAGAGCAACCCACCGAAGGCCATCAGCGGGGATCAGGGGAGCCCGGAAGACTTAATGCTCGACGATATTTTTGACGCAGTGATAGATGCCGATGATATCGATACAGCGGCACTGGTCAAAGAAGCCCTCGGAAAGAATATAAGTGTCCACGCCATTCTCAACGATGCTCTAATCGCTGCCATGGATGAAATAGGCGACGACTTCGCCGATGGTACAATTTTTGTACCTGAAATGCTGATGTCTGCACGCGCGATGAAAGCGGGACTGGAAGTGGTTCGTCCCATTTTAACCGATACAGGAGAACCGGCAAAAGGCACGGTGATGCTGGCAACGGTTCAGGGCGACGTACACGATATCGGCAAAAACCTGGTAGGCATGATGCTAGAAGGCGCGGGGTACGAAGTGATTGACCTGGGAGTAAACAAAAAACCTGAAGAAATCCTCGAGCGCGCCAACGAAATCAACCCAGACGTAGTCGGGCTATCTGCCTTGCTCACCACCTCAATGCCCTCTATGCAAAAAACAGTCAAGTTGTTTAAGGAAGTGGGTTCGAAGTACCCCGTGATTGTCGGAGGAGCACCGGTAACCGAAGAATTTGCCGATGCCATTAAAGCAGACGGGTATGGCGAAAACGCACCGCTCGCGGTTGAAGCGGTTCACAAGCTAATTGCAGAAAAAATGCAAGTCAAAGCGACAGTATTCGCTCAGACATCTGCCTAAGGGCATTATGATTAAACCCTGAACTATCTAGGCGTACACAAAACCTACCTGTAGAAGTTGCAAGGTAATCCAAAATTGCATCCACTCCTTTCTCAGCTCTCAACCTCTACAGTGAGCCCGTGTACCCACATCACCTTTTTCCGAAATATGGCGTACAAGCTGTAGTTTCTTTTGCGTGTCATTGTTAAGATACATTTAGAATTACGCCTTGCCTTTAATAACGACTAAACATCCTCAATGCCCAACACGACCGTTGTCTTACTTGGAACCGGCACCCCGAATGCTGACCCGGACCGAATGGGGCCTTCGCTTGCTGTCGTGGTTAATGATACGCCCTACATCGTCGACTTTGGCCCGGGGGTTGTAAGGCGTGCAGCGGCAGCTGAGCAAAACGGTATATCGGCTCTGGCGGTTAAAAACTTGAATACGGCCTTTTTGACACACCTACATTCAGATCATACAACGGGCTTTGCGGATTTAATCTTCACCCCCTGGGTATTGGGCCGGGAAAAACCGCTGGAAGTTTATGGCCCTCCCGGTTTAACTGACATGACCGAGCACATTCTCGCCGCATACGCCATGGATCGTGAAACACGAGTTTGTGGCTTTGAGCCGATTAACCCGGACGCATACGGTGCTGTGAGTCATGAGATAAAACCGGGCCTGATATACGAGGACAAACAGGTCAAGGTTGAAGCCTTCGGGGTGGAGCATGGCGAGGGATGGCTTGCCCTGGGTTATCAATTCACCACTGCCGACCGACGCATTGTCATCTCCGGCGATACCGCTCCGATGGATTCATTGATCGAATTATGGCAAGGCTGTGATGTGCTCGTACATGAGGTGTACTCGCACAAAGCCTATCTCAAGAGATCACCAAAATGGCAGCACTACCATGGACATATGCATACTTCCACAAAGCAACTTGCGAGCATTGCCAATCGGGTCCAGCCCGGAAAATTGGTGTTAACCCACCTACTTTTATGGGGAGCAACTGAAGCTCAATTAGTGGCTGAAATCACACAAAGCTACGCTGGAGAGGTCATTTGTGGCGAAGACCTCGGGGTATATTAGCTTCGCCTGCTACCTACACTCAAATGATGATTGAAATCAATCTTCCGACAAGAGACACACGGCAGCTTATAGAAAATTTTCTGCGCGGTACCATTCATAAGTATTTTTCAAACCTTCCTCCAGCGTAACCATAGGCTGATAAGCCAGGTCACGTTTTGCCTTGCTGATATCAAAGGCACGATTCTGGCGATACCAGTCCACGCGGCGTGGAAATATCGGCGGAGCAACACCAAATGGCTTGCAGGCCCATTCGGTGAGGTGTCCAGCAATGCGCAATGGCATCAATGGGTAATGGGGTATTTTAACCGTATCCCGCACTCCCATCGCCGTAGCCACTTCCAAAACCAGTTCTTCGATACTTAGATAACGCTCATCGCCGATCAGGTATGTTTCGCCATCTCCAACCCCCGGCACCTGAGCCAGTAACGTGGCATCTACATAATTTTCAACATAAACCGGATGATAAAAGACTTTACCGGAGCCAAATATTGGAAATGAGCCTTTGTTGATGCGCCGGAAAATCATCCCAAAACGATCTTTATCCCCCGGCCCGTATAATGCGGTCGGGCGCAGGATGGTGCACTTCATGCCACGCGCCGCGAATTCCTGTACGATCGGCTCCGCTAAATATTTGGTCTGCTGGTAATAGTCAGCCGCATTTATTGGCGCAGATTCATCTGCGGGCGGGTGATCAATATTGCCATGCACACCGCAGGTCGAACAGTAAACGAATTTTTTGACGCCCTGCTTTTCGGCAATCTCCAGCACATTGCGTGTGCCTTCGACGTTAACTTCATCGTAGTAACTTTCAGGCACATTCAATTCACGAAAAGCGGCGGCCAGATGATGGACGATATCAGCCCCCTTAAGCGCCTTTTCGACCACGGATTTATCAGTCACACTGCCAATAATGACTTCTCCACCCCAATCCTTTATCTCGGCTGTTTTAAACCCTTCCTGATAGTCGAGTGCAAGTACCTCATGACCTTCGCTCAGTAAGCGTTTAACCAGCACTTTACCCGTGAACCCAGTACCACCTGTTACAACAATTCTCACTAACCCACTTCCTTATTAACAATATAATTTACGAGGCATTATACTAAAACACTGGGGTCGAGTTTTGTATATATTACTATCCAGTTACAACGCAAGACCATTAGACGGCTATTCACAATAGTAGCTCTCATCCGAGAGCTACCGAAAACAGGCCTTCAGACCAGGCACACGTGCAGGGCCACCCCCCCCTACTTGAGGTTGTAGGCTCTGTGCTTTGGTCATTGTCAGAAAATATCAATATCTGTTAGCCTTAGTGTAAAAAAGACCTCCAAATTAGGCCTATAATTGCTTCAACGCCACACACTACACAACCCCATGAAATTCGTTAGTTACAATATTCAATACTGCAAGGGCAAGGATGGCTGCTACGATATAGATCGCATCGTTCGGGAAGTTAAAGGAGCCGATATTATTGCTCTGCAGGAGGTGGAGCGGTTCTGGAAGCGCTCAGCTTATACAGATCAGGTTGCAAAGATTGCAGAGGGGCTTGAGGGTTATTATTGGGTCTACGGTGCGGGTATTGATATGCATAGCGATTTTCAAGTACATCACGATAAGGCTCACAAAGGAAGGCCACAATACCGTCAGCAGTTTGGCAATATGTTGTTATCCCGAAAGCCCATACAATATTCACGCCATCACCTGCTACCCAAATATGGTAGCGTCGGGCCATTGAGCTTGCAACGCTCTGCGATTGAGGGGGTTGTGCTTTGCGGTAACACACCGCTGCGTCTCTATTCCGTTCATCTCACACACCTGTCTTCTGAGACGCGCCTACCCCAGGTGCAACACCTACTGGACATTCACCATGGAGCACGGAGGGAGGGAGTGCCCATTAGTGGGGATTTGAGCGGCATGGACTGGGCTCATGACCTGGATAATCAGCACGTACCCGCGAACGCTATTTTCATGGGTGATTTTAATTTTACGCCGGATTCCCCCGAGTATGATTGCATGGTCGGCCCGGTCAGTGATTATGGAGGACGTATTTCCAACCCGGAGGGGCTTGTAGATGCCTGGGCTGCGTGCGGGAACACAGAAATGAGCGGGATTACCTCCGATGTAGAAGGCGAGCCAGCACGCCTGGATTACTTCTTTGTCAGCACTGCGTTACGCAACAAAATCACCGCGTGCACCATTGATAACCATGCACAGGGCTCAGATCACCAACCGATTTGGCTGGAGATAAATTTGTAATATGCCAACATGAATAGCAGCTGTATTCAGCAACTGTTCGGTTAAAATTCAAACAGCGTTCATAAGGTATACCTTACTATTTGCACATCAACTCACAAAAAGCAAATACAGGAGACTGAGATGAACAAGCATTACTTAATCGTTACCCTTACATACGTGGCTGCCGCCCTTACCCTTTTAGGGTTCGCAACACTACCCGCTCAGGCGCAGGACTGGCCCGAACTAAATAAGGAGAATGTAGGCAAGGGACTGGGCGCCATTACCGGTGCCATCATCGGCTCGAACATAGGAGGGGGACGCGGGCGCACCGCAGCCATTGCAGTCGGCACTCTGGGAGGTTACTGGGCGGGAGGAGAAGCCGGCCGGCATTTTACCGAGGGGAACCAGACAGCAGCCTCACCCCGACGTAACAAACAGCATAGCCCCAGACACACCAAACAAAACTTAAAACCCGCACTGGACCGCCTTCCTTCCATTGAGATGGTGAATGCGTACTACCAGCCAACGACGGACATTAATGTTCGCGGAGGCCCCGGCACAGACTACGCCGTATTACATACCATTCAACAAGGAAAGCCCGTACCCGTAGCCGGCAGAGTCATCGGCAGTGACTGGTATTTAATCGCCGAACACGGCAAAGCATCCGGGTTTTTATATGCCCCTTTGATGGTGGCAAACCATACGCAGTCAGTCCGGGGTAACGCGATACGCGATGCTTCAACCACGACACAATTTGAGCAAAGTCTGTCCCAATTTTCGGCGTGTCGGACGATTACCCGGGAAGTCAGTTTGGGTAACGGCGACCATGAACTCCAATCATTTCAGGCCTGCCCGCAGGCGAATGGAAACTGGGTGAAAATCTAATGAACAT
>Ga0164313_10004459_pt1 | contig 12442 bp, 8 predicted proteins | sample GuaBasSedimGuay4_FD_113735 | JGI IMG/M metagenome (GOLD analysis project Ga0164313, IMG submission 113735) | Subseafloor sediment microbial communities from Guaymas Basin, Gulf of California, Mexico - Guay4, Core 4569-4, 0-3 cm | ecosystem: Environmental > Aquatic > Marine > Hydrothermal vents >... | reverse complement strand
TATGTTTTAGTGATTGCTGATACAGGGTATGCAAAATAGCATGCCCGGTTCGGTCTGCAGCCGCGCATGTACGTTGCGCAATGCCTTCGCCATAGTTTGTCGTCATGCCGCCAAATGGGCGCTGATAGATCTCACCTTTTTCATTTCTAGAAAACGGCACACCATAATGTTCCAGTTCAACGATGGCAGGAATAGCCTCGCGGCACATATACTCAATAGCGTCCTGATCGCCCAGCCAGTCAGAACCCTTGATGGTATCGTACATATGCCAGCGCCAGTCATCTTTACCCATATTGCCTAGCGCCGCACTGATGCCGCCCTGAGCAGCAACTGTGTGGCTGCGTGTTGGAAAAACCTTGGTCAGGCAAGCTGTTTTTAAACCTTTTTGAGCCATACCAAAAGTAGCACGTAAACCAGCACCGCCGGCACCGACCACAACAACGTCATATTCATGTTCTGTTATCTGATAATCCTGGCTCATGAATTACTGGCCTCCAAAGCTGATGCGTACAACGGCTAATATAGCCGCGATGGCAAGAAAGAATAATAATAAGTCGGCACTGACAATACAGATGATGCGTACTGCTTTTGTGCTGACATAGTCTTCAAACACGACCTGCAAACCTAATGCTGCGTGATAAAAAGTCGCAATGATAAAACAGACAAGTAATATGGAATTTAATGGTGAACTTAATTTTGCGAGCACCACGTTATACTCTGCGCCAGCTATGCATGCCACAGAATAGGCGAACCAGATTGTTAGCGGTATAAGCGCAACAGCCGTTACCCGCTGCATCCACCAGTGATGCAACCCTTCTTTAGCCGAACCCAGGCCGCGCGCTTTTCCTAGAGGTGTTTGTAAACTCATATTGTTATTTACCTGTATCTTTTGTCAAGGGCTTTTTATCAAGAAAGAAAGTAAGCATCATAGATAAGCGAGCGCCCATACTGATATAGTTAATATTGCAGCTGACAGGATTACGACAACAGATGATCTAGCGACAGCTGGCAATTCAAAGCCAAGACCCGCATCCCAGAACAGATGCCTGATGCCATTCGACAGATGAAAGAATAATGCAAAGGTAAAACCAAATAAAATCAGCTGGCCAATAATAGAGCCGACGACAGCATTCGCGTTATTAAACCCGGCTTCACCATGCGCAACCGACATTAACCACCACACTAACAATAAGCTGCCTAAACTCAGGAACACACCAGTAGCACGATGTAAGATAGAAAGAATAGCAGCCAACGGTAAACGATAGACCTGCAGATGCGGCGATAAAGGACGATCAACGGTACTCATGGTTTTCTCCTGCTAAACAATTATTTATCGCCAAACTCCAGGGAGCCCCTGATTAAGTACACTCTTTGTCATTCTGAGCGAAGTCGAAGAATCTTTTACCACTGCGCTATCAAATAGTTACGGAGTATAAGATCTTTCGGCAACGGCTCCTGCGTTGCCCTAATAAGTTACATCCTTGTAACGATCGACTTCGCTCAAGATGACACTTAATCAGAGGTGCCCTAGTTCTATATCCAGTTTTAGAAATCGATGCAGCGGCCGTTTTTTTCCCAGTCACCATAACGCGTAGGTTCCAGTCCTTCACGGCCACCAATTTCTTTTGGCCCTTCAACCTGCACGCTGCCTTGCTGGACTTTTAGTTGAACGTCTGGCTCATCAATGTCCTGACCTTCTTCAGTTGTATTTTCTTGTTGCGGCATCAGTAAACAATATTTCGATAATGTTGCAGTACACAATAGAACAATAATCACAGCAGTTGCAAGAAATAAGCATTCGTATTTTTCAATACAAGCTATTCGATTTTTCCACTTCAGAATTGCCGCAAGGTTATCACTATAAATTTTATGCCACACATATTTTATGGATACCTCATGAAACTAGCGCAGCCATAGTCTTAGAGCCTTTTATTACACGAAACAAGCAGCGTTATTATTCTGATTATTGACAAATACAATGCTTATAACCCTAACATCTGCCTTGCCAAATAGTCGGGAAGTCCTTAAATTTGTGCAATGCAATATATTTTTATTACCAATTTTCAGCAACCATAAAAACTTATGCCTATGAGCGACTTTATCCAATCAAACAAACTGCTTATCGAAAAGCCGTTACACGATCTGGTTAGCCAGGACATAGCGCCTTCGCTTGGCCTGGATGCTGATGATATCTGGCAAAAGCTTGACGCTATAACCTGTGAACTGACCCCGGAAAATAATGCACTGCTCAGCAGGCGCGACGACCTGCAAAAACAGATCGATGCTTATCACCGGGCTCATGCAGGTGCCAAAGTAGATCACGAACACTATAAAAACTTTCTTCAGGAGATCGGCTACCTTGAAGCTGAAGTTGACGACTTTAAAATCGATGTTAGCAATGTCGATGATGAGATAGCCAGCATAGCCGGTCCACAACTGGTGGTACCGATAAGCAATGCCCGTTTTGCATTGAATGCGGCGAACGCACGTTGGGGCAGTCTCTATGACGCGCTTTACGGTACCGACGTTATCGATGAGAGCGGTGAACTGGCCCGTGGCACAGAATTAAACCCGGCACGTTCACGCCGTGCCATCGAGTGGGCAAATTCATTTCTCGATACCGCCTTGCCGCTGGTCAATGGCAAACATAATGATGTACGAAAATATAACATCGAAAATGGCCAGCTGAATATTACGCTTAACAATAACGACCGCACTGCACTGATTAATCCCAGGCAGTACATCGGTCATCAGGATGGCAAGGTAATACTTTTCAAAAACCATAAACTACACATCGAGCTGCATAAAGATCCTGAGCACCCCATCGCAAAACTGGGCAATGCCGGATTAAAAGATATTGTTATCGAGTCCGCCATAACCACGATCTGCGATTTTGAAGACTCTGTCGCTGCGGTAGACGGAGAAGATAAAACCGTTGTATATAAAAACTGGCTGGAGCTGATGCGTGGCGACCTTCAAGCAGAGTTCAGCAAAAACGGTAAAACCGTTACCCGCGAACTGGCCGCTGACCGTCATTACACTAGCGCCGATGGCCAGCCTTATACCCTTTCTGGACGAAGTTTATTATTGGTGCGAAATGTCGGTCACCTGATGACTACACCAGCGGTTTTAATGGCCGATCACTCTGAAATACCTGAAGGCATACTTGATGCTGTGATGACCGGTTTGATTGCATTGATCGATGTCAATGATTCAGGAAGATATAAAAACAGCACCAGGGGCAGCGTCTACATCGTAAAACCTAAAATGCACGGTGCCGCAGAAGTTGCCTTTGCTGTTAAATTATTTTCACGCGTTGAAGCCGCTTTCGACCTGCCGGAAAACACGCTGAAGATTGGCATCATGGACGAAGAGCGCCGCACGACCATTAATCTAAAAGCATGCATAAAGGCTGCAAAACAACGGGTCATCTTTATCAATACCGGCTTTCTGGATCGCACAGGTGATGAGATACATACCAGTATGGAAGCGGGGCCCTTTTTACCCAAGGCAGAGATCAAAAAACAACGCTGGATACAGGCTTACGAAGACTGGAATGTTGATATCGGCCTGGCCTGTGGTTTTAGAGGACATGCACAGATAGGCAAAGGCATGTGGGCCATGCCTGATCGTATGGCACAGATGCTCACTGAAAAATCGGCTCATCCTGCTGCCGGTGCAAACTGCGCATGGGTACCCTCACCTACTGCAGCGACTTTGCACGCGACACATTATCACCATGTCACTGTCAACAGCGTACAGAGGTACATCAGTGCTCGTGCGTGTGCCAGCCTGGATGACATCCTTACCATCCCCTTGCTGGAAGACAGGAATTCTCTGACAGAGTCAAAGATCAAAAATGAACTCGACAACAATGCACAGAGCATCCTCGGTTACGTGGTTCGCTGGATCGATCAGGGTGTGGGTTGTTCAAAAGTGCCCGACATCGATAACATCGGCCTGATGGAAGACCGCGCTACCTTGCGTATCGCCAGCCAGCTGCTGGCTAACTGGCTGCATCACGACATCTGTAGCAAACAGGATATCAGTGCGGCATTTAAACGCATGGCCGTGGTGGTTGATAAACAAAATGAAAATGATCCTGCCTACCAGAAGATGGCACCTGAATATGATGGACTGGCTTTTAAAGCTGCACTTGAGCTGGTTCTACAGGGAAAAAAACAACCCAATGGATATACCGAGCCATTACTGCATGCTTATCGGAGAAAAATGAAGATGAACTGAGTTACTAATACTAACGCTGGATAGCCGACATGCCCGTCCGTGAGTGTCGGTCGCAGGGATGCGACCGTCAAGCCTACAGGGATGTATTCACGGCGTCTCACGGACGGGCATGTCGGCTATCTACTAAACTGTTTAGTAACAACCAGCTACTGATGAGTTACTCGAAACCCTAACCATGACTAACTATAATTTTTTATACAAACTATAACTAAACGACAGGAGATTAAAATGTCATCTTATACTAATGATATTAATGCTGTTGCAGCATTGAAAGAAGCCAATGGCTCATCATGGAATGCAATTGGCGCTGAATACGTTGCACGTATGCGTGCTCAGAACAAATTTAAAAACGGCCTCGATGTTGCTCAATACACAGCAGATATCATGCGTGCCGATATGGATAGCTACGACGCTGATTCATCCAGGTACACGCAATCATTAGGATGCTGGCACGGTTTTATCGGCCAACAAAAAATGATTTCTATCAAGAAACATTTCGCAGGCAAAACTGATGGTCGTTACCTTTACCTGTCTGGCTGGATGGTTGCTGCTTTACGTTCGGAATTTGGTCCATTACCAGACCAGTCAATGCATGAAAAAACATCTGTTGCCGCTTTAATTAAAGAACTCTATGCATTCTTACGTCAGGCAGACGCACGTGAACTAGGTGGTTTATTCCGCGAATTAGATACAGCGCGTGACGCCGGTGATTCTGCTAAAGAAGCAAGTATTCAAGATCAAATTGACAATCATGTGACACATGTTGTGCCAATCATTGCTGATATCGATGCCGGTTTCGGTAATGCTGAAGCAACTTACCTGATGGCAAAGCAGATGATCGAAGCTGGCGCTTGCTGTATCCAGATCGAAAACCAGGTCTCTGACGAAAAACAATGTGGTCATCAGGACGGTAAAGTAACCGTTCCTCATGAAGACTTCCTGGCTAAAATTCGTGCTGTTCGTTATGCATTCCTGGAGTTAGGCATAGATAACGGTGTTATCGTTGCCCGTACTGACTCTTTGGGTGCCGGCCTTACAAAACAAATCGCTGTGACAAATGAGCCAGGCGATTTAGGCGACCAATACAATGCATTTTTAGATTGCGAAGAAGTAACTGCTGACGACATGAGCAATGGTGACCTTGTTATCAAACAAAATGGTAAACTGGTTCGTCCTAAACGTTTACCAAGTAATCTGTTCCAGTTCAAACAGGGCACAGGTGAAGCACGTTGCGTACTTGATTGTATTACATCACTACAAAACGGCGCAGACCTTATCTGGATCGAAACAGAAAAACCTCACATTTCTCAAATTGGCGGTATGGTAAATGCGGTTCGCGAAGTAGTTCCAAATGCCAAACTGGTATACAACAACAGTCCGTCATTCAACTGGACACTAAATTTCCGTCAACAGATATTTGATGCAATGTCTGAAGAAGGTAAAGACGTTTCAGCATATGAGCGTAACGATCTGATGAGTGAGAAATATGATGAAACTGAACTGGCACGTACTGCCGATGAAAAAATCCGCACCTTCCAGGCAGATTCTTCACGTGAAGCAGGTATTTTCCATCACCTGATTACATTACCGACTTACCATACCGCTTCTCTGTCTACAGACAACCTGGCGAAAACATACTTCGGTGACCAGGGTATGCTGGGTTATGTTGAAGGTGTTCAACGCAAAGAAATCCGCCAGGGTATTGCTTGCGTTAAACATCAAAACATGTCTGGCTCAGACATTGGTGATGATCACAAGGAGTACTTCTCTGGTGAGGCCGCACTAAAAGCAGGCGGTAAAGACAACACTATGAACCAATTCTAATATTAATTTTTAACCGCTCGCTTATGCTGTTGCATCGGCGAGCGGCTCTAGCAACGAAGATTAGTTTTTATTTTAATATCCTCTGTTCCACTCCAGCAATTATTTTAAGCCATAATTGCTCTTAATCCTGTTACGGGTCTAGCCCGTAACAGGGTTTTTTTTCGCCTGTTTCAACCATACCTTTAATACCAATGGCTATGTAATGGTTCGTTTTTTTCTGCGGGAGCCCATAAGCAAAATTATTTTTATAATTCCGCAGCATAGTTACACCCGAGTCCTAATACAGGTATAGTTACTGTACAAAAATCACCAACCTGACTCGCTGAAAATCATCAAATTATAAACGGAGCCTTTTTTGTCACCCGTTATACTCATTACAGCACTTGTTAGTTATATGGCTCTATTGTTCTGGATTGCCCGTATAGCTGATCGCCAGCGCTTCAACACATCCAACTGGTCGCATCATCCCCTGGTTTACACTTTGGCGCTTGGTGTCTACTGCACATCATGGACTTTTTACGGCCTGGTCGGCACCGCTGCATCTAAGGGCTGGTATTACCTGCCTATTCTCCTTGGCCCTATTTTGCTTTTCACTTTCGGCTTTCCACTGCTGCAACGTATTGCCAGGGTCAGTAAAGAACATAATATTCATTCAATTGCCGACTTCATTACTTCCCGTTATGGCAAACGGCAGTCCGTTGCTGCTGTCATCACCCTGATTATGCTCACCGCCACTGTGCCATATATCGCACTGCAATTGAAAGCTGTTACTGACACGCTACTCTTTAGTGTCGACAGTAGCGCTTTTGCAGGCTCGAACATGACGCTAATTGTTTCCGGGGTGATGATTCTTTTCACCCTGATATTTGGTGCCAACCGTCTTGACATCGCCAGTTATCACTCAGGAATAATGGCGGCAATCGCCTTTGAATCCTTAATTAAGCTAATAGCTTTAGTCAGCATCGCGGTGTTTGCGCTTAACCTTTCCGCTAGCATCGATCCTGGCCAGCTCAATAATAGCGCCAACGAAGTTTTCCATAAACCGACGATAACACCTTCTTTTCTGATTCTGACATTGGTATCTGCAGCAACTATTTTCTGCCTGCCACGCATGTTTCAGATTACCTTTGTCGAATGTTTAACTGAAAAACACCTGCTTTTTGCCCGCCGGGGATTCAGTCTATACCTGCTTATCATCATCATCGCGGTATTTTGTATTGCGTGGGTAGGCAATCAGGTTCTAGCTGGAACGGGCGTTTCCAGTGATACTTTTGTGCTTGCTTTACCACTGGGTAGCGATAACGAAGTGCTCGGCCTGCTCGCATTTATCGGTGGATTTTCAGCTGCTACCGCGATGATTATTGTGGCATCGCTCACCTTGAGCCAGATGCTTAGTAATGACGTGATATTACCGCTATTGATCACAAGGCAAAACACAGGAAACACTATCCCGGATTATTCCCGTGCGCTCTTCCTGACACGCCGCCTGACCGTTATTGCTGTTATTTTGATGTCATGGACATACCAGCACTACCTGGCTGAAAATGTTGCACTAACCGAAATTGGCCTGATCGCATTCGCTCTTGCCGTGCAACTTGCACCCGCTATCTTACTCGGACTCTATTGGCAGCAGGGAAACGCTATGGGTATGTTTGCCGGTCTGGCCTGTGGTGCCCTGATCTGGTTTATGAGTCTGATGATTCCTTTATTGTGTCACGCCGGCTTCACCGACCCGAAAATACTAGAACAGGGAATTTTTGGTTTTCAGTTGTTACGTCCCGATCAACTATTTGGATTGAGCTTCAGTGACAGTTATACCCGCGGAGTAGTACTCAGCCTTACAGCCAACATTCTGGCTTTTTATTATGTATCTAAATTAAACCTTACACGCCTGTCAGATCGTCTCCAGGCTTTTGCATTCGTCAGCAAAGAGCGAGCCAGATTACACCATGATGCACAACACCTGCAGATCAACAAAGCTGATCTGAGCATCATGCTGACCCAATTTCTTGGTGAGTCAGCAACCAGGCGATTATTTGAAAGCGAACAACGTCCCGAAATGATTAGAGTAAGCCCTAAAATGCTCGAACATGCAGAGCTCGCACTCGCCGGTGTGGTCGGAGTCGCATCTGCGCGCGCCATACTGACCAGTTTAAGCAGTGGTGAAACACTCGGCGTTGAAGACGTGGTCAATATTTTTGAAGAGACCACCCGCTCTTTACAGTTCAGCCAGGACATGCTGTTTGCTTCTTTTGAAAGTATTTCCTCGGCCATAAGCGTGGTTAATGCGGAGCTGAAAGTTGTGGCGTGGAACAAACGCTATGAACGCTTATTCCAGTACCCCGCGGGTGTCCTTCATGTAGGACAGGACGTAGCCGAACTGGTGCGTTATAACGCAGAACGTGGCATGTTAGGCGATGGTGAGGCAGAACAACAGGTACAAACACGGCTAAAACATTTAATTGCCGGCAAGCCCTACAGGGTGGTAAGAAATCACAATCAAAGTGTAATAGAAATCAAAGGCCGTGCGTTACCAACGGGCGGTTACGTTACCACTTATGATGACATATCCGAATTCATTAACGCACAAAATATACTGGAACAACGCGTTAAAAAAAGAACAGAACAAATTGAAAAAATCAACCAGTCATTGCGCGAAGAAGTAAGCAAACACAGTGAAACTGAAAAGGCATTAATCAAGGCCAAATCGGCAGCAGAAATTTTAAATGTGAGTAAAACTCAATTTCTGGCTACAGCCAGTCACGATATCCTGCAACCTTTGAACGCCGCCAACCTCTATGCCTGTGCATTATTAGAAAAAACCGAAAAAGACCCTGAAAATATCGAAAATCTGCATCACCTGCATAACGCGATTGGTTCTGCTGAATTGATCATATCAAACCTGCTTGAAATCTCACGTTTAGATACCGGTAGCTTTAAACCAAAGCATAGCGTTTTTGCACTCAGTGATATTCTTGAACCATTGGCTAATGAATTTCGAGTTCAAACAAACACCGGGGTCGACTTCAAATGGCAACACACATCGTTATGGAGCAAGTCCGATCCCCAGTACCTTCGCCGCATACTGCAAAATTTTCTATCAAATGCAGTAAAATACACCACCGCAGGTAAAATTTTACTCGGCTGCCGTCGACGCCAGAATCAGGTCGAAATATGTATTTATGACAGCGGTCCCGGTATAAGCGAAGCACATCAGGAACGCATCTTCGATGATTTCTATCGCATTGCAAGCAATGTTGGCGGTGCCGGACTTGGCCTCGGTATTGCTCTTCGCTTCTCAGACCTTCTCAATCATAAAATACGCGTTCAATCTTTTGCTGAACATGGTTGCCTGTTCTCATTACTCGTTCCGATGTGCGCTAAAGTAACATCTGCACCGGTTGTTAACCTGGACTCCAAGGCAGTATCCGGGTTAAGAAATTTGAATATTTATTATGTAGACGATGACCAGAACAATGTTCACGCACTCAGTACTCTGACAGACAACTGGGGGTGCACACTTTTCAGTTCCAGCAGTACTCTTGCAGCAATAGACTTTGCTAAAAACAATGCTGCGCCTGATGCTATTTTAATGGACTACCAACTAGGTTCAACCACCAGCGGCATAGAACTGGCGGACGCTTTGCTCTATCAATGGGGTGATATACCTGTTTGCGTAATATCAGCAGCAGCCGATTCAAATTTACCGTCACGTGTAATAGAGCATGGTTTTGATTTTTTACGAAAACCCATCAAACCCGGGAAATTACGTGCTTTACTGGAAAGATACCTGCAGAAAAAAATCGATAACACATAAAGAGATCAATTAGCGGCATCTTTTTTTAGTGACATTCTGCCTAACATAGCCACTGCCTGCGTTCGATTTGAGATGCCTAACTTGCGAAAAATAGCAGTAAGATGCGCTTTGATGGTGGCTTCAGTTACACCTAATTCATAACCGATCTGTTTATTAAGCCAACCTTCACGCAGATAAAAAATCACACGATATTGCTGTGGTGTCAGTGTGGCGATTTTAGCCGCCAGATTTTTCTCTTCGATACCTACCGGTGTCAAATTGCCACGCATATCATCCGGCACCCACAGTTCACCACCAAGTATCGCGCTTATCGCACCATGTATTGTTTGAGGTGAGCATGATTTTGGGATATATCCACACGCACCATGCCCCATGGCGCGATTGATCGTATCGGGTTCATCATCAGCAGAAATAATGACCACAGGTATGCTGGGAAATTTCTCACGCACCATGATCAAACCGAACAAATCCTGACTACCAGGCATATGTAAATCCAGCAATAACAGGTCCGTTTCACTATTGTGTTCCAGATCATTTATCGTACTATCCAGGTCCGTTGATTCGACTACAACGGAGTCATGATAATGTTGCTTTATAACTTTCAAAATTGCGTCACGAAACAGGGGATGGTCGTCCGCCACCTGGAAATGGTACATCGCGTGATTCTCACTGGATAAATTCATATGATACTCCAATTAGTTATTACATTCGAGTACACCAGCACCACACCCTCCGATTGAAAAAATCATATCATCCATTATTTTCTCCTCCTCAGCCTCCTCAGCTCGAGAAAAACGATACTTACTCGCATATGATTATTCTTTAATCCAACTTTCGCAATTAGACTATCGTCTCGTGTAAGTGGTTTATTCACTCCGACGTTATACGACTTTGGTCTACGTAGACTAAAAGCTAATACATTATTATTGAACTTTAAGTATTATCTATGTACCACAAAAACAAGAGGAGAGCCTTTAAGATGTTAACCATAAAAAAAATAAACACGGGTAAATTTGCTCGTGACTGCCTGTATACGAGTATCGCAGCTGCAATAATAGCCACACCATTAGCCGCATCGGCGGCGCCTGCTGCAGACTTTACCATCGGTGGATTTGCCAAGTTAAGTGTGCTTTATACCGATACCGATAGCGGGTCCATCGCTGGTGGTGCTGGCGGCATCGGTCGCACCTTCTACGTCCCATCAACCATACCTGTTGCGCCAGCTGGCAGCTCTGATCTTGATCATCAGACACTTGATTTCACTGCACGTGAAACTCGCTTCAATTTTAAAGTGGTAAAAGACATTGATGGCCACAAAGTAACTGGATTTATTGAAGCCGATTTCCTTACTACCACAGAAGGTAATGAGGTTGTCAGTAATAGCTACGCACCACGCCTTCGCCACGCATTTTTCAAATTCGATAACTGGCTGTTTGGTCAAACATGGTCTACTTTCCAGGACACAGGCGCACTGCCACAGGCAGTGGACTTTTTAGGTTCGCCTGAAGGTATCGTTTTTATCCGTCAACCACAAGTTCGCTACACAGCAGGGGACTTTCAGATCGCACTGGAAAACCCTGAGAGTTATGTTTCAAATGCAACCACAGGCGATGCCCTCGATAGAGACGTTGGTTCAGTACCTGATTTAGCTGCTAACTACAAATTCAAAGGTGGCTGGGGTCACGTGCGCTTGAATGGCCTGGTTCGCCAGATTACTGTTGACCAGGACGCAGGTGCAACCAAAATCGATGAATCTGAAACAGGTTTCGGTGCTGGACTCTCGGGCAAAATAAAAGTCGGGGCTTCCGATAACATTAAGTTCTCTGCCAATATTGGTGATGGCATGGGTCGCTACACCAGCCTTGGCCTGGTAAAAGATGCCATATTAATTAACGGCAAAATTGAAACGGTTGAGTCCACAGCGGTTTCTGCTTCTTATCATCATGCATGGAACGCCAAGTCAAGCTCAAACCTGATTCTCTCTGCAGCAAATATTGATAATCCCACAGGTGCTGCCGGTACTGAGAATAAGAGTGCTGACAGTATACAGATAAACTATCTCTGGTCACCGGTTAAGCCAGTTACCTATGGCGTAATGTTTTTAACTGCAAATCGTGAAACCGAGAACGGTAATGAAGGTAAATTGAATCGCGTTCAATTTGCTGCAACATACAAGTTCTAAGATATTTATAGAACTCACTTAGCTACAGCACGGGACTAACTCACTCCGAATATGTTTCATGCTGTAGCTAATGTGAATAACATTGCAGGCTGGACAAGGAAGCCAGTGCTATCTGCAAGCTGGATAGATCGCAGTTTATACCACTAGTTTTCTAGTATAGAGATACATAGCTGTAAGACTCCTTAAACAGGTGTAACTTTTGTTACACCTGTTTTTTTTGTATAAGAACAATCACTGCTGTCCCGTTAACGGCTAGAGATATGGGTCGGGAACTTCTTGCTGAGACCGTCACCCGCAAGGATGCGGGTGCGAGCCCCATGGATGGGTTCACTGCGTGTCTCAGCAAGTAGTTACCGATTCATGTCTCGGTTTGT
>Ga0164313_10004458_pt1 | contig 12446 bp, 11 predicted proteins | sample GuaBasSedimGuay4_FD_113735 | JGI IMG/M metagenome (GOLD analysis project Ga0164313, IMG submission 113735) | Subseafloor sediment microbial communities from Guaymas Basin, Gulf of California, Mexico - Guay4, Core 4569-4, 0-3 cm | ecosystem: Environmental > Aquatic > Marine > Hydrothermal vents... | reverse complement strand
TCAGGCACCGCAAACTACAACGGTACCGAGGACGGCTTCGGCTCAGGAAGTTTCGATCTCATCCGCCTGACCCGTCTGGACGGATTCGAGTGCCCATAAAGGCCTGTCACACCCGGCTTAACGACTCGTTACCGCGGGCTTAACACTCGTCACCCCGGGCTCGACCCGGGGTCCATCTACCCGCGGCACATCTTTTTCCCACCAAACCATTTATAATCACCCCCATCAATAAAACCTGAAGGCAAACAACCCATGGACGACAGAGAAGCCCACAATCACTGCACCAATAAATTCATTGAACTGGCCAATGAACTGAAGAATGAGGGTCATGAATCACAACTGGTATCTGCCGCCCTGATGGCAGCTTCCGGCATCTACACAACATTTGTAACCGCCGGCAATGCCGGCGGTCTGGAACCATCCGGCGTCGATAAAGTCGTGATGTCGTATCGGCGCAACCTGGAACACATCCAGAAACGCAAAAAAGAGGAAAGTGAAAAAGCTGCTTCCTGACGCACCTTGACGAAGGTACAATAGCATCCGCATTAAACAGGGCCCATAGCTCAGCTGGTTAGAGCACTCGACTCATAATCGATTGGTCGTAGGTTCAAGTCCTACTGGGCCCACCATTTTTCAAAGATCAGTACCACCGCTAGCCCCCACTGGCCATATTGACCGCCCTGGAGTCATTATTCTCAACTTTGTCGATGCATCTCACCACCAGCTTGTTCAGCGCATCCGGGTTAAATGTCGTGATATTGGATTTTTTAGAGTGATGCATCAACGCTGATAAAGCAGCACCCAGCTCGGAAGCGGCAATCGCAGCACTGAGGCCATCTTTCATGACCTCAACAAAGTAAGGGTAAAACAAATGCCCGGTGATGCGTGCATCGCCACGGCCCACCTGGTATTTCCCGCCAATTGCAGGCTCAACCCGCGGATCATCAAATTCTTCCGCTATTCTTGTAGAGTCTTTGACATCCAGGGGAAGGTGGATCAGGTATTGTTTGTTCTGGTATTGATAACAGGTCAAAGAACCGCCGGTTGAGAAGCCCAGCGCAAATGTCATGCTGGGATTCATGTGCGGATTATGGTTCTTGGTGAATCTTTCCATGATATTCAGCAGCACCTCGTCCGATTGTTCATCCGGAAAGATATCCGTACCAAATTTTTCTATCAACTCATCATCGTTTAAACAGACAATAACGTCGTTATTCCCCACACGTGGCTTGATAGAATCGAAGCCAATACCGGTAGGTACTATGATTTGCGGCCCTAAATAACTGTTCAGATAACCCGGAGTGATGATCGGGATATCATCTGCCCTTCTAAACCTTTGCTTGATTTCATCATCCAGGCTGTCGATGGGCGGGTGCGGTGAAACCAGTAAATAAGTTCGACTATGAGCATTACCGTTATAACACTCTCGAGGACCCCACATATTCGTGTGCACCTGAACGACATTCACATCATTGAATACATGGTTGTCAATTTCTTGCTGCGCGATAGACGATCGGTCATCAGGTAAGATAATTTTAAATTGAATATCAACCTGCATTGCAGAATAAAGTGCTACTGAGCCCAGAAAAACATTCGTCGTATTGCCGCCGGAGTTTGGCGCCGAGACATCCTGCCTTGAAATGAAATATTCCGGGTGATCCTTCTCATCGAGCTTTAAATGAAACCCGTCTTTGTCTTTGGTGACCTGCTCAAGCGGGATCTTGTTATAACGAAATTCGGGAATATCCACAAAATTTTCAACGAAATAATCATTCACCGGCACGCCGATTCCACGCATTTTTGGCATAAACACACTCACAACACCATCCTCTTCATGTTTTCAATTCTGCTAAATTAGAAAAATCTAATATACAGTCTAGCGCAATTGCTTGATAAATTTCAAAATATTTTTATGAGATTATAAAAAAGAGACTATTTCCTACCCCGGACAGGCTACCCGTTGGACGCGTGAGCTTCCGGAACACCTTTGAATTGGGTAATAATTTCCGTGAACCGCGGGTTTTCCCGCACCGGATCAAGATCAGAATCCCGTTCCAGCCAATTCAGATTGAGACAGCCCCAGTTCGCTGTTTGTGCCAGGTAATCCAGGGATTTTTCGATATCCCCGGTCAGGGCATAAAAGCAGGCCGCGTTATAGGTCAATACAGAATTACGTGGCGAGTTTCTGATGGATGTTTCCATCCATTCTTCGGCATCGGCTGAGTTCCCGAGTTTTTGCTGCGCGAATGCACCCATATTCCAGGCGCGGTTGTCATCGGGCCTCAATTTAAGAAATGCCCTGGCCCGTCTTAAACCTTCTTTTGCTTTCTCTTTCGCGCCCTGGAAGTCTCCAATACCCTCCAACATGGATACCTGTAATAGCAGGCTCTGGTAATCCTCCGGCCTGATTTCAGATGCCTTCTGGTAGAGCTCAATGGCTTTTGGAATATCGCCCTGGTAGGTTTTGCTGCGTGCGAAGGTAAACCATGCAGCGAATGATGTCGGGCTCAAACCGATCGCTGTTTCAAACTCCTCATCTGCTTCGTGATACTCCTCACAAATCGTGTGGGCAATACCCCGCGCTATATGGGATTCCGGTAAGCCCGGGGCCAATTCGAGTGCTTTTAGGCTGAGCCTCCTGGCCTCATACTTTGTACCGGCATTTGGCTTTGAACACAGGAATTCATAGGCATAGGTTGAGGCGAGCTTCGCCAGGGCAAGTCCATAACCAGGATCAAGCTCAACGGCCTGTTTGAATAACTGCCGGGCAAAAATGATATTTTGCTTATCCGCCTGATTGAAAAAACGGTTGCCCTGTAAATATAAATCGTAGGCTTCAGAGTTTTTGGTCTGTGGCCGCATCAGTTGGCTTTCCGTGAAGGATAATTTCATTGCAGTCACAACTGCCTGGGCAATCTGCTCCTGGACATCAAAAACATCTTTCATGTCATGATTATATTGCCCTGCCCAAAACTGATAACCATCGTGGGCATTGATCAACTGAACTGTCGTCCTGACCTGATCACCGGCTTTGCGGACACTTCCTTCCAGTACGACTGATACATTGAGCAACCTGCCGATTTCTATCACATCAGCACTTCTGCTGCCAAACTGGAATGATGCAACCCGGGCTGCGACGTGCAGCCCGTCTACTTCACTCAGGGCACACAGAATCTCTTCCGCTATACCTTCGCAGAAGTATTCCTGATCTTTATTGAGGCTCATATCCTCGAACAGCAGGACGGCGATTGACGGTTTCATTTCTTCAGACCGGGCCTCCGGTGCAACCTTGGCATGAGCTTCGGGAATATAGACACCATCCAGGTTACCGTCATGGTCCCGGACAATACCTCCCGGGGTAATTTCGTAGGCCCAGGCCAGCACCAGCGCAAAAGGGAATCCAAGAAGCGTAAATGTAATCAGCATGGTCAGTGCCCAGCTTGGTAATTTCAGGGCCTCAAAAGTAACTTCACCGACCTGCATGACAATCCAGGCAACCACAATGTACGCAATCGCAACACGCAATACCTTGCGGTCCTTGAGCTGACTCAGCAAGGTCACGATTCGGCTATTATCCACTGTAACAGGCTTACCCATACCCAATACTCCTACCTAAAACTACAAGCCAGCACAAGAATTGTTGGTCTCTCAGCATTTTGTAGTCTTCACAAAACATACTTAACCTTTAAACTGCGCAACAATTTCTTTAAATTTCGGATTGCCCCGAACCGCATCAAGATCTGAATCCTGTTCCAGCCAACTGACATTCAAACAACCTGAATCGGCTGCTTGCGACAAATACTCCAATGACTTTTCAACGTCACCGGCCAGTGAATAAAAGCTCGCCGCGTTATAGGTCAACTCCGAATTTCGCGGCGAATTTACCAGGGATGTATTCATCCATTTTTTAGCTTCATCAACTTTCCCCAGTCTGTGCAACGCAAATGCACCCATATTCCAGGCACGATTGTCATCGGGATTCAGTTCCAGCCAGTCTTTTGCTTTACGCAGGCCCTCTTTTGCCTTTTCTTTTGCGGCTTTCCGCTCTCCAAGAGAAGCCAGCATGGTCATTTGTATCAAATCACATCGATAACCTTCGGGTCTGATCTCAGATGCTTTTTGATAGTATTCAATAGCCTTGCGGACATCACCCTGGTAGGTTTTGCTGCGCGCCCAGGTGAACCAGGCACTGAAAGATTCAGGCTGCAGACCAATCGAAATTTCAAATTCCAGGTCTGCCTGCCTGAAATCCTGACAAATTGAGTAGGCGATACCACGGGCAATATGCGAGTCAGGAATACCAGGTGCCAGTCGCAGGGCTATTTTGCTGATACGCCTCGCCTCGTGCCTGACATTCTCATTTGGTTTTGCACACAGGTATTCATAAGCATAGGTTGAGGCCAACTTCGCCCAGGCACGTCCGTACTCCGGGTCAATTTCAACCGCGTGCTCGAACAACTGTCGTGCAAACAGAATATTTTGCTTGTCCGGGCGGGTAAAATAACTTTTACCTTTCAGGTACAAATCATAAGCCTCGGTACTCTCTGTCATCGGCCGTGTCAGCAAGTTATCCCCTATGGACAAGCGCATCGCGTTCACAACCGCCTGGGCGATCTGTTCCTGGATATCGAAAATATCTTTTAGATCATGGTTGTACTGCCCTGCCCAAAACTGGTATCCGTCATGAGCGTCAATCAGCTGAACCGTTATCCTGATCTGCTCCTCCGACTTGCGCACGCTGCCTTCCAGAACCACGGAAACATTCAGTTTTCTGCCAATTTCGAGGATATCGGCACTCTTGCCACCAAACTGAAATGAAGCGACCCGGGCTGCAACATGTAAACCATCGACTTCACACAGGGCACATAAGATTTCTTCCGCAATACCTTCACAGAAATATGTCTGGTCCTGGTCAAAACTCATATCCTCAAATGGCAGCACCGCAATCGAAGCCAATGAACTTTCACCGTTAGACTTTACGTTTTCAAAACGGGACCGACCGACTATCCCATGGCTGTGCGGATTACCGTCATGGTCCTCAACAATTCCATCCGGCGTTATCTCATATGCCCACGCCATCACCAAAGCAATGGGGAAACCAAGCAGGGAAAAAATAACCAGCAGACTTTGCGACCAGGGGGGTAGTTTCAAGGCAGTAAAGGTGACTTCACCCACCTGCATAACAATCCATGCAACCACGATATAGGCTATCGCAACACGCAGTACCTTGCGCTCCTTGAGTTCATTCAGCAAGGAAGTAAAACGTGAGTGACGACCCAGTTTCTGTGAGCCCATGTTTTTTTATGGTTTCCTGTTAATCCAAACCCCTGTAGTTAAAAGTTTATGCCAACAGGCCTATTTACCCCCCCCGGGGACATCCGTATACCTTAAATATAGCAGGTGTCGTACAAAATGCTGTGGAATCCTTGTGGATTCCACAGCACGGTGAATATCTTGTTACCTTGGGAATAGGTGAACTGCTTAGATTGGTGGCGTTCGTTTTCCATGGAAAACTCATTCGTTTATCTTTAACAAGTACTTAAATAACCGAATGACTATACGATTTTTGAAAAAATGGGTTTTATTGCATGATGGTTCAGGGTAAAGGGGCGTTCCTGATGGAGCGCCCGTATACTTACTCGACCACCCTGGTAACGACAAACGCACCACGGATATCGCCCACCTTATAACCCGTGGCCCGATCATCCGGATAGATATCTGCCAGTACCTGGACAACTTCCGGTGCAAGCTGTGATCCATGGCATTTCAGGCATACATCGCCAGTGGGTATCGCCTTCATAAAGCGGAATTCCTGGCCATTATCCACGGTTACAGTCTCCGACCAGGCAAGTTTAGTAATGTCTTTGCCAGCAGCCTGCTGACGATCGAAGTCTTTCAGAACGGCAACCTGCCAATCATTCGGTACATTAGCAGGGTTGCGGTTTTTCAGGCTGACCCGGCTGAGTTGTATACCGTGTTCAGCTGCAACTTGTGCAGTGATAGGCATAGCCTGGGTATGACAGACACCGATTGCAGCGACCGGACCGCCGGCTTGCATGGCTGTTTTTAACTCGGTTTGTAAAGCACCGGCGAATTGCTTGATAGTACTTTTTGCACGTGCGATTTCAGCTTCAGTATCACTGTCTTTTTGCTGACCCGCATAGCCGCTCGACGTCAAAATGCCGAGGCTTAAAATCAATAAAATATGTTTCACAATTTTCCTCCATTCAGCTACATAAAAAAGAGGCGCATATGCGCCTCTTTCCTAAACACTATTGTTGGCGCATTCCGCCAGTAAAAGCTGTCTTATTGAATTTCCACTTTAAACTTCTGGCCACCCACAGAGGCTTCATACATCAAGCCGCCTTTGGCTTGTGTGAAAATCGCCATACCGTCGACGAACGCTGCATCCGCAGAAACACCGGCAGTCACAGCAACGGCAGATACCTGCGCACCCAGTTCAAAATTGCCCTTCTTGAAGTTACTCAATGTCGGCGAATCCTGAAAGAGGATATACTCGCTATATGCCTGTCCGCCCCACTGAAAGCCGATGCTCAACTGTGACAGGGTGACGACTGCCGTCGGTTTGCCATTTTCATAAAGAAGCCCCTTACCACGCGCACCACCAATACCGAAACCGGCTTTGCCCACAGTTGGGATAACGACATAACCAACTGACTGGTCGAGCATTTTCTGCATACCGGGGTCAGCTTCCAAAAATGCAGCCAGGGCCTCCTTGGCCTTTGGGTCGTATTCTGCTACTTCATCTTTATCCCACGCAGAAAATGCTGCGGTGGAAGTGAAGGCAAATGCCACTATAAAAGCAGTAACGAGTAATTTTTTCATGAATGTCACCATTTAGTCCCATACGTTTGTAAATAATTAAATTGCTTGCTGATTTCGCACCTAATTATAGTCCATAAGACTACCTTAAGTATTCTTCATTAAGCTGTCGGCCTATTATCCCTTTTATATGGATTATACGTATACTGATCATTTGGTTGGCAAATGCAGAGAGACAAAAGGAGACTGCACTGGCATTATTGGTTGTGCGAAAACAACTGCTCAAATGATGCCAGGGAACACCTTGAATGCCAATTATGATAGTCAAAGATGATCCCGCTTTGGCTTCAGTGCTACATGGCATTTGGGATATGCCATGAAATCCATTCGGGTATTCCTGGTCGCGGTCATCCTGGCAGTTATTACGCTGTTCAACTTTATGGCAGCCCTTAAGGGCTACCAATCCAGCATGGACGAAGCAGACAGGCTATTTGACAAGCAACTGCTGGATACCGCCAAGCTGATTGCCTTCGTCTATACCGGCGACACCGGCAATCATACCCGCTACGACAGCACCTTTGCTTTCCAGGTGTGGCAGCAGGGCGAACTCGTCGCGTCATCAGTCAATGCATCTTCCGAACCCATTGCTCCGCTGACCAGTGGCTTTGACTTCAATAATTTTGATGGTTATCGATGGCGAACCGTCGCACATTTTGATGTTGTTAACCGATACTGGGTGGTGGCAGCCGAGAGGACCGATCTGCGCTATACGCTGGCCGAGAACGTGGTCATGGAGTCTATTTTCCCGGTTTTGCTGGGCTTACCATTGGTTGGCTTGTTAATCTGGCTCATTGTCGGGCAAGGGCTCAAACCCTTGCACAAACTTGCCGACGAACTGGGAAACAAGCAGCCTGCAGACCTGAGCCCGCTGGAATATGATTCTTCCAGCATGGAGTTGAAACGCATCGTGTTGTCATCCAATCAACTGCTCAAGCGGCTGGAAGGATCCCTGCTGCGTGAGAAACAGTTTGCATCAGATGCTGCACATGAGTTGCGCACACCCATCAGCGTACTCAAGGTGCAACTCCACAATATCAGTAAGGAACTGCCGGATACTGACCAGAACGTCCTGAAACTGACTGAAACAGCGGAGCGCCTGGGACACATCGTTGAACAGATTCTTGATCTGTATCGCAGTTCACCTGATCAGTTCAATGCTACCCTGACAACAATTAACCTTGATGACCTGGTGCGGGAAATCCTCGCCCAGGAATATCCCCGCTTTGACGCAAAAGATCAAACGCTGGAATTTCATGGAAAAGACTGCTTCATACAGGGAGACCGGTTTGCTATCACCACACTGTTACTCAACCTTCTGAGCAATGCCAATAAATATACGCCGACTGGCGGGCAAGTTGCAGTATCCACCAGGGAAAGCGGTGGCCGGGTCATTCTCTCTGTTGAGGATTCCGGTTGCGGTATTCCCAAGCAACAGCATGAAACAGTTTTTGAGCGCTTCTACCGCGTTGGCGGCGACCGGCATCAATCGGGTGAACCTGGTTGTGGCCTGGGCCTGGCGATCGTACAGCGCATTGTCAGATCTCATAATGCTTCAATCTCTATTTCACACTCAGGGTTTGAAACCGGGTCTGCTTTCCAGGTCAACTTCCCCAGGGTTGGAGTAAGCTGATGAGCAGAAAAATGCCGAAACATTTACTGCTGCTGGGATTGGCGGCGATCTTGTATAGTCACGCTGCCGCTGCCAAGACACCGGTTATAGAAATAGACATCAAGGACCACTTGTTTCACCCGTCGGAAATTGTGATACCCGCCGATACCAAGGTAAAACTGATCATCAACAATCTGGACCCGACGCCCGAGGAATTCGAAAGCTATGAACTCAACCGGGAAAAGGTCATTAGCGGCAGCAGGAAAGCCGTCATATTTATAGGACCACTACCTCCCGGCGAGTATCCCTTTTTTGGCGAATTCCACCCCAAGACGGCCCAGGGCAAGGTCCTGGTAAAATAGTATGGAATCAACATGCTTTTAAGCTCCGTCGTTCTTGTCCTCCAGGAAACCCTGGAAGCAGCCCTGCTGGTCAGCATTTTACTGACAATCAGTAACCAACAATGGCATAAGCTTTCCTGGCTATGGTTTGGCCTTTTCGGGGGCCTTGTCATGTCATTTCTTTATGCCAACTTCATGGTTGAGATTTCCGAGTGGTTCGACTACGTGGGACAGGAAATAGTAAATGCCACGCTACAGATTTTGACCACATTTTTGATCGCTGTTTGCACCTGGGCTCTTTTCAAAAGCAGGCAATTCGATATGCCTGGTGAGGGCCGGCAAAATAATCGTTTCATCTCGATATTTGTTGTCTGTGCAACCGGTGCAGTTGCACTGGCCATCACCAGGGAAGGATCCGAAATTTTAATTTACCTGAATGGCTTCCTGCAGCAAAAAGAATACTTCCAGACTATCGTGGCCGGCAGCTCTATTGGTTTCAGCATCGGCCTGAGTATCGGTATCCTGATCTATTACGGCCTGTTAAACCTGCCTGCCAAATGGCGCCTGGGTGCTCCCGTTATTTTAATGGCGTTATTTGCCGGTAATATGCTGTCGCAGGCGGCGCAGCAGCTCACACAGGCCGATTGGATTCCATCCACGCGGGCTATTTGGGATACCTCTGGCTGGCTGTCCGAAAACTCGATTTCCGGCCAGTCGCTTTATGCGCTGCTTGGTTATGAAGCTACACCTTCTGCCGCACAGCTAATTGCTTATATCGGGGGCGTGGTGCTGGTGCTGGCTTTGGCAACAGTTGGTCACTATTCTAAACACAGCCACCCTGCCACCAGCCAGGTAACCTCGTAGGTGCGCAACGACATGACACGATCCTCGCTGCACCCATTGGCACTACTGCTGGTTCTGAGCGGATTGACAGCCTGGTCAGGACAAACCCTGGCAGATGGCATTGTCATCGACAAAATCTATCACCCTTATGTTCAGCCATTAGAGCAGGAACTGGAATGGCGAACCATTTATCAGGATGAGCAACCCTCTGCCGCCGATAATCTATGGCTCTACCAGCTTGCCTATGGACGTTCGCTCAATGACCGCTGGTTTGCAGAAGTTTACCTGGTCGGTGAAAAATCCGCTGATCAGAGTTTTGAGATTGAAGCCTATGAACTGGAGGCCAAATGGCAATTAACCGAACAGGGAGAATTTTGGGCAGACTGGGGATTGCTGTTTGAACTGGAAAAGGAAGCCAACGAAGATGTTTGGGAGTTTGCCACGGCTCTGCTGGCTGAAAAGGAGTGGCGGAGATGGAGTGGTACCGCAAATTTTTATGTACTGCACGAATGGGGCTCCGACATAAAAAACGAATGGGAAACCAAGTTAAACTTACAGGCTCGATACCGTTATAAACAGGCCTTTGAGCCTGCCATTGAGTTTTACAGCGGCCAAAACACCCGTGCCATCGGTCCCGCGTTCCTTGGCCAGGTCAAAATAGGTAATACACAGCGCCTCAGTTGGGAGTTTGGCGCTATTTTCGGGCTTGATAACAAGAGCCCTAATACAACTTTGAGATTACTTCTCGAGTTTGAGTTCTAAAGGACACAAAATGCAAATTTTACTGGTTGAAGATGATCTGTCGCTGGCCGACAGCCTGACAACCGCACTCAAACGCGAGGGTTTCACTGTCAATCACGTCGCCACCGGCAAGGCCGCGCTACTGGCAGCCGAAACAGACCCGCCGGAGCTGGTTATCCTGGACCTTGGCCTGCCTGACATGGATGGATTGGCCGTACTCAAACAATTGCACAAGGGTAAAACGCCGCTACTGGTACTGGTACTGACGGCGCGCAATACAACCGAGGATAAAGTCAGTGGATTAAACCTGGGCGCGGATGATTACCTCGCCAAACCCTTTGAGATGTCCGAACTGCTCGCACGGCTCAGAGCACTTGAACGCCGTACAGCCCTGCAACAAACCACCGCAATCAGCATCGGCGCGGTGATACTCGATACCGTGACCTATGAAGTCAGTGTGGATGGTAAAAAGATTGAATTAACGCGACGTGAATTCATGTTGCTCAAAGCACTGATGGAAAAACCAGGGCGTGTTCTTTCACGCAACACACTGGAATCCAGCCTGTATGGCTGGGGGGAAGAACTGGCCAGTAATTCCATCGAGGTGCATATTCATAATTTGCGCAAGAAGCTTGCCCCGGGTTTCATCAAGACCGTTCGTGGCATTGGTTACACGGTACGGGGATCATAAAACCACAGCCGTTCTGTCAACCGTCCTATTGGTACTGAAAACCACTTCACGTTAGAATAGCCATACGTTTTTATAGCTCATAGCTATGAAAACTCCTGAGGGGCGGCGATAGCGCCTGAGATGTCTTGGAGGAATACTCAACGAGACGGACCCTTTGAACCTGATCCGGATTATGCCGGCGTAGGGATAGGGCGCGCTTCTGTTCAATCTCTCCACCTTCCGGGTCTCCTTTGTTAAGGAGGCTTTAGTGTTAAACAGATTTAATACCTTGTTTCTAAGCATCGCCGTGGGGCTAGTGCCTGCACTTGTGTGCGCGCAGGACAATACTGAAGGTGCACTTGAAGAGGTCATCGTCACAGCCCAGTTCCGCGAAACTGAACTGATGAAAAGCAGCGGCAGTATCTCGGTCGTGCAGCATGAAACCTTGTTTAATCGCGGCGCACAACACCTTGAAGAAACACTTAACGTGCTGCCCAATGTCAGTTTTTCCTCGGGTGCATCGCGTGCACGCTTTATCCAGGTGCGTGGTGTGGGCGATCTTGAACAGTTTGTCGATCCCAAGTACTTCCCATCGGTCGGTGTCACCATCGATGATGTTGATATGAATGGCCTTGCTGCGGCTGCGATCATGATGGATATTCAGCAGGTTGAAGTCCTGCGCGGGCCACAGGGCACACGCTTCGGCACCAATGCGCTGGCCGGTATGATTAATATCCGCTCAAATGAGCCCGGTGATACATTCAATGGCTATGCCCAGGCTGGTGTTGGTAATTACAGCAGTTGGAATGTTGCAGCGGCACTCGGCGGCCCGCTGACAGAGAACCTGCAGGGCCGCATCGCTGTGCGCCAGAACAACAGTGATGGTTATATCCGCAATGATTATCTTGGCCGTGACGACACCAACCAGCGGGACGAATTCAGTCTGAGGGGTAAATTACGCTGGTTGGGCAAAGCTGGAACTTTTGCCGAATTGACGCTGTTCCATGTCGATATTGATAACGGTTATGACGCCTTCTCACTCGACAACAATCGTCATACATTATCGGATGCACCCGGCAGCGATCAGCAGCAATCCCTGTCAATTGCTGCCAAAAGTTACTGGCAACTCAACCCTGGCCTGGCTCTTGAAACCATACTCAGCTGGTCGGATGCCGATACTCAATACAGCTATGACGAAGACTGGACCAACCCGGATATTTGCGACGGCATAGAGTTCTGCTATCCCTATGCCAATACCGATTCTCAGGAGCGCAGCCGCGACAACATCAGTCTGGACAGTCATTTTCTTTCTATTGATGCCGGACGTTTTAACTGGGTAGCCGGCCTGTATGCACAGCATCGCAGCGAGGATTTTGCCCGGCAATACTACGGTAGTTTT
>Ga0164313_10004457_pt1 | contig 12447 bp, 12 predicted proteins | sample GuaBasSedimGuay4_FD_113735 | JGI IMG/M metagenome (GOLD analysis project Ga0164313, IMG submission 113735) | Subseafloor sediment microbial communities from Guaymas Basin, Gulf of California, Mexico - Guay4, Core 4569-4, 0-3 cm | ecosystem: Environmental > Aquatic > Marine > Hydrothermal vents... | reverse complement strand
TAGTTTGAAAGGTAAAAAAAAAAGCCCCATATTTCAGGGGCCTAATAAGGTACCGGAGAGTGTTAGAAAGGCATAGGGGCGCACTTTCAGCTTTGAGGGACACAGATTACCGGCATCTGGCTCACACTATACCTAGTTGTGTCTGTAAAAACAACAGCCATATAGGTTTATTTGACACACAAAGCCCATGGGTATATCATAGTTGGTGAGAGGGTCAGATAACACCCTCCGTCAAAAAAAGGGGCAACAAATGAATACTACGTACACCGGGCTTTTACAGTCCGCGTTTTGCTATGGGCGGTCAGAACTATCAACCACAGAGAATAACCTGCTAGGTTTCATAGCACAACGCACGCAACGCTACAATAAAATATCAGAAGCAATACCACTACGCCACTTTACCGAAGGGGTGTATGATCGATACGACAACCCCATATGCACTGGCGTCACCAAAGACAGAAGCTCCTTGCTCAAAGCCCTTAAAAGGCTGGAGAAGCTAGGGCTGATTACTACAGTGAGATCAGGCAAAACTAACCGATACCGGCTCATGCTGGATAACATCAAGGAGTTCTACGAAGACGTGGCAAGTAAACTAAAAGAAGCCAAACAAGCCAAGAAACGCAAAGAATCCGATGTGGTAGGGAAACATACCAATGAAGTGGTAGGAAACCATACCAATACAAGTAAGGGATATAAAGTAACAGATATAAACTACAGCAACGTCTCTGACGAGAACGTTGCAGAGGCCATGGAAAAGGCTAAAAATAAAACACTTAAAGCGCGGCAGACTAAAGCGAATAAGAATGCTAACAAACTGACGGCAGCGTCTCTTCCCCTACATTGGAATGTAGCGATAAGCATCCACTACCCAGAAGGCACCTACGCACCTTCAAGAGTTCCGTCCAAAGAGTTCAACATGCTGCGCTCCGCCTACGGGGTGAATACGCCAGACATTCCGGTAGCTATGTTCATCGAGTGGGTTATCAAGTCATGGTCCAAGCTGCGCGGCCACGAGATGTCATGGGCCTCCGCGATGGGTACTACCCCAGACATCAATGTCTTCTGCCGGATGTACCGACACTTCTACAAAGCCTACAACACTACCGCAGCTAATGAACGCCTCAACCAAGAGAAGCGTGGAGGGGACGTAGAAGGGGTCCACACGCTCCGTAGGGCAGAAGCAGCGGAACGGGAAGCCCGAGACCTACGGGGTAAGCTAAACGCCTCAGAGACGGCTAGGGAGCACTACAGGCGTATCGCACAAACAAAGAAAACTAGAAAGCCTAGGAAAAAGGCACAAGTGGTACCTTCAGAATTGGCTGGACCTTTAGGGGAATGGGAGGCTTACGATGAGGGGACCCGCTGAGAGGTTGAGAGCTGCACAAATTACAGGCAAAGCACTAGCTACCACGTTACCCAAGATGGGGCACCAAGACCTGAGAGATATTATCGAGGAGGGGTCCCTTGAGTATACGTACGTGATGGAGGGGGAGGATAAGCTGGGGTTAAAAGGCATGATCTTCTACTGCAAGGAGCACGATTACCCACAGGTACGCTTGGCGTCTGAGGTTTTTGCTAAAGAGCTAGTGTTGTTTGGCTACACCAGAATACAAACTACAACGCTTTCAAAAATGCTGGACGCTATAGAACACCACGATGATTGGTATCTGGACGGTTTCCGAGGCCACACAATTATCCGTGAATTCTATGTGGCAGATTCCATGACCCCGTTTGAGGGGAGGTTGAAGCAGCGGTTGCAGTCTCTACTGATGGGTTTGATGGACGAGGGTAATGCGTTCACGTTTGTTGGGGCGTGTGACAGACCACCACAACATTGGGATTGGTACGACCAACCCTTCCTAGAAGCTATTGCAATTGATTGCATTGTGGTGGGACTCTAATGTCCGAGGGGTTGAAGTTACTCAGAGCAGTTGTAGAGCAGGGTGCCACGGTTACGTTACGTAATCTCACAGTAGACCTGTTCGTCGGGGCTGAAGAAGAAGCGGCCTTCAATTTTGTACGCAGACACTACCGGATGTACTCCGAGTTGCCTGATGCAAACACAGTAGCAGAAGATACAGGAACTACACTACCTAGAGCCAGAGAGGTAGCACAATTCTATTATGACCGGTGCTATGACCGGCGCATGTTCAATGCTGTACGGGAGCCGTTTAATGAACTCCGCACAGCGTTGATGAATAACGACGCAGACCTATCCCGTGAGTTGATTTCAAGCATGAGTACCAGCGTCCGAGTGTACGACGCAGAGCAGGACGTACTCACCATGTCCGAGCTGTCAAGGGATGTACTCAATCACTATGAGCATAACCACATCGCTACAGCCCTGTCAGGGATACCCACAGGTTGGCCCACCATTGATGACCAGACGGACGGGTGGCAGCCGGGGGACTTAGGGCTGTTGGTAGCACGCCCCGGCGTAGGTAAGACACACCTGTTGATCCATTCAGCGCGGATGGCATGGATGTCAGGCAGGAAGGTGTTATTCGTCTCTATGGAGATGACCCTACGCCAGATAGCTTACAGGTTCTATGCGCACCACGCCGGGGTAGACCCGGACCTGTTCCGGAAGGGTAGGTTATCCAACCTTGCAATGCGCAGAGTGCGCGGGGCAATGGAGGAGATGGAAGGGGATAATCGGTTCCACCTGTTCGCAGGTAATTTCAAAGGCAAGCGAACGGAGGAAGTTGATGCGCTGGTACAGGAGCTAGGTCCAGACATAATCTACATCGATGGTATGTACATCATGAACCCTGTCAACGCGCCGAAGTATGTTGACCGTAATTCTAAGGTGGCGTACGTCGCTGACGAGGTTAAGCAGATGGCGCTCCAACGGGACAGACCCGTGATAGGCACCATCCAATTCAACAGGGATGCAGGCAAGGGAGGTAAGGCAGGCACGCTGGAGAACTTGGCGCAGTCCGACGCCCTCAGCCAGCATGGCTCAGTTATCCTAGGGGCCAAGATGCCGCCGAACGATAAGTCCGACAGGCCAGCCCATCGTGTAATCAGCACGCTCAAGGGACGGGAGGGGGAGCACGGGGATATTGCAATCAATTTCAAATTCACACCAATTAACTTTGGGGAGTGTACACAGGAGGAGCAGCTAGAAATCCTCACCAAGGATTCGGAGAGGCACGGTGTGCAAGATATGGACTACATGACATGACAGACACCCTAGAGATAGACCCGGAACACCCGTGCGAAGGATGCCCCATCCTATCTAAGCGCCTCAAGAGTAGAGCTAAGGTTAGGAAGAAAGCATCTTTCCTGATAGTGGGCAAACAACCCTCGCACGATTCGCTGAAAGATGGGAGGATCATACCACCCAAAGCTCACGAGACGTTGATGTATTCGCTGGACAAGGCAGACCTCCTACCCACTGATTTCAGCTGGGCCAATTCAGTCCGGTGCGAGTATGACGAGACCAAGTACCCAGCCAAGGTGCGCAAGGAAATAGAGAAGCGCTGCCGCCACCACCTGTTGAAAGTTATTGAGGCGGCCAAACCAGAAGTCATCGTACCGTTAGGTGCAGTAGCGGCAAAGCAGGTCTACGGAAGGGCGGTAAAAATAACCAAGGTTAAAGGGGTAGTAAACTTCTCTGAAGAATTACAAACCTACATCATGGCGATGACCGACCCAGTACAGGTCAACCAGTACCCGCAGGCCCTGCCCATGCTACGCAGCGATGCCGACGCCTTGTTCCGGGCGTGGGATCACAGATACGACAAGCAGTCGATTGAAGAGGATACCCTAGGGGAGTACGAGCTGATAGACGACCTTCAGTTCTTGATAGACGAAGACCCAGAGTTTTTAGCATTCGACGTGGAGACTCAGGGCTTGAGACCCCACGTAGCACACTGCAAGCTTCTCACACTACAGTTTTGTCCAGAGCCGGGGCGGGCTTACATGATGAGCTGGGATCACCCAGACGCCCCTATGGGGTACCGTAAGCGCAGGCGAATCAAGGAGCAGCTACGCCAGTTGCTGTGTAGCCCGAGGCGTAAGCTCATTGGACAGAACCTCAAGTACGATGGTGCATGGGCGATGCGGCGGCTGGGCATACATTTCAAGATACACGACGATACCCTGATGCTCGCCGCCACTCACGATGAAAACCTACAGAGTAAAGACCTCGATACACTGACTAAAATATTCGTACCAGAGATGGCAGGCTACGCTGACCAGTTCAATGCTGAGTTTGATAAGTCCCAGATGGAAAAGGTACCACTAAACCGGTTGGTGGGGTACGGTTGCGGTGACGTGGATGCCAGCTACAGGGTATGGCAGGCGATACTACCACTGGTCCAGAAGGACGAACGTATGTACCGGGGCTACCGCTACGTTTCCATTGCAGGGATCAATGCCTTCCTGAGTTTTGAGACGGACGGTATGCTGATTGACGAGCCAGCCTTCGATGAGTTTGAGCGAGTGTTGGGGCAGCAGGTAGACGAGGAGTACCAATCGCTGATTGCGCAGGTACCACGGGAGATCAAAAGACTACACGCTGAGAAAGGCTTAGCCTTTACGCGGGCGGACTTTGTGCGGGATATATTATTTCTCCACAAAAAAGGTTTTCGATTGAGACCCAAGGTATTTACCAAATCCACCCAAAACCTTGAGCCTCAGTACAGAGTGCCCTCGATCAGCACCAAAGACCACCTACCGTACTTCTATGATGAGTGCCCCTTTGCCGAGGAACTGTCCGAGTACATTAAGAACAATAGGATACTGGGGACAAATGTCAAGCGATTCAGAGAAAATTACCTGCACAAGAGTCGCATCTACCCGATATACCAGTTATGGGTTGCGGTTACGGGCCGCACCAGTTGCCTTAGAGAAGATCAGCTAGTAGACGTACGTGGCGGCAAGAAACGCGCCGACGCTATATCCGTTGGTGATGAAGCGTTCACGCACCGTGGAAGGTTCCGCCAAGTAACCAAGCTATTCCGTAAACCGGTAACCGACATGGTGGATATAACTCTTGGTAATGGGGAAGTGCTGCACGTTACGTACGATCATATTGTATTGCTAAATGATGGCAAGTTTGCTAACGTAAGGTCTCTGATTAAAGCGGGGATTGATTATGCCGAACGCATCGAAGAAGCATATGGCGGACGCCAAGCTGTGCAAGCGAGTAGCGAAAGAGTACAGAACTTCTATGAAGACCGTTCAGCAGGTGGCCGACCAGTTCTCCGTGAATCACGTTACGGCAAGAGCGATGATTCGACTGCATATCTCAGACGCCGACTTCAAGAAATTCGCGCACTACAGGTACCACGAGAGCAAGCTGGCGGAAAAGAACCCACAGTATGGGAAGCAATGGGCCTCCGACTGCGAGGATGGGAGGGGCTACCTTACGAGACTAGTCAAGGGCACGCGCTACCTTGTCCACAGGATAGTGATGGCGGAAATGCTAGGCATGTCAGTGGATCAACTACCTATGAGCATGGCGGTACATCACATAGACGAGGACGGGATGAACAATCACCCAGACAATTTAGCACTGACGAACGATGCGGGTCACGTAGCAATGCACCAGAGGTACCGCTACCCTTCCGAGAAGTTTCAATTGAGAGCATTGAGCATTCGGGAAGCTATAGAGTTTATGACTTTGAAGTAGATGAGGATCGCAGCTACCTAGCAGGCGGCGTGTTCAACCATAATTCTCGTGACCCGAACGGCCAGAACTTCCCTAAGCGGGGCGCTGCGGCGAAGGCATACAGAAAGATTTTTATACCTCCGCCGGGGTATGTCCAACTCGAAGCTGACCTATCACAAGCGGAGCTGAGGATTGCGGCAGACATGGCCAACGATAAGGTCATGCTGGAAATATATAACAACGATGGCGACATCCATACCATGACAGCCTGTATTGTCAAGGGTATCAAGATGACCCAGTTCTATGCGATGAGTGAGGAGGATCAAGGAATAGCACGATTCAAAGCCAAGGCGGTTAACTTCGGGTTCCTGTACGGTATGTGGTGGAAGGCGTTCGTAGGCTACGCCAAGACCCAGTACGGTGTGACGTTTAAACCCAAGGAAGCTGAGAATATCCGCAAGCGATTCTTCCAGACCTATTCGCGTCTGGAGCCTTGGCACAGAGGGATGAAAGCGTTCGTCAAGGAGCACGGCTTCGTGCGTTCATACGACGGTAGGATCAGACACCTCCCTACGGTTTATTCCGATACTGAGTATATTCAAAAGGAGGCAGAGCGGCAGGCAGTCAACTCCCCGGTACAGGAGTTCGCCTCTAGTCTCGGTGTGATGGCTATGAGCAGGATCACCACTCAAATAGATCAGCAGTACCTGAAACTCACGGGGTTTGTCCACGACGCCTTGTACGCCATAACACCAGAATGCTACGTCGAGTGGGGCGCCAAAACCTTGAAGCATTACATGGAGACTGTACCTATCGAGGAGTGGTTTGGGCGCAAGATGAAAGTACAGATGAAAGCGGACGTAGGTTTTGGTATGAACGGCGCGGACGTCCACGAGATGAAAGCCCTTGACCTAAACCAAGCATACGACTTTAGCCCCCATGCTGAGAAGATGGACTTTGAGCTGCCCGATCAACTAGTACCGCCAGACAACGGGAGGTTCATATTACCCGAACATTTACAGTGCGAAGAGCAAATCCACCTGTGGACTTGATTGACACGTAACAAAGAATTCTATATAGTTAACCCAAGGTCCGCTTTGCCCTACACGAGGCGTTGACCTAGGCAGGGGGAACCGTCGCGCATGAAGAGTAGGGGCGCTGCGGCCTTGCCGACCCAAACATTAATCGAGGGATAGACCAATGACAGCAGTTCGTAAAAGACGTGTGCGAGCCAGTAGACCAAAAGTATCCAGAGGCTCCAATAAAGAGAACACAACTAAGCTTGATACTCTGCTCACAGAATATATGCGAGTGGTCAAAAAGGCGGCGGATGCGGCGGACAGGATGGGTGTAATCATGGGGGAGGCGGAAGCCCTGATGAAAACCACGGACATGAAGCACTACATGAACAATGTTGCCGTGGCCGACATGATAGCAACGAAGACCAACGATAAGACTATCATAGATCCCGAAGGGTTCAGGGAAGTGTGTACCACCGATGAAGATTTCTACAGTGCCGTCACAATCGGCATCGGTAAAGCCAAGAAGGTAGTTGCGGAGAAGACACTGGATACCGTCAGCGAAAAAATCAAAGGCGGCACCGGAGCACCGCACCTGAAGATTCGCGCCCGGACAGCGAAGGACGAATAGTATGAGCCTGCAAGACGATTATTACGATGTGGAGGACACCTTGAAGAAGCGTAAAAAACCGACGCAGGGGGACTACAAAGCCTTCGACCGTATTTGGTGCGCGTTCGGTGAGTTAGAGGCCGAGGTGGATGAGCTGCGGGCTATGAAGTCCTGTCTACGTACAGCGGTTAAGATAGCTGAAGGGAACCCGAAACGGGAGGGCTGATGCGCAAAGAAGATATCAAGTCACTACTCAAGGATGTCATGGGGCCGAACACTAAGTTCATCAAAGCCCCCGGCTGGGTTATGTGTAAATGCCCCATGGCTCGATGGACCCACCAGAAGGGAGCAGACAACACCCCCAGCTTCGGCGTGCATATCCATAACGATGAAACCTCGATATTCAACTGCTTCACGTGTAAGAAGAAAGGGCCTATGTCCTACTTCCTGAAACTCATGGAGACCTACACCGGGGAGAATTACGCCAAGGTTATTAGAGCGCTGGAGAACGACGAGGCGTACCAAGCAGAGCTACCCGAGTGGGATGTATGCCGGGAGCGTACTGCGGTCACAGTACTTGAGCCAGTCCCCCCCGAGTTCCTAGACATATTTGAACCAATTGATGAAGTACCTGAGTACCTTGAGAATCGCGGCATCACTAGAATGCAAACGATTGCAAACGCACGGCTGCGCATTGACCCAGACAACGACGGTACGGAACGGATCATCTTTCCCGTATATGGACTGGATGGATTACTCTACGGGTTTACTGGAAGAGCAACCAACGACACCACGAACCCCAAGGTGCGGGACTATTTTGGACTCCCGAAGAAGGATCTACTACTAGGGTTGCACAGGATTACCAGTGACACAAACTATGTGGTCGTCGTCGAGGGGCTGTTTGACTACCTCGCGGGGGTTGAGAATGACTACCCAGCCCTTGCAGTCATGCACTCCACCCTCACTGCGGCCCAAGCAGATATACTGAAAGTGATAGGACTACCCACGTATCTCTTATACGACGACGACAAGGCAGGCCGTGAGGGCACCCAGAAGGCTATACAAGCACTCAGGGGCTACGTTCCCGTTATGAGATGCGCCTACCCTAGGTACACTAACGATAAGGCCCCAAAGGACCCTGCGGAGATGACGGAGCATGAGTGGGGGGATGCGTTAGACGAAGCGGAGATGATGTAATGGTTGCGGCCAAGATACGTAATTGCCCCATATGCGAAATGCCCTGCAAGGTCAGGGGTGGAGGTTACACCCACCACATGAAGTGGCACGAGCGCCAAGGGGACATAAACAAAGATTGCAATACAGGTAAGACCCGAGATATAATAGACACAGGTGGTCAGGAATACATCAGTAGGGCACTCCACAGGCTATTAGCCACGGGAGCTTGCGCTATCGCAATTCAAGACCCCCGAATGTTCCGTAAGGGACGCATTGCCAAACCAGTGCTATTCATTACCATGGGCTACCACTTCGGTGACCCACGGGCGGTAGTTTTTGGTATGGCAGGAGGTGGCTGCGAGGCTTGCAAGATCGATGATCTTAGAGTCACGTCGCTAATTAGAGTTGGCCTTCAAGGCGATCTGGCAAAACACATAGTCACAAGCCTACGAAGTCTTTTAAAAGTCAACAGAGTTGACACGGAGTACAGTAATGCCTAGAGAGAAACGCAAGCCCGTCAAGCGTGGCGCGGCTAAGAGCACCAAAAAATCCTCACGTCGTCACGGCGCGTCAGCACGAAACCGTGTGGATGATGAGATCGCGGCAAATAAAGCGAAGGAGGAAGCGCGTAAGAACAGAGCTAACGAACCCTTCCGATTCCGTATGTCGCAAGGTGAAGTTAAGGAGGTTATCGTAGTTGATGATGAACCTGACTTCCACATGTACGAACACATGCTCAAAGACCCAACTACTGGGTACTATAACCTATCTATGCAGTGCACGCGGGACTACGACAACTGTCCTGTATGCGAGGGTGAGAGCAAAGAGAGTTCGTATAACCTCTACCTGACCGTTATTGACCTGACAGAATTCGACGACCGTAACGGGGACACCCACGAGTTCTCCCGCAAGTTGTTTGTGGTTAAGACAGGTCAGATCAAAAAATTCACACGTCGGTTTGAAAAGGACGAGACCCTACGAGGAGCTAAATTTGAGCTGTGCCGAGATGGGGCTAAAGATCCTGTGATTGGTAATGACATCGAGTTTATTGAATTCGTATCCGAGGAGGAGCTGGAGGAGTACGAGCGCGAGTGGGTAGACAAAGACGGCAAGACTCATGTCGAGATTTGCCACGAGCCGTACGATTATGATGAGCTGTTCCCCGAGCAGGATAGCGATGAGCTAGCGGAAGAGTACAACACCATCTTCGGTAAAGACACAGGTGCCTCAGCGGGGTCCCGTAAAGCCAACAAAGAGGAGCCTATGTCCAAGCGCAAAAAACGCGGACGTAAGGCCAAGCGTGAGGAGGAAGAGGAGGACTATTACGAAGATGACGAAGACGACGACGAGCCTCCCTTCGACATGGAGGATGAGGAGGAAGAGGAAGAGGAAGAAAAACCTCGCCGCCGTGCCAAGAAGAAGACCGCAGCCAAGAAAGCGCCTGCTAGAAAGCGCCGCCGTGCGCGGGACGATGAGGAGGAAGAGGAGGAAGAAAAACCTCGCCGCCGCAAGCCTGCACGCAGAAGTCGTAGATAAGCTGTGGACCTAGGATGCGTCTTTGTACCAACTAAACACCGCTCTTACCGCAAGACGCGGCGTAAGTTGACGCTGGGCGTATTCGACCACCACACTCGGGAGACAAACGATTTCGAATGTTTCCTACAATACGAAGACGGTATAGGCATACCGCGTGACTATGCGCGGCGTGTCGGTATCCCACCACACCAAGACGAGGTAGCGTTCGGCATGATGCTGCCCGGTAATATACTGAAACCAGTACAGCTACGTGATGAACAGATACCGTTTGTCGATGCGCTAGAAGAGATATGCTTGGACGCGCTGCATGGACGGACACCATGCGAAGACATTAGGGCCGAGGCGGCGACAGGAAAAGGTAAGACCGTCATGGCACTGGAACTTTGCAGACGATTGCAAACTACCACATTGATAATAGTGGATCAGGAGTTCCTGAGAGACCAATGGATAGAGCGAGCCACAGACCTGTTCCAAGTACCCGAAGAAGAAATTGGTTTGGTGCAGGGAAAGGTAGAGGACTGGGAGAACAAGAGTATTGTAATTGGCATGATCCAGTCACTCTACAACAGAGACATGCCAGAAGAATTTTGGATGTACTTCGGTATGGCTATTTTCGACGAGAGTCACACGGTTGGTGCGATGCAATTCTCGCAAATCTTAAACGACATCCCAGCAGTTATCCGGCTTGGGGTTTCCGCAACCTCCGAGCGTGCCGACGAGTTGGAAAAAGTCTTGGACTATTCTCTTGGGCCAGTACGTGTTGTCCTAGAGGCACAACATTCCGCGTCCACGGTACGCTACGTGAAGTATCGGGGGAATTCGTATTCGTGGTATGCGAATACCTCCCCGAAGACCGGGAGGTACATTTCTGAAGTCGCAGAGGACGGGTTACGTTCTGTCCTGATATCGCGTATCCTGAAATCAATGTGGGTGGATCAACGCCATGTCCTAGGGGTTAGCGACAGGGTAGAGCACTGCGAAGACATGGCGGAGCTACTAGTATCGTTGGGAGTCCCCCGCAGCGACATAGGTGTTATCACAGGGTTTAGGACAAAGTTTGCCTACGCCAAGGATGATAAACCAAAGAGAAAACCAGAGGGCTACGTGCGCGGTACGAAGTACACCCCGATCAAGATACAGCGGATCAGGAAGCGCACGAAGGCAGCAGAATTAAACGAAGCCAAAGATAATGCCAGAGTAATACTGGCGACGTACGGCAAGTTTGAGAAAGGAGTGGATGTACCCCGCCTTGACGCGGGTATTGATATGACGCCACGTAGTAAAGCGCAGCAGCTGCACGGGCGCATACTTAGGGAAGGGGCGGGTAAGCGAGTACCGGTGTGGGTTACGATTAGAGACGTTAAGTCCTACCGTGCCGAGCACCAGTTCGCCTCCCGCGTAACCGAGTATGTCAAGTCTAATGCTGAGGTATACGAATGGGTGTTAGGAAAAAGGCCAGTAAAGGTAGACGCCACACAGCTGGCAGCGCAGGCACATCAAAGCGCACGGCGGATGAAAGAAGGAAAGATCACGACGAAACGCGACGGCAACTTTACAGTAGTAATGAGGGCTATCGGGAGCGTGTCAAAGAGAATTCGCGGCGCACGTACAGGAGGGCCAACCCGAAAGGCGAGAACCCGCTCGAAGGTAGGGGGCCGCTAACCGAAGCGCCCATGAAGTCGGTGAGGCACCAGAGCGGTGGGGACCCTTTCAATGAGAGGGCCTACACGATGACTCAGGCCGCATCGGCGGTAGGCAAATCACTAGTCACATTCAGGAGGTGGATAACGGACGGGATAATACCCGAGCCTGAGTATGAGGACACCAGCCATAAGTACGTGCAGTACCTACACTGGGAGATAGAAGCGCTGATCGGACCTATAGCAGATCACTTTGATAAGTTCGATTACTTGCACACAAAGCACGAGGACCAAATTCACGCTATCTGGCGTGCGTTAGATATGGCAAGACTGGAACGAGGTAGAGATCATGTCAGAGAGAAAGAGACGTAGCCGGAAAGCACCGGCTAAGCAGCAGAACGAAGGGACTAAAAAGGTATGGGTGACCCCCTTCAAAAACGCAGATGAGATTGAGACTGTAGAGAAGGAAGTGCACATCTTCGAAACAGAGCCTGCCTACGTTAGAGTTGCGGCGGGGCAGACAATCAATCTGGGTAGTTATGAGAGTATGCGAGTGGACGTCGCTATCACCATGCCTTGCTATACGGAGATGGTCGACGAGACCCAGTTGGAGTGTGCGAACTGGGTAGCTGAGAAACTACAATATGAAGTCGACCAATACACAGGGGAGAAAGATGACTAGACGGGCAGCCCGTAATAAGAAACCAAAAAAGGACGTGTTATCAGGGGAGTTAAAAGAAACCACAGACCACATAGTAAAGAAGTTCGGCACTAACGCTATACGTACAGCACGCAGGGTGCACTCCCCTGACAGGGTCAGCAGCGGGGTGTTCATGATAGACATCG
>Ga0164313_10004456_pt1 | contig 12447 bp, 10 predicted proteins | sample GuaBasSedimGuay4_FD_113735 | JGI IMG/M metagenome (GOLD analysis project Ga0164313, IMG submission 113735) | Subseafloor sediment microbial communities from Guaymas Basin, Gulf of California, Mexico - Guay4, Core 4569-4, 0-3 cm | ecosystem: Environmental > Aquatic > Marine > Hydrothermal vents... | reverse complement strand
TTCTTCGTTTTTCCTTTTCAGATTTTTTATTAAAAACTTTAGTCATAATACAAAGCCCTCCGAACCCATCCTTTATCCTTCCCTTTCACAAAGGGAAGGAAATTACTCCTCCCCTTTTCCAAAGGGGAGGTAGGGAGGGGTTCTTCTTTTTATTTTATATAAAATTAATAAAGTTAGATGCTACATACAAGTATTTAATATATGTTCATGATGATTGATCTATTATTCCCGTTAATTAAAAATAAATTATAAATGATTAATTAAATTTGATTCACTAAAAACAATTTTATATCTTCAATTGAATAAAAACTAAATTATGAGAAATTCAAATGTTAATAACAACTACCAATAATGTAGAAGGAAAAAGGATAACCCATTATTATGGCTTAGTTACTGGAGAAGCTATTTTGGGTGCAAATATTTTTAAAGATTTCTTAGCTGGTATCAGGGATATAGTTGGTGGGCGCTCCTCTGCGTATGAAAAGGAATTACGCCAGGCTAAAGATATTGCACTTGCAGAATTAAAAGAAGAGGCTAGAAATTTAGGTGGTAATGCTATAATTGCTATCGATCTTGATTATGAAACAATTGGTCAAGGAAGCATGCTTATGGTAACCGCTTCCGGAACTGCCGTTAAAATTGAAGATTAATTTTCAGTGTTATCTATTTCCGAAATAGGCCTTGGAAATTTAAGAGTAGAATTATGATTGAATATATTTTAGAGGTATTCTAGCCTAGAAGGCTTCTCCATTAATTTGGTGAATTAAGTAGGAATAATTACTCTCTATATATAACCTCTTTCAATTCTGAATCGATTTCATCATAACCTAATAATGACATAGCAAATTGAATAATTCCTGTTCCCTCAATAACAACTTTTGTTTTCACAGCTCCAAGACCCGGTGCAAACCATTGGTCAAGAGATGTTTTCTCTCCATCAACTTCATCAAAAAAAAGTTTTATATGTAAAGTGTTGAATTTCCCTGCTGGTAAATCAACTGAATCTTCTGCCAAAGCTTCACCACTAATTGATATGGATGTTGTATCTCCATTTTTAACTTGATATCCGGACCACTCCCATGTATCCCCAATTTTTAGTGAATGGGGAAACTGTAGTACCGGCTTGGAATATGTGACTATTACCTCAGTCGAATAGAGGAACGTACTAATATCCTGCTCAGTTTTGATGAGATATATACCATCATCTTTTCTTATAAATGTTTGTGAGTAGACAAACTTATCAGAAATATTTGTCACTTTAAATAGTGAGTCATTTACTTCTACAATTGTCTGAGTCTCTCCCACATTCGACTCAAAAATTAATTCTCTACTATCATTAAATGGGAAATATTCTTTACCATATTCAAAATTTACGGTTGTATCCCCTTCGGATTGTGCTGATAGAGAATAGAAGGTTACTAAACACACTATAAGTATTTTCAATTTACGCATATTAATTATTTGTTTGTAAAAGGGTTGCAATATAAGAATTGTTATTTAATAATGGGATGGATTGTTTAAATCAGATATATATTTACCCTTTAAAAAAGAAAAACCCGACTTATTAAATAAATCGGGTTTAATCAAATCCAAAAGATCTGGCTTATATAACAGTTTTATAACTTTGTAAAGTTTTCATATAGTTAGCTCTTTCGAACATTGCTGGTTCTGAGACATTTTTTTGACTCATACTACCCTGCATTTGCTGAATTGAACTATATTCATTTTCAGTCATCCAATTTTCAACGCCAGCAAGCATTTCACTAATCCGGCCAACACCATTCATTAGAAGTTCTGAACATACCATTGCTATATTGCCACCTGCCATCATTATCTTTATTACATCCTCGTGACCATGAATTCCGCTTGTAGCAGCCATTGATGCTTGAATATTTCCATATAAAATTGATATCCACCGTAATGGAAGTCTCATTTCCCAGTTTGTGCTTAACATAAGATTTGGAACAACTTCTAATTTTTCAAGATCAAAATCTGGTTGATAAAATCTGTTAAACATTACCAAACCATCCGCCCCTGCTTCATCTAATTTTTTCGCCATATTAGAAAAAGATGTGAAAAACGGACTTAATTTTATAGATACTGGAATATCAACATTCGATTTAACGGCTGTTAATGTTTCAACATACATATTTTCAATTTCTAATCCAGTCAAACTATTATTTGTTGGAATGAAATAGACGTTTAATTCTAAAGCATCGGCTCCAGCTTCCTGCATATTTTTTGCATATTTAACCCAACCACCATTGCTGACTCCATTAAGACTTGCAATAATAGGAATATCTACTGCTTTTTTACAATTAGCAATATGATCAAGATAAGCATAAGGCCCCATATTGAATTGTTCTGGTTCAGGTAAATAACTTGTCGCTTCTGCAAAACTCTCAGTACCATAATTGAGGTAATGATCTAATTCACCAGATTCATGTGTTATTTGTTCTTCAAACAATGAGTATAGAACCACCGCAGAAGCACCTACGTCTTCTAATGATTTAACTCCATCAACAGTGTGTGACAAAGGAGATGCCGATGGTACTATAGGATTCTTCAGCTCTAATCCTAAATATTTTGTTTTTAAATCCATTATAACTCCAATTTATTTTCTATTTCAATTTTCAATTTCAAAAGATTATACATCCCGACCGAAATCGGGATGTAATTTAATTATTTAGCACCGTTGTCAGAGTAATCAAATTCGGCTAACTGTTGATACTTTTTCCACTTAAGATTTATCTCTTCTTGAGCAAAAGCGAGTAGAGCTTCAGCTTCCTGTGGATGAGATTTAGTTAACATTTTGTACCTGTTTTCGGTATAAATATAATCTTCCAATTTGATTTTTGGAGGTTTAGAATCTAATTTTAATGGATTCTTACCTTCTTTTAAGTTGTCAGGGTTAAATCTATATAGAGGCCAGTGACCAGAATCGACAGCTAATTTTTGTTGATCCATACCTTTTGCCATATTGATACCATGTGCAATACAGTGACTATATGCAATGATTACAGATGGTCCATCATATGCTTCAGCCTCATTTATTGCTCTAAGAGTTTGAAGATCATTTGCACCCATCGCAATTTGAGCTACATATACATTTCCATAACTCATAGCAATCATACCAAGATCTTTTTTAGGAGTTGGTTTACCAGCCGCCGCAAATTTCGCAACAGCACCAATACCTGTTGCTTTAGACATCTGACCACCTGTATTTGAATATACTTCGGTATCCATGACAAGAATATTGACATCTTTACCTTGAGCGATAACATGATCTAGTCCACCAAAACCAATATCATAAGCCCATCCATCACCACCCATTATCCATACAGATTTTTTAACTAAATAATCTGCAACAGCAAGTAGATTTTCAGCTTGACTACCTTCCATTGATTCAAGTTTTGATTTTAATGTTGCGACTCTTTCTCGTTGTTCAAAAATTGCTGCTTCATCAGATTGATCAGCAGATAAAATTGCTTCTACTAATTCAGCTCCAACTTCATCTTTCATTGCTGCTGCCATTTCTTGAGCATATGTAGCTTGTTTATCTATCGATAATCTCATACCAAATCCAAATTCCGCATTATCTTCAAATAATGAGTTAGACCATGCTGGTCCACGACCGTCTTTGTTTTTGGCCCAAGGAGTTGTAGGTAAATTACCTCCATAAATTGATGAACACCCTGTTGCATTTGCAACAACCATTCTATCTCCAAATAACTGAGAAATCAACTTAACGTAAGGTGTTTCACCACAACCTGAACAAGCACCAGAAAATTCAAATAATGGTTCTAATACTTGACTTCCTTTTATAGTTCCAACATTAGCAACTGTTCTATCGAATTCAGGTATATCTAAGAAATAATCAAAATTTGCTCTTTCGGCTACTCTTAATGGAATTTGATCAACCATATTTATTGCTTTAAGAGAAGTGTTTGATTTATTTTTAGCTGGACAAACTTCAACACAAATTTCGCAACCTGTACAATCCTCAACAGCTACTTGTATTGTATATGCCATACCATCATATTCTTTTCCTCTTGCATCGCAAGATTTAAATGTTTCAGGAGAACCCTCAACATGTTCTTTGTCATAAGCTTTAATTCTAATAGCAGCATGAGGACAAACCATCGCGCATTTACCACATTGAATACAAAGGTCTTCATCCCATGCAGGAACTTCGAGTGCAATATTACGTTTTTCCCATTTTGCTGTTGCGGTTGGGAAAGTTCCATCAATTGGCATTTCACTAACTGGAACGTCATCTCCTTGACCTTTCATCAAGACAGCTAAGGTATCCTTAACATAATCAGGAGCCTTATTTGAAACAATTGGAGGAATTTCTATTGAACTTGATACATCAGAAGGTACAGTAATTTTCACCAAATGTTCTAATGTTTGATCAACAGCATTAAAGTTTTTAGCAACTATCGCTTCACCTTTTGCTCCATATGTTTTTTGAATTGCGTTCTTAATTTGAGCAATTGCTTCATCTTTTTCTAATACACCAGAAATAGCAAAAAAGCATGTCTGCATGATAGTATTAATTCTTGTACCCATGCCCGTCTTTTTACCAACTTCATATCCATCAATTACATAGAAGTTTAATTTTTTATCTATAATTTGTTCCTGAATAGGTTTAGGCATATTATCCCAAACATCTTCAGTTCCAAACGGACTATTTAACAAAAATGTACCACCCTCTTTCATTTTACCAAGAACATCAAAACTTTCTAATAAACCAAATTGGTGACATCCAACAAAATCAGCATTTTGGATTAGATAAGTAGATTTAATTGGTTCTTTACCAAATCTTACGTGAGAAACCGTAGTTGATCCAGATTTTTTAGAATCATATACAAAATAACCTTGAGCGTAGTTGTCAGTTCCTTCACCAATAATCTTAATTGTATTTTTATTAGCGCCAACTGTACCGTCAGATCCAAGACCGAAAAACATACCGCAGAACACATCATCTCCTTCGGTTACAAACAATGGATCGTAACCAAGACTTGTATTTGTTACGTCGTCATTTATACCAACTGTGAAATGATTTTTCATATCATCTTTTTTCAACTCATCAAATACAGTTTTTACCATCGCAGGAGTAAACTCTTTTGATGATAATCCATAACGACCACCAATAATTTTTGGCATTTTTTCTAATGGTGGGTTATCAACTGACATTTCTTCCGCAAATGCTGTTACTATATCTTGATACAAAGGTTCACCAATTGAACCAGGTTCTTTTGTTCTATCTAAAACTGCAATACTTTCAACTGTTTTAGGAAGTGCATTAATAAAATGTTTTGTCGAAAATGGTCTAAATAATCTTACTTTCAGAATACCAACTTTTTCTTCCATTTTTTCTGACATATAAGTAACAGTTTCTTCTGCAGTTTCAGCAGCAGATCCCATCAATATAATAACTCTTTTTGCGTCTGGCGCACCAAAATAATCAAACAAATGATATTGTCTTCCAGTAATTTCGGCCAATTTATCCATAGAATTTTGAACTTCTTCTGGACATGCATCATAAAATTTATTTACTGTTTCACGACCTTGGAAATATACATCAGGATTTTGTGCTGTTCCTCTTAATACAGGAGCATCAGGTGTTAGAGCGCGTTTACGATGAGCAATAACAGATTTGTCATTAATCATTGCTTTAAGGTCAGCGACTGTAAGTTGTTCAATTTTGTTTACTTCATGAGATGAACGGAAACCGTCAAAAAAATGTAGGAATGGAATTCTAGATTCTAATGTCGATCTATGAGCAACTGCAGCCATATCCATTGATTCTTGAACAGAATTTGATGATAACATAGCCCAACCCGTTTGACGAGCTGCCATTACATCACTATGATCACCGAAAATTGAAAGAGCTGATGCTGCAATTGATCTAGCAGAAACATGAAATACTGTTGAAGTTAATTCACCTGCAATTTTGTACATATTTGGAATCATTAACAGCAATCCTTGAGATGCTGTAAATGTCGTTGTTAAAGAACCAGTCTGCAAAGCCCCATGAACCGTACCAGATGCACCACCTTCACTCTGCAATTCTGAAACTTTTGGTATTGAGTTCCAAATATTTTTATTCCCTTTCGCAGCCCATTCGTCTGATAATTCCCCCATACCAGATGATGGTGTAATTGGATAGATAGCAATTACTTCACTATTATGATAGCCCACATAAGCAGCGGCCTCATTTCCATCGATTGTTATTTTTTTTCTAGCCATAAATTAGCCTCGGTTTGAATTAGTTATTAAATAAAATATTTACTTTATGCTAACAATTATCTTGCCAGCGATGAATTTAGTTTTATGTTGTATTTTGGCTTAAAGGAGCAGATTAACCTTTTATCATTATTAAAATTCCTACCAAAACTCAGAATTTTATATTTTTTATATCCCAAAACAGAGAATAAATTTCATAAATCAGAATTACAAAATTAAAGATTTTTAGAATAATAAGAAAGATGAAATTTTTGGAATTAATGTATAATAGGAGGTGTTATCCAAATAAAGCACTCATATTTTAGCTTAAATTATATAGCTAATTATAGTTCGAAACTTATAAATTTGGATCGGAATAATTCAAAAAAAGAATTTATATATTGTATATTTAACATTTTTTAAATTCGATAAAAAACAGGTTTTCAATTTCAATACCATCATTATATTTGATACTCTATAATAACCGGTTGTTTACCAGTGAATCAAAATAATTATAGTATTAAAAAATACCATTATCTTTTCAGCAACAAATTTCTCGTAAAAGATAGGATTAATTAAAAACTCAATATTTGATTTAACTTCAAGTATTGTTTATATTTATCTTTTGTTTTAAAATGAAATATGTGGGATTTTTAAATGAAATCTCTGATGATTTTCGTTTATTAATTTAACTAAGCTGGAATATGATAAATTTATTCGATGTATCAGAATTACTTATATTCTCTGGAAGTTCAAATGTTGGACTTACGGATAAAATTTGTGATTATTTAAATGTAAAAAAAGGGTTGATAAAACGTCAAATTTTCAGTGATGGTGAGATATGGATTAAATTCAAAGAAAACATTCGCGGAAGAGATGTTTATTTGGTTCAATCTACAATGCCACCAGCAGATAACTTAATGGAACTTTTAATAATGCTTGATGCTGCTAAAAGATCTTCTGCAAGAAGAGTAACAGCAGTTATTCCCTATTATGGATATGCACGTCAAGATCGAAAAGACCAACCAAGAGTATCGGTTACAGCTAAATTAGTTGCAGATATTCTTACCAAAGCTGGTGCTGATAAAGTTATTACAATGGATTTGCATGCTGCTCAGATTCAAGGATTTTTTGATATTCCTTTGGATCACTTATACGCGTCTCCAATGTATACACAGGAATTTGAAAATAAAAAAGAAAATCTTGTTGTTGTCTCTCCTGATGTTGGGGGAATCAAAATTGCACGTTCTTATGCTAAAAGATTGAATGCGGACTTAGTTTTGATTGACAAACGACGTCCAGAACCTAACCATGCAGAAGTTATGAATGTTATTGGTGATGTGGGAGGAAAAGATGTTTTAATTGTTGATGATTTAATTGATACAGGCGGTACATTTGTTGCAGCAGTGGAAGCTCTTAAAAAGCGTGGAGCACTTAAAGTATATGGAGCAGTTACGCACGCATTATTGTCAGGACCTGCAATTGAAAGAATTGAGAACTCAAAAATTGATGCGTTATATGTTTCAGACACAATCCCCCAGGATTTAAAACCTGATTCAAAAATAAAAGTTAAAACCTCTGCACCATTATTTGCAGAGTCAATTATTAGATCTCACCATGGTGAATCTATTAGTTCGTTGTTTGAAGTTGATAAAAGTTAAGAAAAAAATAAATGGAGAGTAATATGGCTGAGAAGATATTAGCGGCTAAGAAAAGAGAAATTGGCACAAAGGGTGCTATGAATCAATTAAGAAGAGATGGGTTTGTACCAGGTATCTATTATTCAAAAGGAAAAGATCAGATTGCTTTTTCAGTAGAAGAAGTTCTCCTTAATAAATATGTATTTACTTCTAAAACTAATATTCTGCAACTAACTTTCGAAGGTGAAGAAGGAATTGGTTGTATTATTAAAAATGTTCAGTTTGATCCAGTTACTGATAAAGTTGTTCACATTGACATGCTTGGGGTTACACTTGGACAAGTATTGCAATTAGAAGTACCAGTTCACTTTGTAGGAACTGCAGTTGGACTTAAAGAAGGTGGAATTATGCAGGAGCAACTTCATAAACTTGAAGTTGAATGTTTACCGCGTCATATTCCTGAAAACTTAGAAATTGACGTCTCTGAATTAAATATTGGTGACTCAATCTACATTAGAGATTTAGAGTTTGAAAATATTACAATTTTAAATAATGAAACTTCCAATGTTGTTTCTGTGGTAGCTCCTAGAGCTGAAGAGGAGGAAGAAGAAGAAGAAGAAATTGAAACAGATGAGATTGATGGTGATGAACCTGTTGAACCAGAAGTGATTGCAAAAGGTAAAACTGACAAAGAAGACGAATAAGTTAGTTTGAAAGCAATTATTGGCTTAGGTAATCCCGGAGCTAGGTATGAAAATACCCGACATAATATTGGATTTATGATTTTAGATGCATTTGCGGAAAAACATAAACTTAGATTTACACCTGACAAAGGTGAATACTATTCAGTGGGAAGTAACTTAGTTGCTTCCCATTTTTATTTATATAAACCAACTACTTTTATGAACTTAAGTGGTAATGCCGTTTCTCATATTATCGAGTTAAAGGATTTACCATTAGAAGATATCATGATTATTACAGATGACATTAATCTCCCTACTGGAAATATAAGATTTAGGGAAGCAGGTGGTGACGGTGGACATAATGGACTTAGTTCTATAATTTATTCATTGGAAACTGAAAAATTTAACAGGCTACGCTTCGGAGTTGGAAATGAATTTGAGGATAGTGAGATGCCCAAATATGTTTTAGATAATTTCTATGAAAATGAGAAAGAAATAATTAGATTAGGGGTCGGATTTTCTGTTAGCTTGATAGAAAGATTTATTATTGGTGATAAAAAAGAGATGATGAATTTTTATAGTAACGAGATAAATAATTTTCAAGAAAAAATAAATATTGCTAGGAATTAGGAGTACAATTATGGCACAATTGATTTACATTATTCCACTGTTCGGTCTAGCCGCTTTAATCTACGCTTTTATTAAAAGTAAATGGATTACAAAACAAAGTACTGGTACTGAAAAAATGGCAACCATCTCAAAACATATTCAAGATGGTGCGATAGAATTTTTAAAAACAGAATATAAAGTACTTTCTATTTTTGTAATTACTGTGGCTGTTATATTAGGTGGTGCGAATATGGGACGAGAGGACTCCTCTTGGATTATCGCTGTCTCCTTTATTGTTGGAGCAATTACCTCTGCCCTCGCCGGCTGGTTAGGAATGATGGCCGCAACAAAATCAAACGTTAGAACTACACAAGCAGCTCGTGAGGGTTTAGCGCCAGCACTAAAAATTGCATTCACTGGTGGATCAATTATGGGAATGAATGTTGTTGGGCTAGCTGTTTTAGGACTAAGTGTTTTATTTATTGTTTATTCTAATCTAGATTGGGATGTTACAAAGGTTATAAATGTACTTGCTGGTTTTTCACTCGGTGCATCTTCCATTGCTCTTTTTGCAAGAGTTGGTGGTGGTATTTATACCAAAGCTGCTGATGTTGGTGCCGACCTTGCTGGTAAAGTATATGAAGGAATTCCAGAAGATGATCCACGCAACCCCGCTACTATTGCTGATAACGTTGGTGACAATGTAGGCGATGTTGCTGGTATGGGTGCGGATCTATTTGAATCTTACGTGGGTTCTATTATCGGAACTATGGTTCTAGGAGCTGTTTTTACTTCTGTATTCCAAGCTGAACAAAAACTTGCGGCTGTGTTACTACCAATGGTTCTTGCTGCGGTTGGAATAGCAATATCTATTCTTGCAACTTTCTTTGTGAATGTTAAAGAGGGTGGAAATCCGCAAAAAGCTCTTAATCTTGGTGAGTTTGGTGCAAGCGGTATTATGGTAGTCGCTTCATATTTTATAATTCGATATATGCTTCCTGAAACTTGGCTGTATGATGGGTTTGAATATACTAGTAATGGTGTTTTTATTGCTACATTAATAGGAGTAGCTTCTGGAACTATTATTGGACTTATCACTGAATACTATACTGGAACAGATTTTAAGCCTGTTCGTCAAATTGCTAGTCAGTCAATTACTGGAGCAGCCACAAATCTTATCTCTGGTCTTGGTGTTGGAATGATGTCAACTGCTGTACCAATTTTAGTAATTGCTTTCGCAATTATTAGCGCACATGAGTTTGCTAATCTTTATGGAATTGCAATTGCTGCTTTCGGTATGCTTTCAACAACTGGAATTCAACTTGCTGTTGATGCCTATGGTCCTATTGCAGATAATGCTGGTGGTATCGCTGAGATGGCTGAACTTCCAAAAGAAGTTCGTGAAAGAACTGATAAACTTGATGCTGTAGGAAACACTACTGCGGCAATTGGTAAAGGATTTGCAATAGGTTCAGCCGCTTTAACTGCATTGGCCCTTTTTGCAGCATTTAGATTGCAAGCAGATATTGGTGTAATTGACTTAACTAAACCAGTAATTATGGGTGGATTATTAATAGGCTCAATGATTCCATTTGTATTTTCTGCTCTTTCAATGAATGCAGTTGGACGTGCAGCTAAAGAAATGATTATTGAAGTAGGTCGCCAATTCAGAGAAATTAAAGGATTAAGAGAAGGTACAGCAGAGGCAGATTATTCTAAATGTGTTCAAATTTCAACAAAAGCTGCAATTAGAGAAATGGTTCTTCCTGGTTTGATGGCTATTACTATTCCCGTAATTGTAGGTTTTGTTAGTAAAGAGATGCTTGCCGGACTTTTAGCTGGGGTAACAGCCAGTGGAGTTTTAATGGCAATCTTCCAATCCAACGCTGGTGGTGCTTGGGATAATGCAAAAAAACTAATAGAAAGTGGATTTAGCAGTGAAGGTTTTACTTATACTAAAGGTTCTGATGCTCACAAAGCGGCTGTTGTTGGTGATACTGTTGGTGATCCATTCAAAGATACATCAGGTCCATCATTAAATATTTTGATAAAATTAATGTCAGTGGTCTCTCTTGTTATTGCACCACTAATTAAATAATGTTATATTTGTAAGTTATATTTTTTATTAACCCTGCTTTCCGCAAAACAAATTAAATGGGAAGGCCAAAGACCAAAGGGAGGTTTACTCTAATGAAGACAAATCATTATGAGAGTGTTATTATTTTAAATGCCACTCTCGAAGACCCACAGATTGACTCAATTCTTTCTTCTCTCGAAGAACAAATGTCTGCAAACGGTGTCGAAATTACAGACGTAGAGAAAATGGGACGTAAGCGTTTAGCATATCAAATCCAAAAAGGTAAAAGTGGATTTTATATTATTTACCGTTTTACTTCACCCCGAGAATATATCACTAAATTTGAAAGAACTTTACGATTAGATGAAAATGTTATCCGTTTCTTAACTATTAAATTAGAACAAAAAGATTTGGAATTTATCGCAAAGAAAAAAGTAGAAGATGCTGAAAAAGTTAAAGAAACTGAAAAAGTTAAAGAAACTGAAAAAGTTAAAGAAACTGAAAAAGTTAAAGAAACTGAAAAGAAGCAACCAGTAGAAACTGAAAAACCTGCTGAGAGTGCTGAAGATGCTAAAACTGATACCAATGATACTAATGATACTACAGATGCCGCTGATACTACAGATGCGACTGAAGAAGAGAATAAGGAAATAAACGAATAAGATGCGTTATGTAAGGAGGAGATATAATGGCTGATTTAAAAATGCCAGAGATCAATACCGTTGTTATTGCTGGGAACTTAACAAAAGAGCCGACATTTAGAGAAACTTCTAAAAGTACCCATGTTGTTAATTTTCATGTAGCTGTAAATAGACGTTATAAAGATAGTAGCAATCAATGGCAAGAAGATGTGTGTTACGTAGGAGTGGTTGCTTGGAACAGACTGGCTGATAGTTGTAAAGATCGCCTTAAGAAAGGTAGTGCAGTTTTAATTGATGGGGAATTACAAAGTAGAACTTTTAAAACTGATGACAGCAAAAACAGAACTATTGTAGAGATAAAAGCAAAAAGAATACAGTTTCTTAATAAACTATCCAAAAATAATGGAAACGGCAAAGATACAAATTCTACAATTGAAGAGAATGCAAATTTCGAAAATAGTTCATTTGATAAATTCTTAACTGATGAGGAAGCAAATCTCATAAATAAAGATTAATAAGTTTGAGGATATAAGAAATGAGAACAACAAACAGAACAACAAACAGAA
>Ga0164313_10004455_pt1 | contig 12452 bp, 11 predicted proteins | sample GuaBasSedimGuay4_FD_113735 | JGI IMG/M metagenome (GOLD analysis project Ga0164313, IMG submission 113735) | Subseafloor sediment microbial communities from Guaymas Basin, Gulf of California, Mexico - Guay4, Core 4569-4, 0-3 cm | ecosystem: Environmental > Aquatic > Marine > Hydrothermal vents... | reverse complement strand
TGATGCTCTCCTGTTAAGAGTTAAGTGATGCACCCTTATATAAAGATGCATTAATTAAATCTCGTCGTGTTGCGTCCGTATGGGGTGCGGTATCTCTACGACTCCCTGGTTCATGCCAGGTCGATCCTACAGTGCTTTGGTAGATTTGGGCGTCTTGCCCTGGGAGAGGTTTTAAAAATTTCTGCCTCCCTTGGTTACGAACTATACGCCTATTTCCGGAAGAGTCAAGAAAAAGATTCAAAAAGAATCAAAAAGAATCAAAATAGCTCACCGCCATCTTATGTGGTATGCTTTTACCCCGGGCAAAAAAAAACCAGCGCCCAATGAAGGGTGCCGGTTTTCTTTTTTCGAGATCAAACATAATAGAAATGCTTCATTAACCCTACCCGCACTGCAATACAGGAAAAATAAATGAGTAATCAGTATAACACAGCTCTACCACACGCGCCCATATCTAACCAACAATTTTTATCGGCTATATTCGGGTCCGATGCGCATCGCGCACACATAACCGGATTCCCAGATGATCCGGGAGATATACAGCAAGACAGGCGAGCCCTTTGTTGGGCTGGTGGCCCAGCGGATAGGGTCGTTTTAGTGCCAGGAGAAAATCAATATTTCACGATCAGTTTATTTAATACAGATCACGGCAAAGCCAGGCGTAGAAAAGCTCTCTTTGACAGTTGCCGCTGTATCGTCCTAGACGACGTACATGAAAAGCTCTCAGCCGTTGAAGCTGCTCGACTACCTGAGCCCTCATGGAAACTAGAAACCAGCGCAGGCAACGAACAGTGGGGGTACATCCTTAAAATTGACGGTTTCCTAGACTACACCCGCGACCAGATCGACAACGTACTTGACGGGCTCGTGAGTTCCGGTTTGGCTCCTTCCGGAACTGATCCCGGGATGAAAGGCGTCACCAGGTATGTACGACTCCCTGAAGGATCCAATACCAAAGCCAAAAACCGGAGCTTTATTGATGGCGCTGGCTTTAACTGTGCAATCACACACTGGCAGCCAGAACAGAAAGTGACCCTGGCTGAAATAGCAGCACCCTTCAATATCGATGTGAACGCGAAACGTGTGACCAATGAAGCGGGGGGTGTTGTATGTGAAGGCCATCCAGTGCTAGAGGTCGTGAGCGTGCTCTCTGATCGAGGCGATGGTATCTATGACATAGAATGTCCCTGGCTTGAATTTCATACCGATGGCGATACCAGCGGGACGGCCATTTGGACATACAAAGATGGCAATGCAGGTATCAAATGTCACCATGGTCACTGTGAAGATAAAACCGGGAAAGACCTGATGGTTTGGTGCGCTCAACAACCAGGGTGGACCGGCTTAGACAGTGCTGCAGCTTTTCGTGGCGTCCCTGCGGTAGATGTCCCCTCGGTGTCCTTTGCTGATCCTGTAGCCGAATATATCCCCAGGCCCCAGGTAGAGGCCCAAGTTGACCAAGTTGATGCGCTGATTGACTCGTTGTTACCTGGCAGCTCAGGTGCTGAAATAAGCGCTGCTTTGACCTCCTTCATGTATGAACCTGATCTGATAGTTAAACGTCAGCTTCTCATGCGAGTTCAGCAGCGCCTGGCTATATATAGTGTGAGTCTACTCGAGCAGCAACAGAAAACCTTACTAGCAGCAGCTAGGGAGGCCAGCCGGGGTATGGTTGGCGACCGTGTGATCAATTTCCCGGACATTGTAGGCGACGACACCATCATCGAAACTCGAGACAACCTGGCGGCTCTCATGGACGCCTATAAGATCACATTACGCCGTAACCTACAGACCCGGAAAATAAGCACAAACTGCTTCACCGGCCGCGGCGAGGTTAAAGAGGACGAAGAGAACTTAACCGAGTCACTATTAAAAGACCTAAGCGCAAAAGCTTGCCTGGGCATCAACCGAACGAGGGAACTCATGCTAGCGCTAAGTTACGAAAATACCTACCACCCGTTTAAAGAATGGCTCGGCTATGAAGAGTGGGACGGCCAGGATCGACTGGGCCCCGTGCTTGGGTCCTTGAAAGAGCCAGCGGACATGGACTTTAATGAGCGGGCATTCACACAACGTTTGATAGCGCTGTGGCTTAAAAGCATAGTGTCCTGTGCTTATGGCTATGCAGAGGGCAGAGCACCGCGTGGTGTGCTGATGCTCACAGGCCCCCAGAATATAGGCAAGAGCTCGTGGTTTAGGTACATGTTACCTAAAGACATGTTCTTAGGTGGCCAGATGCTGAACATTAGCAACAAGGACGATATATTCAAAGTGAATAGCTATCTATTGGTGGAGCTGGCTGAAATCGATGGCTCATTGAGTAATGCGGCTATGGCAGCACTGAAAGCCTTTCTGTCGAACACCTGTGATGTGCACAGGAGGGCCTATGCAGCCGGGGATAGTTATATGGACAGGAGGACCGTGTTTGGTGGCTCCACGAACCGAACAGATTATATTAATGATATTAGTGGGGGTAGTAGGTTCTGGACTGTACGCGTAGATGATATTGACCTTGATGTGCTGGGTAATATGTGGAGGGCTAAGGGTAACCATGATCTGAAACAGTTCTGGCTGCAGATAAAAGCCATGTGGGTTGAAGATCAAAATACTCATTTATCACCTGAAGATGACGCTCTACTAAAAGCCAGAAATGAGCCGCATATGTCAGGATCTGATGCACAGGATACGTTAGAAGAGGCGTTTGATTGGGATTCAGAACAGGTCCACCCTATGTCGATAACTGAAATTTGTGAAACGGTACATGCGACCACAAAGCATCTGAAAATGGGGGATGTTAAAGATGCCCTCGCTCAGATGGGTGTAGCCATCCCACACAGACCGACGCGTATGGGAGATCGAAACTCGAGTAAAAAGAAATGGTTTATGATGCCTTCCGTCTGTGAGGGATGGATCTGAGAGAGACGCGGTAGAAAAAGAGGGCCACGGGACGCGTCTGACAGAACTTTTATCCACGATAAGCTATTGAAATATATACAGTGCGGTTATGTGGTTCTCTTTTTTTAAAGTCTATAACCTTTAGGGTAGTATTTGGGAGGTACAGAGAATGGCTAGGTACTCTAGTGTGGTCACAAGTTACCACGAACTTTAGACCACACTTTCCGTCTTAGCGGCGCTCGGTGTCAGCGGCTTTTATTCAGTGATCTGAGAGAGAGATGGACATAATTTACCCCGGCTTGGTGCATAAAGGTGCAATGATCCCCCCGATATGATACCGTGCGGTCATGATAAATTATGATTCACTCCGGGCTGATGTCCCGGTGTCACAAATTATGCGAGACATAGAGCATGCTAGAAGGCTGTTATTCGAATGCGAGGGCCGTGATGGCTTCGTGGTCCGAAGACTCGATGGTGACGATATACGTTCGCTTAAGGCCTCCGTCGATGTTGGCCTGGCTATGCTCAAGAAAGTTATGCCAGACCTCAAGGCGGAGGACATGAACACAATCGCTGGTCGTGACCGGCTGTCCTTCTTGGCTGAGCTCCGCGCTCGGATGCTCAATCCTGACATCTCGGAGTCAGAGCGCAGGATCTTTCAACTAACTGAGATCTTGAAGGCAACGGCCGAGCAACGGATCACGATAGACGAGGCAGGCAAGTTGCAAAAGATGCTAGACCCGACCACAGACGAGAATAAGGACGCAACCATTGCAGTAATCCCGATCAGCGACACAGAACTACGCAATCGACTCATCCACTACGACAGCATTCACTAACCCATGACCACGATACAGATAATAATACTCACCGTAATGTTCATTGCTAACCTGGGGTTGTTGTGGCTGTATGCCGAGGTTAAGAAGAAATGACAGACGATGGTACAGAAATAACCTTTTTGGCTCCTGACGAGCCCCCAGCTCGTGATTATGATGCCTATATCGCGTCATTATCCCCGGCTAAACGCCAGGGATTGCAGAACCTACTACACAAAACTCTGCCTCGATGGCTACCCCTGAAGGGATCGCCCCAAGTCCAGGCAAGTGAGTCAGAAGCCGACGTGTTACTGTTCGGAGGGGCTGCAGGAGGTGGCAAGACGGACCTGGCTATAGGCCTGGCATTAACCAAACACCTGCGGACGCTGTACATCCGGAAGGAATCAACCCAGTTAACCGCCGTGGTTGATCGGATAGCCGAGATCCTAGGCACGCGTAAAGGGTTCAACGGCCAGAATAAGATCTGGAGGATCCCCAAGGAGACCCGACAAATTCAATTGGGTGGGGTCAACAACCTGGGGGATGAGACAGCGTATCAAGGCAACCCCAGGGACCTGCTCGTACTGGATGAGGCGGCTAATATCCCTGAGTCCCAGGTATTATTCTTGATGGGCTGGGTACGATCTACTGTACCGGGCCAGCGGTGTCGTACATTTATGTGCTCGAACCCGCCAACGTCAGCCGAGGGCATGTGGATAATCTCCTATTTTGCGCCCTGGCTGGACGCTGACTATGCAGGGACCCCGGCTAAGCCTGGAGAACTACGCTGGTTCGCTATGGTCGATGGTAAGGACACGGAGCTAGACAGTGGGGAGCCATTCACCCATAACGACGAGCTAGTAACCCCTCAGTCTCGCACGTTCATACCTTCCAGGATCACAGACAACCCGTTTTTATCTGGGACTGGCTACATGGCCACGCTTCAATCATTGCCTGAACCGCTAAGATCTCAAATGCTCTACGGTGATTTTCTTGCTGGCCTGGAGGACGACAGCTGGCAGGTGATCCCAACGTCATGGGTGCAAGCGGCTATGGTCAGATGGACAGAATCACATCCGTCTCAGGCAGACGGAATGGTCTCAATGGGGGTCGATCCCTCCAGAGGGGGCAGAGACGATTCCGTCATATCCACACGATGTGGCAACTGGTATAGTCGTCTCGTACGGATGGAAGGGATCTCAGTCCCAGACGGGCCAACGCTTGGAGCGCAAGTCATCTTGCACAGACGGGACGCAGCACCTGTGCATGTTGATGCAATCGGTGTCGGTGCGTCTGTGGTGGACTATCTGAATGATCAACCAATACAAACAATTCCCGTAACCGGCTCTGAGAAGTCGACCGAGCTGGACGCGGCAACGCACCGCCTTGGCTTCAGAAACCTACGATCTCAGTTATATTGGCGGTTCAGAGAAGCCCTGGACCCCAACGGTAAGAACGCGAGAAACCCCCTATGTCTGCCCCCTGATTCGCAACTTAAACAGGATCTTTGTGCACCCACGTATAAGCTCTTAGAGGGTGGTAGGATAGCTGTGGAACCCAAGCCTGACATATTTAAACGTATAGGTAGGAGCACGGATAGCGGTGACGCTGTGATATATTGCTCTATGAATACGCGTAAACGACAACCCGTACACCCAATGCACCACAAGCGGCAGTCACATGCCAAACGATCAATAGGCTCGACAAGGGCCAACATTAACAAGGTATAGTCATGAGTAAATTTACACCGGCCCAACTGATCGCACGGTATGAGGCCTGCAGAACCTCCAGGCGAACCATAGAGGGCGTGTGGAACGACATCACCCGGCTAGTGTTCCCATATAAGGGGGACATGTTCAACGATTACCCCGACGAGCAGTCGATTGACTGGCGGGAGAACCGGGACGTATTTGATTCTACCGCCGTGTTCGCGGCTGCCCGGCTCTCGGCTTCTATTCATGGCCTCATTACTAACCCATTCTTACGTTGGTTCGAGGCATCCTTTAGGGATTCCAAACTGAATGAAGTGGCGGGGGCTCGTGAGTGGCTGGAAGAGGTGTCAGAGGTCATATACCAGACGCTGCAGGACAGCAACCTGAACACTGAAGGCGGCGAGATGTATCAAGATCTCGTTGGCTATGGTACCTCAGTGCTCGTTGAAGAGGACACAGCCATAGACGGAGATTATGACGACTGGGAAGGCGTGAAATTCCAATGTATTCCTATCCGTGAAGCATTCTTTGAGTCAGATTACGAAGGTGGTGTGGCGGCGTTCTACAGGCGCAACGAGTGGACAGCCGTGCAGATCATGTCAAAGTTTATGTCTGAGGATGTGCCCGAGACTATACGCGAGCAGGCAGAGTCAGCCGAGTCTGTAGGCATCAGGCACGATGTTATACTGTGTGTGTACGTGGAGAACCTAGAGCCCGGGCAAGAGGTACCCGATGTGTCCAGAGTCATGCCAGCGGACCGCAGGCCTATACAATGGCGCTATATCCTACAGTCAGATAAAACAGTATTAGGTACGGGCGGGTATTACGAAATGCCAGCCTTCGCGCCCAGATGGCGTAAGATGTCCGGCTCCCAGTGGGGCTGGTCGCCTGCCATGATCGCGCTACCTGACATCAAGACAGTCAACGCTATGGCCGAGCAAGGCCTGGCTGCTGGCGAGAAGGCCATTGACCCTGCCATATTCATACCTGAGATGGACATATTCAGCGACCTGGATTTCACAGCAGGCGCGGTCAATGTCGTACGCTCAACCGAGAACATCATAGCGGCTCCATCGGGCTCTGACTTCCAGCAGGAGGTGGCCAGGATCGACCGGTTACGGATCTCCATAATGGAGGCCTTCCACTCCAATGAGCTGGAGCTGAAAGAGTCGCCAGCAATGACAGCCACTGAAGCCATGATCCGTGAGGACAAGATGCAGCGGCTACTTGGCCCAACGGCTGGCCGTATCAACACCGATGTGTGGGGCCCTGTGATAAACCGGACCTTCATGATCCTGACCCGAGCGGGTAAGATTGCACAGCCACCAGCAGGCCTGGAGAACGCAGAGCTGGACATAGCCTTCTTAGGGCCATTGTCCCGGGCTCAATCCTCAGACAAGATCGCAGCCATCGACAGAGTAGTCGAGGGGGCACTAATGCTGGCTGAGACAGTGCCCGATAACTTGGACTTGATCGACTTTGATGAGGCCACCCGGGAGAGAGCACGCTTATTAGCTGCACCGGCTACTATCATCAACGATGAGGACAAGGTCGAGCAACTCAGAGAGACCAGAGCCAAAGCCCAGGAGGAGGCCAAGCAGGCAGCCCAGATGCAGCAAGGGTCAGAGATGATCAAGAACGTAGGCGGACCTGAAGGCGTAGAACAGCTAACAAGCCAGATGCAGCAGGCACAAGGCCAGGGTCAAGGACCCCAACAATAGAATTTTTAACAGCAACAAAAGGCAAACATCATGAACAATCCGACAAACATAAAAAAGGCATCCATAGACGAGGCCCGAAAAATTGCACGCGAGCGCACCCGGAACGCATATCAACGGCTATTCTCCACAGACGACGGTAAGCGGGTACTGCAGGACCTTAAGGCAGCCTTTGACCAGAGTGCACACTCCGGAGATGCACACACCATGGTAGTCTCGGCTAGTAGGCGTATGGTGATAGATTATATCCAAGCAGCTATAAAGGAGCGGAACGATGACTGATCCAGCACCAGCACCCGCACCCGCAGTAGCAGAGGCACCAGCAGCTCCCGCAGCTGCAGAGGCTCCCGCAGCTGCAGAGGCACCAGCAACCCCGAGTAACATAACCCTAGAGAACTGGAAAGACATCCTACCAGCGGACACCCGCGAGTGGGACCGGGTCCAGCAGGCTAAGACGCCTAAGGACCTTATGGACAGTTTCGGGTACTTCATGAATAAGGCGGGTAAATCCCTGGCTATTCCCGGGGAGAACGCCACTGACGAACAGCGATCCGAGTTCCTTGGCAAACTGCGAGCTCAGGTGCCTGAACTCTTAGACATGCCAGGCCTGGACGATGTTGAGGGCATGGCGGAGCTGTTCACCCGACTGGGTAAGCCTGAGGACACCACGGGGTACCAAACACCGGAGTTCGAATTGGTGGATGGGGTCACTGTGAACAATGACCAGTTGGACGCATTCAAGACCATAGCCCATAAGTACGACCTGACTAAAGCCCAGTTCAACGGGATCATGAAGGATTATCTCGGCTCATCCCTGGCTGTGTCCAATGCAGCCCAGGGGGAGTTTAACAAGGGTCAGTCGGATCTGGCCACCGAGTGGGGCGCGGCGTACGAAGGCAAGATGGCCAAAGCCACGAGGGTGGCAGAGCAATTTTTCCCAACATCTGGCCTGTCCGATGCCATAGCTACTGGCACCGTGGGTGCCGGGACGCTACGAGATCTTGAAGCCCTGGCTTCTCAACTCGGATCTGAAGGTCAACAGCTTGTAGGGCAGCAGGGCGCTAATGGGGCCAACACACCGCAGGAACTGCGGGACGAGGCCTCCGATCTGCTTAACCGAATACTGGAAATGCCCATGGGCGCGTCTAGGGACGCAGCGGTACAAAAAAGGCTCAGGCTTATTGAGGTTGCAAACAAGTAAACATCCGCGTATAACTTACGATATCCACACACGCCATCCGTAAAGGTTCCATGGCGCATTAAGCATCCCGGGGGTTCCTGGTTCCATGTTAGGTAAATTTATCAATTTATCCGGCATGAGACCGGGAGGATCCACAAGATGGCTATTAACATCACAAGCGCGTATATCGAATCATTTGAGTCGGCTGTACGTCAACTGGCCCAGCAGGGCTCGGCAAAACTTCGTAACTTCGTAACTGAGATACAAAATCAATCTGAAGCCCATAATTGGGACAGACTTGCTGCATCATCTGCACGTAAGAAAACTACTGCCCGTATGGTATCACCAGCAGGTGGTGACGGTAGCGGCGGTGTAGGCGAAACGGATGGCCTGGACTGGACCCGTAGAAAAACCGCAGTCGAGACCTGGGACACGGGTGAAGTTGTTGAACAAGAAGACGTTGTCCAAATGCTGATTGACCCCAACTCAGCGTCTACCCAAAACCTGGCTATGAACATGAGGCGAGCAGTGGATGATATTATCATCACAGCTGCCACTGGTGATGCTTTGGACGGTGACAATGCTCCAGTATCATTCCCAGTAGGTCAAGTAGTGGGCAGCGCCTCTACTGTTATTTCTCTGGATACTGTGCTGGAGACAGCTCAGAAGTTCTACGAGAATGACATAGACCCTGACGAGCAGAAAGTCTTCGTCATCAACCCAGTAGTTCAACGTCGCCTAATGCAGTTGATGGAGGTCACCTCTGGTGATTACCAGAACTCTAAAGCCCTGGCTACTGGCTATCTACCCAACTGGATGGGTTTTGAATGGATCGTGTCTAACCGTCTGTTAAATCCTGACACCTTGGACGGCGACGTTTCTTGCCTGGCTTTCACTAGAAAAGCTATTGGCCTGCACGTGGCTAAAGATATCAGTGCTAAAGTTGGCGAACGTACAGATATGTCCTTCGCATGGCAGTTGTATTGCCATATGTCAATGGGTGCAGTTCGCACAGAAGACGAGCACATTGTGCACGTCCACCTGAAGAACGCATTAAGCTAAGTTTTACCTCGCAGTGAACTCACCCCTGGGGCAACCTGGGGGTCTTTTTAACAAAGGAGAACAACCATGGCAGGTGTAGGCGTAGTTTCTGGTTTAGTCCAGAGCGCACAACCACAATCAGTGGGCAGTACTTTTCAGGCATTGCCGACGGGGGCAGAGCGGGTTCGCGGAGCGAATGAAGTTAGGGCGAATTTAGATCCTAATTCACCGATAGCCCTACCAGAAATACCCACAACGGAAGTGGCCTACGACGGGCTAACGGCGTTTGGCATATTTATCACAGATCCCGGCTTAGATGGGGACGGTCCACAGATCCCGGAATAACCGGGGAGGCAGCACAAACATGAAAAAAGCAGGATTAACCCGGACCGACAGAGCCCGACTAGATCGAATGTATGAGGACGGGTGCGAGGCTAGTGAAATAGCAGTAGCGCTCGGTATTGACTTAGACCTGGCTACTCTCGCGGTGAGAAGTCGCGATGAAGCAGGCACTGAGCCTGAGCCTGAGCCTGAGCCTCACAAGACACCGGCGCAGAAAGGCGCGGAAACCAAAGCTAAAAATAAGGCTGAGGCGGAAGCCAAGGCTGCAGCGGAAGCACCCAATTTTAAGTAACTAAAACTCAACTTGAGGCAGCACCATGGCCAGTAAAATATCCATAGCTAACCAGGCATTAACTTGGTTGGGTGCCGATACAATCACCTCCTTCTCTGATGGCTCCACGGAGGCTGGCGTGGTGGCTGCTAACTATGATGGGGTACGTGACGCGGTGTTGGAGGACGCGGCGTGGACGTTTGCCACACGCCGAGCTATTTTGACCCCGTCACTGACTCCCCCGCCTTTTGGGTACTCTTACGAATTCCCTATGCCCGTGGACCTGCTCCGCGTGCTAACCGTTCGCGATGACCAGAGGGTGGATGGCCCTTCGAACCTGGATTGGGCTAAAGAGGGGAACCGGATCACGTGTAACTCAAAGAAAGTTTACCTAAAATACATCGCCCGGATAGAAGATCCCCTGGTGTATTCTCCAAATTTTATACAGGCCTTTGCCACCCGGCTGGCCGCAGATATGGCGGTCCCTATCTCAGGGTCTCGCGCTATGCAGTCTGACATGTGGGGGCTGTACATGAAAAAATTATCCGATGCTAAATCTCTGGATGGTATGCAAGGCAGAGCCCAACGCACTGGCAAGAATAACTTTGCCAGGGTACGTGGCACTTCAGGCAGCGGATCAGCTGCAGGGCCTACAGTATGACCATTAACGACGCGATGTATGCGGTAATAAACATAACTAACCTTAGCCTGGAGGATGAGTACTACAATTGGCTAGGCGCTAATGGTGGCATAGGTGACACGGTCATGGACCGGGAATACACTATGCTGGTGTCTCAGGGGGGCGTACCAGGCACCGTTGATGATATGTGGTATCAGGTATTGATCACCCTCGGCTACGGCCCTGGGTCACTAGGAGACCTGCTCTTTGATTTCTGGGTGTCCGGGGGAAATCTATCCCCAGTAGACCTGATACTGTCCATTGGTAATTTAGGCATAACCTTTGACGCAGCTGGCGGCAGCCTGGCCAATGGTCGCGCCACACCAGCCACTGTCACAGGTTTTGAAGGCAATATCTTGCCAGCCTCGGCTAATGAAATTAGATACCGGGGGGCGCGGAGGGTTACCAACTTAGCCGCGAGTTCTGAAGATCTAACCGTTGCACCATGGGTGAAGGTTGACGCCACACTAACCCCCGGGATCCTTGATCCTGACGGGGGGACCTCCGCGTATACGGTAATTGCAACCGCGAACGCAGGGCGAGTGTACATTAACGACGCTGGCTACGATGCGGGGGCCGAGATAGCGGCCTCTTTTTGGGTGCGAAGGCGCACAGGGTCGGGTACTGTATTACTATACGGGGGTGATGGAGCAAATGGCGTGGATGTTACCGCGTCACTTACTGGGGCCTGGCAACGGCTCACCCCCGCCGTGACAGCAGCCAGCGGTGCAGCGGACCGGATGGGGGTTAAACTTAACGTTGCCGGGGATGCTGTAGATGTATGGCACCCGCAGGCCGAGGACGTGACCAACCAGACTAACCAGACCCCGGCAACGTACATCAACTCTGAGCAAATATTTAATTGTAATGTTCTTGGGGTCAAGGCGTATGACACCCATAACGGCAACTCTATCAGTGGGACTCAGATTGTTATCGAGGCCCCCGGTGCGGATATATCACCCAAACCTCACATGCTGCATGAGCCTGCAGCAACTAACTTTGCGTTCCCGTCAGACGTGCCCGCCACACAAACTATTACACTTGCGGCAGCAAATTACACCGTCTGGCTAGACGACGCAGACGGCCTGGGTAGTATTGTTCTATCCGGAGGCGCTACAGGTACGGCAACCAGTGCGGCAGCGCTACAGTTCGTCGCTGATGGTACACCTATCACATTCACCCACGCAGGCGGAGGGAATATCCGGTGGCAAGTGGAGGACAATGATTTCAGAACATCTTACATGCCCACGGTCGCTTCTGCAGAGCCAAGAGACATCGACGCCATTACCCTACCATTAGTCGTGGGATCCAATTTCAAACAAGACGCCGGGATCCTAGTTTTCGAACATGTACTAGAGCCCGGCCAGGCAGAGGTGAGCTCACTACAGGGGCTACTGAGCCTCCAAAATAGTACTGACTCATTGTTACGATTGAACGCTACCGCGACACAGGCCGAGTCTACCGATGGCGTTACATCAGCTGTAGTGACGACCCCTGCTTTTGGTCCCGGAACCGAGATAATATACTCCGTTATATGGGACAGTACGTCGTCGGTGTACGTCGTCGGTGTGTCGGTAGACCAAGGCGTGAGTTTTACTTGGGGGCCCGATCAGGTTTACGGAGGCTCTTTCGTAGTCGAGAGTATTTTCCGGATATTTTTAAATGCAAACTTCACCAATTTACTGGACCTGGCCGTGATAACTGGAGGCCTGGTGGATGGCTCTGTTGAGGCGTCTAAGGACTGGGTAGAATCTCGGTCCTGGGCTTTGTCCTGGCTGTGAATTTTGTAGCAGCGGTGT
>Ga0164313_10004453_pt1 | contig 12453 bp, 9 predicted proteins | sample GuaBasSedimGuay4_FD_113735 | JGI IMG/M metagenome (GOLD analysis project Ga0164313, IMG submission 113735) | Subseafloor sediment microbial communities from Guaymas Basin, Gulf of California, Mexico - Guay4, Core 4569-4, 0-3 cm | ecosystem: Environmental > Aquatic > Marine > Hydrothermal vents >... | reverse complement strand
TTCCCGTTCCCGTTTCCGTCGGCGTTCCCGTTTCCGTCGACGCTCCCGTTCCCGTTCCCGTTCCCGTTCCCGTTCCCGTCCGCTGTTTCAGGGCTTTCCGGGCTTTCCGGAGGGTGTCCCGACGCGGTCATTTCCGGGCGCGGCTCCCCACCGAGGTCACCGTTCGTGGGGGGCTCCGCGGTTTCTTCGGGGCTTCCCTCGCTCCGGGCCGTCTCGGAACCCGCGCAGCCGGCCCACGAGGCCAGGACCGCGCAGGCGACCATCGGGAGAGTTGCGGCGAGACGCACCATGGGGATCAGCGTGCGCGCGGGTCACCACGTCGGCAAGTTCCACGTGCTTCTTCGGTCGCCAATTGGGGGGGAATCCTCGGCGTCCGTGCGTATGTGATAGAGAGCCAACGAGAGCCATGTCCCGCCTTCGCTACGCACGCCTGATCCCATTCCCGGTGCTTTTCCTGCTGACCCTCGGTTGCGGGCTCTTTGGCGCAGACGACGGGCCTCCTCCTCCTCCTCCGGTCAATACGGGGGTGACCCCCCCGGCGGTGACGCCGGCTCAACCCGGGATGTCGGTGGTCTCCATCACGGCGGCGTCGACCCCGCCTGGGGCGACGGTCACCGGAGGCGGGCAACCCCTCGGCGTTACGCCTCTCACCACCCAGGTGCCAGCGCCGACTGCCCAGCCTGGGCAGGCTCCTCAGACCTTCGACTTCGTTTTCTCCAAAGAGGGCTTCGACCCGATGACCATCCAGGCGGCGCCGGTGAACGGGATGATCGTCATCACTGCGACCTTGCTGCCCGCGGGTACCACGCCGACGGCTGACCCCGCCGGGGACCCGACCCCCACGACTGAGACCGAGGCCGGGGCTCCGGGCCGCGTCGTCGAGGTCACCGGAGGGCCGGGGGGCCGCATCTTCGACAGCCACACCACCACTTCCCGGGCGACGGTCGAAGAGGACTGCGTCATCGCCTCGGCGCGCATCACGGTCCGCGGCAACCACACGTTCCATCGGGACCTCCGGGTGCGCATCGAGCCCCCCGAGGGCCGGACGGTGATGTTGCAGAATCTGCGAAACTCCAATCCCTTCCGGCGCTACACGCCGAGCTCCCTCGAAGGTCGCCAGGCGCGCGGCGAGTGGGTGCTCAAGGTCACCGACGCTGCAGACCAAGATTCCGGTCAGCTGCGACCCGTCCGTCTGCGCTTCGAATGCCGCTGAACTGAGCCGCGGGGCTGCTCAGTTCCAGACTTTGGGGTCTGGTGGTGGCGGCAGGGGCTCGAGGCGGTTCTTCTGGGTGAGGGGCCCCGCTTGGTGCAGGGCCATGCGCCAAGTGTCGTCCTCGCGAACGTAGATGTTGGTCGCGATGAGGGCGGGGGGGTCTCCCGACGTGCCTTCGAGGCAGGTGACGTAGGCGGTCGTTCCGAGGAGCCGCACCTCGACCCGGGCGCAGACCAGCTTCGGCGCCCCTCCGTGGGCCAGGATGCCGCGCCAGCTCTTGAGGACCTCGGCCCGCCCGAAGATGACGTCCATGCCCGGGTGCATGCAGGCCACCGGCGCCTCCTTGGCCCAGATGGCTTCCATTGCCGGATAGCTGCGGGCGCGGAAGGCTCGGTAGAAAGCCTCGTTGGCGAGGCGGACCACCTCGGCGTCGTCGTCCATGGCGGTACCCTACCACTACTGTGTCAGGGTATCGGCGGCCCTCGCTTGTTCAGCGGCCTCGTGTCCTCCGCTGGTCACCTCGAAAGGGACGGACCCTGCCGTCGGCGACCAGCAAAGCCCACGAGACCGCTGTCCGGCGCGATCATCCATCGAGACCCTGACACAGTAGTGCTACCCCTTGCCGCCTCGCCCTGTCCGCCCCATTCCATGCCCATGGCAGATCCCAAGAAGACCGACGCGGACTACAGAGCGACGCTCACCGCGGAGCAATACGCCGTGACCCGCGAGGGCGGTACCGAGCGGGCTTTCACCGGCAAGTACTACAAACACGATGAAACCGGCGCCTACCACTGCGTTTGCTGCCATGCGGGGCTCTTCGAGTCGGACCACAAGTACGAGAGCGGGTCCGGGTGGCCGAGCTTCTACCAGCCGGTCGATGGCGAGGCCCTCCGCCTCGTCGAGGACCGGAGCCACGGAGCGGTGCGAACGGAGATCCGGTGCATGAATTGTGACGCCCACCTCGGCCACGTCTTCGAGGACGGGCCGGCGCCGACGGGCCTGCGATACTGCATCAATTCCCTCTCCCTCGACTTCGACGGAGGGGATTGAGCGTTCCCGGACCGGCAGAATTACAACACCGGTGACAGCGCCGGGCGCGTTCGTGGATACTTGCCAGTCCATGGAAGCCGGAGACCGCATCGCCGACCGCTTCACCCTCATCTCCCTCGCCGGGAAGGGCGGGATGGGTGAGGTGTGGCGGGCCCAAGACGCTCACCTCGGAGCCGACGTCGCGGTCAAAGTGTTGCGCTTCGAGGGCAGCGCAGCCGATCGCTTTCAGCGCGAGTGCCAGGTCCTCGCGACGCTCCAGCACCCGAACATCGTCGCCTACGTTTCCCACGGGGTCACCGAAGCCGGTCAGCTCTTTCTGGCCATGGAGTGGCTCGATGGTGAAGACCTCGGGGACCGCCTCGGTCGGGGCACCGTCAGCATCGAGGAGTCCCTGGCTCTCACCGCTCGCGTCGCCGCCGCCCTCGCCGAGGCTCACCGCCGGGGCATCGTGCACCGCGACCTCAAGCCCGAAAATATCTTCCTCGTCGGCCGGAGCCCGCGGGATATCCGGGTTCTAGATTTTGGCATCGCTCGGGTCCTCGAAGGGACCCGCGCCATCACCAAGACCGGCGCGTTGATCGGCACGCCGGGCTACATGAGCCCGGAGCAGGCCCGCGGGGAGACCTCCCTCGGTCCACCGTCCGACATCTTCAGTCTGGGCTGCGTGCTCTTCGAATGCATCACCGGGCATCAGGCCTTCGCTGGCGACCAACTGGTCGCCATCCTCGCCAAGCTTCTCCTCGCGGAGCCCCCGCGGCTCTCCGCCTATCGCACCGACGTGCCCCCCGAGCTCGATTCGCTCCTGGTGCGCATGCTCGAGAAAGAGCCCGACGCGCGTCCGCCGGATGCGGCGGCGCTCCTCGAAGACCTCGAAGGCGTGCGCACGGATATCAAGAGCCCGAGTGGGCTTCCCATCCCGATCCGTAGCTTCGCCCCGAGCGAGCGTCGCATCGTGAGCATCATTCTCGCGGGGTCTCCGGACCCGGTCAGTGCCGAGACCCTGGTTTCGGGCGAGGACCAGCGCCGCTCGCAGGTCATTCGCAAGGCGGCGAGCTCACCGGACCTTCGCCTCGAGTCCCTGGCGGACGGGACGAGCGTGCTCGTCCTCGAAGGAGGAGGCGAAGCCAAGGACCGGGCTGAGCGGGCGGCCTCGGTGGCCCTCGCCGTTCGAAGGTCCGCCCCTGATCTGCCCATGTCCCTCGCGACGGGGTGGACGCGCGCCGGAGGCGGGTTGCCAGTCGGAGAGGTCATCGACCGGGCGGTTCATCAGCTGGCCGTCATCGGCGACGGGAGCGAGTGGAACGGCGTGGTCGTCGACCAGCCGACGGCGCAGCTGCTGCGTGACAGGTTCGACGTCGTAGACCGCGACGGTTCCCATCTTCTCATTCGGGAGACCGACCTCGCGGCGGGCACGACGCCGCGGTCCCACTCCCCCTTCGTGGGTCGAGAGAGCGTCGTCGAGCGCCTGCTCTTCGTCATCCGCGAGGCCTGCGACGAGAGGTTCCCACGGGCCATCATCGTCAGCGGCGACCCCGGCGTCGGAAAGTCACGGGTTCGGGAGGAAGTGCTCCGGCGCTTGAGCGAACAGGATAAGCCTCCTGCGATCTGGTTTTCCCGCGGGGACGCCCTCGCCCGGGGGGCGCCCTTGCACGTGCTCCGACAGATGCTGGGGCGCGAGCTGCTCCCCGACGAGGGTGTCGACGAAGCCAGCTCAGGCCTTGATTCGCTGCACGATTCGTTGACGGATATCGTCGCCCCGGACCGCCTGGTCGTCGTCGAGCGTTATCTATCCGAGGTCCTCGGCTTGGCCGAGGAGGACGATGGTGAACTCGCGAACGCGCGGGCCAAGCCGGAGGTCCTGCGCGCTCGAATTCGAGAAGCCTTCGGCGAGTTCATCGCCTCCGTTACGAGCGAAACCCCTGTGGTCTTCGTCATCGAAGACATGCAGAACGGTGACCTCGCGAGCCTGAAGGTCTTCGAGGGCGTCATTCGTGACCGCCGAGACATACCCGTCATATTCATGGCCTTCGGGCGCCCGGAGGTGCGGGAACTTCTGCCGTTGCTGGAGACGGACTGGGATTTGACGGTCATTCGTCTGCAGGGGATTCGCCCACCGGCGGCGGCGGAGTTCGCCCGCCAGGTCCTCGGCCCAGACACTTCCGATGACGTCATCGAGCGCATCGTCCGCCTCGGCGAGGGCAACCCGCTGCAGCTCGAGGAGATCCTCCGCGCGACCCTCGTACAGCGTGAAAGCGGCCCCGAGCGCGAATCTGGCAGCGAGGAATTCCGGCTCCCCGAGTCCCTCGCGACGATCCTCTCGTCGCGCCTCGACCGCCTCGACCCCAAACTGCGCACGGTCGTCCGCGTGGCGAGCATCTTCGGCGAAGGTTTCTCCACGGAGGGAGTTCGTGCCCTCTTGGGGACCTACGATCGGAAGGCGATCGACGTCCTGCTCGCGGAGCTCGTTCGGGCCGAGATCATCAGCCCCGTCAGTGGCCCGGCTGACGTCGCTGACCCTCGTTTTCGCTTCCGCCAGGGGCTCGTCCGAGACGCGGCCTACGCGTCGCTCTCCCGGGACGACCGCGCCATCGGTCACGGCCTCGCCGCGTCCATCGAAGAGGCCCGTCGCAACCCCGAGCCGGACGTGCTCGCCTATCACCTGATCGCTGCCGGGAGGCGCGACGACGGCGCGCGGAAGCTCTTCGAAGCTGCCCGCGATGCGTGGGTCGCCGACGACGCGATGGGGGCTTGTCTGCGGACCGAACGCGCTATCTCGATCGCCGAAAGCCCGATCCTCATCGGCGAACTTCATCTGCTCGCGTCGCGAGCCCAAGAGAAGCTGGCTCACCTCGACGCGGCGGACGAGCACGCCACCGCCGCCCTCGAGGCGTTGCCCGAAGCCCACGCGCTGCATTTCGAGGCCCTCGCCCATCGGGCCGCGGTCCGATCGCTCGCGGGCAACCCCCTCGCCCCCCAGGACGCGGCCCGCCTCGTCGGGGCGTCCAACGAGGAGCTCGGTGGGCCCATCGTCGCGGCGAGCATTTCTTCGGCCGCGTTCAACTTGCTCAATACCCTCGACCGTTACGGTGGTAAGGCCCTCGCCGAGCGCATGGAGCGGGCCTACGGTGAAAACGACGAGCCCTGGGCCATCGCGGCGCTTTCAGTCGTCCGGGGCCGTTGCGCGGTCGTCGAGGGCGACTACGGGGCCCAGGTGCGCCACGCCGCTGCTGCTCATGCCTCTCTCTCCGAGCTCGCCGAGCCAGGGCGGGCTGCCTGGCAGCTCGTGGCCCAGGGCTTCGGCCACGCCGGGGTCGGGCGCTATCGCCGGGCCATCGCGTTTTGTGAGCGGGGCCGAGTCGAGGCCATCGCCGCCCGTGACGATTACGTACGACGCCACGCCGAGCTGACCCTCGCCCACTCCACGGTGTACCTCGGCGAAGCGGCGGCTGCCTTGCCACTCATCGAGCATGGCCTCGCCGAGGCGTTGAGCGGAGGTGACGAGTTCACCACCCGTATGGCCAAGAACTACCGGGCCCACGCCCTCTGGCGGTTGGGACGCATCGATGACGCCCTCGAGTGCGCTCGCGACAACTTCATGGGCGGTGAGAACGTAGACATCATTGCTGAGGTCGGTGCCGGGGCGTTGATAGCCGCCATGCTCGTCGAGGAGGAGCGCTACGAAGAGGCCGTCGAGGTCGCGGCGCCGCTCGTCCGTGCCAAGGGAGACAAGCTGAAGCTTGGTGAGGGCCTCTTGCGGTTCACCCTCTATCGCGCTCTGTCGGCGACCGGGCAGGAGGACGCGGCGAGGGCGGCCCTGGTGGAGGCCCATCGAGAGCTCCTCAACCGAGCCGCGCGCATCACCGACGACGACTTTAGGCGCTCCTTCGTCGAAGACATCGCGGCCCATGCGGCCACCATGCAGGCGGCCCGGGCCCATGGCCTGACGGACGAGATCGCCTGAGCAGTCTCAGGATGTGACGACGGGAAGCGTCGTCTTTGTCGTCTTGTCGTTCTCGAGCCGGAGGACCCCCCGAGGGCAGACGTGGGCGCACATCCCACAGCCGACACATGAGGCCCGGGTGAAGCTCTCGTTCGTTTGGGCGTAGCTGCGCACGTCGATGCCCATCTCGCAGTAGGTCGTGCAGTTGCCGCAGCTGATGCACATGTCCTTCTTGACCCGGATGCGGAAGCGGCCGGCTTTTTGGATGAGCCCGAGGAGGGCGGCCATCGGGCAGAAGTTACGACACCAGAGCCGCGGCCCGAAGAGTGGGTAGAGGCCGGTGCCGACGACCCCGGCGAGGATCGAACCCACGAAGAACCCGTAGAAGGTCTTCACCGACCAATCGTCCCAGCGCTCTCCGGAGACGAAGGCGTGGAACGACGGATGGGCGTCACCGATGAAGAAGTCGACGGCGACGAGCACCGTCATGGTGACGGCGAAGGCGAGCACCGTGTAGATACTGGCCCTCTCGAAGCGCCAGCTCCTGGCTGTCGTACTGGTGAGGTGTCGCCACGGGTCGCCGAAGGTATTGGCGAGGCCGCCACAGCCGCAAACCCACGAGCAGTACCAACGCTTGCCGTAGAAGTAGGCGAGGATCGGTGCCGCGACGAGGGAGCCAGCGACGGTGTAGACGGCCATATAGACGGGCAGGTCCTGCAGCGTCTGGGGGAAGAAGTAGTCGTACTTGAGCGGCCAGAAGTAGCTCGCGTAGAACTCGGTGCCCCCGAAGAGCGGCATGACGAAGGGCAGGAGGAATCCGAGCGTCACCTGCACGCCGACATTTGCCCCGACGCGGTACCGGTTGTAGCGGCTGTTCCCGTGGCGTCCGAGGTAGTAAACGGCCCCCGCCATCATCACCAGGCAATAGAGGAAGCCGTAGAGGTACCAGCGGTTGCGGAGGCCGACCGCTTCGGCGAGGCCCGTGAGCGGCGCGAAGCCGGTGTACCGCGTCACCTTGTCCTCGAAGTAGAGGACTACGTAGAAGGCGACGATCGACACGGCGGCGGCGATGCCCGCCGGGTTTCGGTTTCGCCACCCTTCGCGGTAGGTGGACATCAGCCCGTTCTGGCCCTGGAGGTCCATCAGGCGCTCTCCCCGTCCGGCGCGCTGCGTGCGTTTCGTGCCTTGTTGGGGATGACCAGCGGAGGAACGAACTCGGTGTCGAAGCTCGCCTCGTGGAGCCGATCGAGGGCCTGGGCCAAGGTCAGTCCCCCTTCGATGAAGCCGATCAGCACCTCGTGGTCCCAGCGCCGCCCGAGGAGGTTGAAGCCGACGACTCGTCCGTCCTTCGTAGCGATGCGGGTCGTGCTCCTCACCTCACCGCGCTCTTCGAAGAACCAGTCGGCGCGCCGGTCGCTGTCGCTCTCGACCTGCCCCACCGTCGTGTACTCGATGTCCATCAGCTTCGCCGAGTTGAACCAAGTCCCCCGGGCGTAGCGCGCGTCGTCTCCGAGGGCTACGGCCGCGGCGACCCGGCCCTGCTCGCGCCCGGTGTACCAGAGCTGTTCGGGGCGCTGGGTGCCGTCGTGCCACCGGACCGACGCGCAGTCGCCGGCCGCAAAGACGTTAGCGGCGCTGGTCGTGAGGGAGTCGTCCACGACGACCCCGCCGCGTTCGTCGATCTCGATGTCCGACCCGGTGAGCCACCCGGTGTTCGGGATGACCCCGACGGCGACCACCACGGCGTCAGTCGGGATTTCCCCCGCGTCGGTCTTCACCGCGCGCACGTTGCCGTCGTCGTCGCCGAGCATCGCTTCGACGTTCTCGCCGAGGCGAACGTCCACGCCATGTTCTCGCATGCGTTCGGCTATCCACGCCGACTCGCGCCCGTCGATGGCCATGGGCCAATACCAGTCCTCGCGGATGACGAAGGTGACCTGCTTGCCGGCCGCTCGGAGGACCTCGACGGCCTCGATCCCCACGAGCCCGCCGCCGATGACGACCGCCCGTTCGAGGGGGCGATTCCGCTTTGCGGTAGCGGTTTCGCGGTGCAGATAGGGCGAATCTTCGGTCGTAGAAGCGAGGTGGGCGTCGGCCCGGGGAGGGCGCTCGCGCACGGCGGCACCGTAGACTTCTTTTTCGAACCACTCGAGGTCTTGGAGGGTGATGAAGTGCCCGACGCCCCGAAGGTCCGAGCCCGGCCACGGGCCCCGGCGGGGGGCCGAGCCGCAGGCGATGATCAGACGGTCGTAGGACAGGGCGTCCTGATTGCCGGTGAGTTGGAGAAGCTCACGCTCCGTGTCGACGCCCACCGCCCGGGCGCGCACTCGGGTGAAGTTCTTCCGCGCGTAGAGGTCCCGCTCGTAGGGCTCGATGCCTCGGTGGTCCAACTGGCCCGAGTGCACCCACATGAGCGCGGTCCGGGAGAAGAAGTGGTCCGACTCTTCCGAGACGATGGTGATCGGCCACGATGGCTCCCGGGCCCTAATCCCGAGCGCCGCTTCCATTCCGGCGATGCCGTTGCCGACGATGACTACGTGGGTGCTCATGGCTGCGGCACGTCCCTATGCGCGTCGTTTCGGTTCGTTACGCTCGGCGACGTCGCGACGTTGCTACGTCACATTTCGGCGACGCCGACGACCCGGCGCGCGTTGATGATCGCTGCGTGGGTGGCCTCGACGCTGGCGGGGCGGCCCGTGGTGTCGATGCCGACGGTGCAGTCCCCGACGACGAAGAAGCGATCGGAGCCGACGAGGTGGTCCGAGACCCGGACCTCGCCCGGAAGATAGAGGGCGCCCATCACCACGCCGTGCTCGAGCAAGCACGAGACCTGGCGCTTGGTGTCGCCCTGGGACCGGGGATCGATCGCCGCGCCTTCCCCGGGGATGATCAAGACGGTGGCCGTTCGGGCGAGGGCAAAGAACGCCAGGGGCTCACCGCCCTGGGGCAGGGTCACGTCCGTGAGGGTGAAGAATTTCGATTTTTCGAGGAGCCCGCAGAGCGTCTCCCCGGTGGGGACGTGAAAGGACCCCACGACCCACCCGCTGGTGGTGTAGATCCTCGATGTCACCTGCGTATGCGGCGTCTGTGGCGCGTCCCCCATCACCCACGAGCATAGGCCCCCGGGCCCCGACCCCGAAAGGGATTTGTTTCCATGCGCCCCGACGACGTCATCGACCTGCTGGATCGTCTGCATCCGCTCTGGGAGCTCCCCCGGACAGGCTGGCTTCTGCGCGGAATCCGCCCGTGCGAGTCCCTCGCCGAGCACTCCTATGGGGTGGCCCTGGTCACGATGGCGATGGTCGACGCCCTCCGGGAAGAGGGGGCCACGGTCGACGGGGAGCGCGCCCTGCGCATGGCTCTGCTGCACGATGCTCCGGAGGCCGCTACCGGGGACGTGCCCATGCCCGTCAAGACCGCCGAGCTGAAGCGCGCCATGAAGGAGGCCGAGGCCCAGATCGCCGATCGCCTCCTCCCCGCGCCCTACGCCCGCCTAGTGCACGAAGTCGAGGCCGGCGAGAGCCCCGAAGCGCGCATCGTGAAGGCCGCGGACAAGGTCCAGATGATGATTCGGGCCCACGCCTACGAGGCCCAGGGACGGGGCCGCCTCGACGAGTTTTGGGACAATCCCGGGAACTTCCAGGACCGCGACATCGCCTTCGCGAAGCGCATTTTTGACGCTCTCCGCGCCCGGGCGGGTCGCTGAGCCGGGTCCGGTTGCGCGCAATACCCGGGTCCCGTAGGTTCCGCGCCTTCTCACGGAGGGGTAACGATGACTCGATTGAACTTGGTTTGGATTCTCACGGCGCTCGCGGCTCCCGCCTTCGCCATCGGCTGTGGTGATGACACCCCGCCCCCGGCGGACAGCGGCATGCCCGGTGACTCGTCGACGCCGACGGACTCGAGCACCCCGACCGATTCGGGCACGCCGACCGATACGGGCACGCTGCCCGTCGACGACGGCAACGACGACTTCTCCGAGGCCGAGGCCATCACCGTCGCGGACGGGACGGGCGCCATGGCGGCCATCCAGGTCCCGGCGGATGCCGACTTCTTCTCCTTCGACCTGACGGCGGGCGACTGGGCCATCATCGACATCGAGGCCAACCCCGACGACGACACCGACATGGTCGACACCGTCGTCCAGCTCTTCGACTCGTCCATGACGATGGTCGCCGAGAACGACGACTCGGTGCCGCGCGTGAACACGGATTCGGAGATCATCTATCTCGTCCCTACCACCGGAACCTACTATGCGAAGGTCCTCGAGTTCTCCGACTGGAACGGCGACACCGCCGAAGGCATGGCGAGCTACACCTACACCATCACCGTCGGCACCGTCGGTACGACGGTTCCGAGCGTCACCATCGACGCTGAAGGCGGCGACGACGCGGCCAGCGCCCAGGTGATGAACTTCGACATGGACGCCGGCTTCGTCTTCGGTACCTTCGAGGACGACTCCGACATCGACGTCTTCTCGTTCACGGTCATCGCCGACCAGTTCCTCGACGTCAACATGATGCCCGCCGGCATGAACGGCTACGGGTCGACCAGCGCCATCGGCAACATCTGGGTTTCCAACGCCGCCGGCGACGAGATCATCGGGCGCCTCAACAACTCCACCGGCAGCTTCGACGACCTCGGTCCGGCCCTGCCCCCCGGTGATTACCTCCTGCACGTCGAACACGGTGGCACCGCCGCCGGCACCAACGACTTCTTCGTGCTCAAGGCGTTCAAGTCCACCGAGAACCCCGCGGAGAACGCCGCCAACGAGGCCGCCAACGGCGTGTTTGGCGGGAGCGAGGCCCTCACCCAGACCCGTGACATGGACACCATGGTGAACCGAGGCTTCATCCTCGCTCAGATGCCCACCCCCGCCGACGTCGACTACTTTTCGTTCATGGTCGCGACCGGCGAGGCCACGTCGGTCTTCTGCGGTAGCAAGAGCAGCGGCAGCGGCGTCGAAGGGCTGACCCTCGAGATCCGAAATGCGGATGACTCGGTCCTCGCCCCTCCGGCCAGCGCCGCCGAGACCGCGACCGAAGGGGCCTTCGTCGAGGATCTGATGCTGACCGCCGGCACCTACCACATCCGCCTCAGCCGCGGGGACCAGGACCTCACGGTCACCAGCACCTTCGTGCGCTGCGGCGTGGCCAACGTAGTGCCTATGGCCGCTCCCTGACCGAACGGTGTTTCTAGCTCTTCGGGCGCTTCGCGGTCATTGCGGAGCGCCCGTTTTGCGTTCCCAGCGAGAAGGCGAGGAGAGGGGGGCCTCGGAGGCGGGAGCGTGACGCAGTCACGCCGAGCCCTAGCGGCCCCCCTCTCCTCGCCGGCATTGCGTCCCCGTCGTCGTATTTGGGGAGTCGAGTCCAGCCTCTCTCTCGGGTACACTCCCCCTTCGTGCGTTGCTGTCCCACGTGCCATCGGGTTTGGGCCGAGGCCAACGAGTTCTGCCCATCGGACGGGGTGGAGCTCCAGGAGATCACCGAGACCCATGACCCCCTCGTCGGGGTCGTCCTCGATAACCGCTACGAGCTGAAGGAGATCCTCGGCGCCGGCGGCATGGGCTTCGTCTACCTCGCGAAGCAGCGGGGCCTCTCCCGGGAGGTCGCGGTCAAGATGCTCTACGCCGAGCGCACCCGGGACCGTCAGAACGTGCGGCGATTCCGCCGTGAGGCGGTCGCCCTCGCGGGCATCGACCACCCCAACGTCGTGCGCGTCCTCGAGTACGGCGATGGCGGGGGTGAGACCCCTTACATCGTCATGGAGAAGGTCCGAGGCCTTCCCCTGGACGAGGTGATCGAATCGATCGGCCGCTTCGAGCCGCGCCACGCGGTCGAGATCGCGGCTCAGATAGCAGACGCCCTCGGCGCCGCCCACGATGCCGGCGTCGTGCATCGGGACCTCAAGCCGGCGAACGTACAGCTCGACGCGGAGGGGCCAGCGATGCACGCCCGCATCCTCGACTTCGGCTTGGCGCTCCTCGCCGAGGGCATCGACGGGAGCGGCACGGCCGGGGACCGGCTCACCCGCCAAGGCATGATCTTCGGTACCCCCGAATACATGTCCCCGGAGCAAATCAAGGGACAGGACCCCGACAGTCGTTGCGACCTCTATGCCCTCGGGATCGTTCTTTACGAGCTGCTCACGGGCGATCCGCCCTTCCTCGGGACGACCAATGCGGCCGTCCTCGGGATGCACATCGAAGACCAGCCCGCGCCCTTGTCTATCGAGGGCCTCGACCCCGTCT
>Ga0164313_10004452_pt1 | contig 12454 bp, 7 predicted proteins | sample GuaBasSedimGuay4_FD_113735 | JGI IMG/M metagenome (GOLD analysis project Ga0164313, IMG submission 113735) | Subseafloor sediment microbial communities from Guaymas Basin, Gulf of California, Mexico - Guay4, Core 4569-4, 0-3 cm | ecosystem: Environmental > Aquatic > Marine > Hydrothermal vents >... | reverse complement strand
GGTAAAGGCTCGATTTTTTGATAGCCAGCTTTTTGTATTATCTGTATTGCAGTGGGATCGGCCTGCAACCATCTACAAAAGCGTCGCGCAGCCGCTTTGTTGCGACTGCGGGTAAGGATGACTCCTTGTTGAACAATGGGTGAATACCATTGCGCAGGAGGTAACCAGTAGTCATCGACCTGCTCCTGTGACTGCTCCTGTAATCGGTATGCAGGTTCGCTGTCCCCATTGTGCGGTAGCACATGTTTGATTTGCGCTAAGGCGACAAAGGCCACATCGACATTGCCGCTAGCCGCAAAGTGCCAGGCCTGGCTGACACTCTCTGCAAGAGCCAGGCGGTTTTGCCCAGATAACCTGCCCCATTGTCCCATTACGGCGAGGACTTGCTGCGCTGCTGCACCATAAGGAGCATGACGCGGGTTGGCGAGAGCCACCATCTCTATCGTCGAAAAGTCAAAACCCTGTGGAGGCAAAGCAGATAAATGCCCTCGGGGTTGCCATAATGCTAACGTTCCCGTAGCGTAGCTAAAGCGAGAGCCAGGTACGGCTAACTGCTTGTTTACCAGCATGGTGGGCAGTTCACTGTTGGCGGACAAAAATATGTCGTAGGGCGCGCCGTGAATAATCTGTGTAGCCAGTTTGCCAGAGGAGCCAATGCTTGCGTGAATTGTATCGCCAGTGGCTTGCTGGTAGTAGGGAGTCAATATTTTCAGGGTGGCGGCGAAATTGCTAGCCACTGCTACAGTAAGTTCGGCCGCCCAGGCAGTGGCGCAGATGGTGGTCAGAAACATGCCCAGAAAGACCTTCCGCAAGAAATGCCGTAAAACGTTCGATAAGACATTCTGTAAAATATTCTGTAAAACATTCCGTAAAAACAGACGCGTGCATCGACTATTGTTTGTACGGGATGGTTGTGGAGCTATTGGCAGGCCGGTGAGTGTGAACGGCATCCTGCCGCATAAGTCTTGAGTCAAGTGTGTTGGGCTTATCACTTCAGATTAAGCGTGGGCTGCTCAGGGCTTTGTCAACCGGTCAGGCCGTGGGCAAACATCGCCGCCATTTCTTCGGCCACTTCTTTGGTGGTCATCTCACCATCGATTTGATACCAGCGGGTCATCCAGTTTATTGCCCCGAGAATAGTAAATGTTGCTATTTTTGGGTTGCATTTGCGCAGAGAACCATCACTGACACCGCTTTCTATAATATTGCGCGTTGCTGCATCAAGTTGAACATAGAATGGGTCTATCTGAGACAGGTATTTGTCCGATAGCGGTTCAGGGCCAGGGCTGGACATACAGCGTCCATACTCATCGTCAAACATCGACGTGAATACATGTATGAACTGGGTTAGCTTGTCGAGACCCGACAAATTTGAACTCTGTATTTCCTCTATCTTTTCCAGTAATAAAGTAATTGCGGTTAACAGACACTGAAAGAGGATGTCTTCCTTGTTTTCGATATAGTAATAAAGGGTTGGCTTGGTGACCTGTAGCTCTTCTGCCAGATCATTGAGCGAGGTTTCTCGAAAGCCCTGTTGATTAAATAACCTTGCGGCTGTTTTCAAAATGGCCATCCGCTTCAATTCGTGCTGAACGTCCTTGCTCTGAATGGCTTTGCCCCAGCGGGTTTTGGTGGGTTTATTCATGGCTTGCAAAATTCTAATTGTTAGTTGATGTATTAGTTTATCTGAATTAGAGCTGAATGGATATATAAAAGTAAATATTGCTACCTGCAAGTAGATTTTATTAATTGCGAGTATTATGTGTATTATAAATATATATAAAACAATTGATTAAAATATATAGCTAATGTTATTTATACTAATACTCCAGATCGCTTCCAGTAGTTATTTGAAGCAGCAGTAACGTTAGCAATAGCATTGCTGGCGAGCTGTGGGATGAGTCACGACGGTGCCATTTGCACAAGACCAGCAAGGCGAAAGTCGGCATGGTGAAGTTAGATGTACGAGAGTAATTCTTAATCGACAATTGACGAGAAGCTAGTGCTATATTGCGCCGTTGTTTACGCTAAACATAACAGGCTGGAGAGATAAATGAAGAGTTACCGATCCCGGTGGATGGATGAGAATCTGGAGATATACCGCCAGTCAGTAAGCAAGTTTGTCGAGACTGAAATGGTGCCTTTTGATGAAAAGTGGCGTGAGCAACAACATCTGGACAAGGAGTTGTGGCGCAAGGCGGGTGCCCAGGGGTTTTTGTGTACTGATATCCCCGAGCAATATGGTGGCGCTGGCGCTGACTTTCGCTATGAAGCCGTGTTTTATGAGGAGCAATGGCGTCGAGGACTATCAGGAATGGGGCAGGGGGTGCACAGCATTAGCGCTCACTACATTCTTAATCATGGCACAGAAGAGCAAAAGCAGCGCTGGTTGCCGGGCATGGCCGCAGGAAAATTGATTGGCGCCATCGCCATGACCGAACCAGGTACCGGGTCAGATCTGCAGGCGATTGCTACGCGAGCGGTGAAAGACGGTGATGATTACGTAGTAAATGGCTCAAAAATCTTTATCACCAACGGTTATCTATGTGAGTTGTTAGTTTTGATTGTGCGCACCGATCCAGATGCTGGTAGCAGGGGTTTATCACTGCTGGTGCTCGAAACAGAAGGACTGGACGGTTATAGAGTGGGCCGCAAGTTGAAAAAGATGGGGCAAAAAGCCCAGGATACCTGCGAGTTATTTTTTGAAGATGTTCGCGTCCCTGCAAGCCAGCTTCTTGGCGGCACGCCGGGTGAGGGTTTCAAACAGCTGATGAGTGATCTGCCCTATGAGAGATCCACTGTAGGGGTGCAGGCGGTCGCTACTATGGAAGGCGCCCTGGAGGAGACTGTTAAGTATGTGAAAGAGCGCCATGCTTTTGGCAAGTCCCTGATGGAGCAGCAAAATACACGCTTTAAACTGGCTGAGGTACATGCCCTGATACGCGCGGCGCGGATTTTTATGGATCGCTGTATCGAGGATGTTGTCACCGGCACACTGGATAACATAACGGCTTCTATGTGCAAATGGTGGCTGTCGGAATTGCAGCAAAAGGTAGTGGATGAATGCCTGCAGTTGCACGGTGGTTACGGCTATATGGATGAATATCTTATTTGCCGAATGTATGCGGATTCTCGAGTGGCACGCATCTATGCGGGTACCAGCGAAATTATGCTCGAGGTCATTGCCCGGGATCTGTAAGCGGATAGCTTGCAGGTCATCGTGTGTTGCCCGACAGGTTGTTGAAAAATTAGTGGCTTTGATTTCAGTATGATTTTTGAAAAGCATACCGTTTAATCCGAAAATCATACCGTTTAATACGGCAATGTAACCATTAAGCAATTACTCGATGCAGGAGTCTTGCACGGTGTTTGGACTTGTCTTTATACTCTCGTACTTAATAGACGAGAGCTGTGAACCCTTGTTCTGCTTAACTCGTCGCCAAACCCAAAAATGATACTGAGGCTGCGAATGGCCAGTGCAATCCATATGTGGCAGCAGCTAGGTGTAGCGATTTTCTACGTCGCCACCGGGGTTGCTCTCACTTTTGCCGGTATCTTTAACTTTACGGGTGAAATGTCACCAGGTGAAATGTTACCGGCAGGCTGGTTGTCAGCTGGGCTGTTGGTTGTTGCCTGGTTGCTAACCAGTGCCTTAGTGCATTATCGGCGTCTTGCTGCCGGCATGATCGGCAACGTCGGTAAAAATGCCCTGCTTGAAAAAATGTTCACTGTGTCCTCACTGCTCATCTGGAACGTGGATGACAAAGGCAACCTGACGGCTATCGAGGGCCCGTTGGAAGAAAAGGATGGTGTATCCGCGGCTGATCTGGTTGGCCGCTCCCTCGATATAGTAGAAACCATAAACCCTGTTTTTTGCGATATGTTAAAGCGAGCTCAGCAAGGCGAGCTCTTCGATGATTTTTGTGCCATCGGTCATCGTTACTACCACCACCATTTTTTCCCTCAGCAACACCGCAAATCTGGCAAGACAGGTTTTCAGTGTATTTCTGTTGACATCACCAATGAGCAGGAGCTCAGGGCAACGTCAGAGCTTTCCCAGCAGGTCATTTCACAAACTACTGAAGCTATAGTGATTCTTGACCGGCAACGGGTCGTCACCAGTGTTAATAGCGCATTTTCTCAGTTAACCGATTACACATGGGAAAAAATGGTCGGTAGCCGCAGGGGCTTCGAGGTAATTGGTCAACCCACTTTCAGTTTGTACCGCACAATACTGAATGGATTAAAAAGAACAGGTTCATGGAACGGTGAAGTCTCCTTACGCCGCAGTACGGGTGAACTGTTCGCGGCTAACTTCACGGTAAGTGTGATCAAAAATAACGCTGGTTTGATTTCTAACTATGTTATTTTTTTCTCGGACCTGTCACATATGCAGCGTACTCATGAAGAACTGAGATATCTCGCAAATCATGACAATCTGACAGACCTTCCCAATCGGCGCCTGTTCCTGGATCGCCTGGAGCAGGGCGTTAAGCGTGCGCAGCGGAGCAAGTCACAACTCGCTATTTTTTTTATCGACCTCGACAATTTCAAGTTAATTAATGATGTGCATGGTCATTATGTAGGTGACGAACTGCTCAAGGAAATCGGTCGCCGTTTGCTCCTGGCAGTACGACAAAGTGACACGGTAGCAAGATTGGCTGGTGATGAATTTACCATTATTACCGAAAATATTACCGATACTATGGAGGTGAATTCCATAGCCAGAAAAATCATGACCTGTTTTGAAGCCCCCTTTGTGATTTTTGGGGAAAGTATTGACATGTCAGCCAGTGTGGGAATTGGTGTATATCCTGATGACGGTGAGGATTTGACCAGCCTGTTAAAAGGTGCCGACGAGGCGATGTACAAAGCCAAGGCAGAAGGCCGTAACGGTTTTTATAGTCTCTCCGAGGGCAAAATTGGTCACCTGCCCGAGTCAATGTTTTTCCCCTCTGAACTACGCCTCGCTTTGAAAAGAGGACAGATGGAGCTTGTTTATCAATCTCTGCACGATTTGCGTAGTGGCCGGGTGATCGGTTGTGAGGGGCTGTTGCGCTGGAACCATCACTGCCGGGGCATTATACCTCCTGCTGATTTTATGACCTTATCCGAAGGCGCTGGTATTACTGCTGCAATTGGGCAATGGACGTTAAATGAGGCATGCCAGCAACTCAAAGCCTGGCGTGCACAGCGTGTAGATCTTGATTATGTGTCGATAAATATTGCTAATTCACAAATCAATGACCCGGGATATCCGGAAATGGTGATCGATGCGCTGGCTAAATATAATTTGCACCCGTCGAGTTTGATGCTTGAAATAGCTGAGGGGGTGCTGCTCAAAAATATGACCCAGGCCTGCCAGTTGATGCGTCATCTCAGTGCCACCGGTGTCAGGTTCAGTGTGGATGAATTCGGTTCGAGTCTTGCTGATTACAGTTACGTTCGCGATATTCCCGCTGATACGCTGAAGATTGATCAGCGCTTGCTAATGCGTGCCAGGACGGGCAGGGAGGATGCCGCCTTAATAAGAGCGTTGGTTGGCATAGGCGACATCCTTCAGAAAAATGTAGTTGCCGTTGGCGTTGAGCGTCCCCGTCAGGAAGAGCTAATGCAGGAACTGGGTTGCCAGTTAGCGCAGGGATTTCTTTATGCCAAGCCTATGACGGCAGAATTATTCAGCAAAACCTATACCCGACCCGCAAATCCCCATTAAAGTAAATTTTTAATCTGCTGGTTATAGTTGTTACCTATGGCTCTATCATGATCTTTAGCGAAGGTAAATCACAGCGAGCAGCGCGGTAAGTTGAAATCTGGTGCGTTGAAAGGTACCGCGCTAAAATATTGCACGTTAAAACCAGGTGGCTGATACTCAGGGGGAAAGGGCCCCAGGGCAAAGGTACCCAGGGCAAAGGTGCCAGGTGAAAAGCACCAGGTAAAAGGTGCCAGGTAAAAAAGGCACCACTACTTCCCACACGTATTACTGACTGCTTGCTGCCTCGAATTCTTCGATAATTTGTTGACACCAACGCTCAATTCGCTCGTCACTCAATTCAAAGTCACTGTCTTCGTCAAGAGCCAGGCCAACAAAGAAAGCGCCATCTTTGGTGATAGCCTGGGAGTTTGTATAGCTATAGCCCCGGGTTGGCCACTGACCAATACAGTTCGCGCCCAGGCTGGTGATATTGGCCCATAGATAACCCATCGCGTCCTGGAACCACTCGGGGTAGCCGATCTGATCACCCAGGCCGTACAGTGCGACTGTTTTGCCCCGCCAGTCGATATCGGGGATTGTTGCCCAGATCGTTTCCCAATCTTCCTGAAGTTCGCCGTAATCCCAGGTGGGAATGCCCAGTATAAGCCGTCGGTAAGATCTGGCTAGCGCGATTGGCTGGTCAGCTATATTGAATAGATCGACACGTGTGGCACCGATAGAGTCGCGTATTTTTTCGGCTACAATCTCTGTGTAACAGGTGGTCGAGCCGTAGAATAAGCCTATATCGCCAGCCATTATCTATACAGCCCCTGCAAAGCCTTGCTGGCGCCAGGCTTCGTAGGCAACGATAGCAACCGTATTGGACAGGTTGAGACTGCGATTGTCAGGCAACATGGGTACACGCAATACGGCAGACGGTGATAGCTGCGCCAGGAAACTCTTTGGCAGTCCTCGCGTTTCTGCGCCAAACACCAGGGTGTCACCAGGGACAAAATCAATTTTGTGGTAGTGGTTCTGACCAGAGGTGCTGATAGCGAAAATACGCCTGGGAGCTATGCTATCGACAAAGGCTTGCCAGTGATCATGGACAAGTACCCGTTGTGACTCCCGGTAATCCAGGCCGGCGCGACGAAGTTTCTTATCATCCATGGCAAAACCCAGTGGTTCGATAAGATGCAGGGCGAACCCTGTAATAGCACATAAGCGTATTATATTGCCCGTATTAGGTGGGATTTCCGGGTTGTAAAGAACGATATTTAGCATAGTAAGTTCGTCGATAACTGCCGATCAATTTTGCACGCTGTGGTGGTGCGGTTACAAGTGCTGGCAAGGCCTGTGAAAACTAAATGTGATCTTTAGTTTGTTCGAGGCAATTTTAGTTTGTTCCTGGCAATACAGTGTGTAGAATCGTGCCTCAGATACCCGTGCTGCGAGTGGCGCAGGAACCATAATACGTAGACCAAAGAGTGATTGATGCGCCTCACATGTATCAAACTTGCGGGATTCAAGTCATTTGTTGATCCGACAACCGTAACCTTTCCCGGTAACCTGTGTGCAGTGGTCGGGCCGAACGGTTGTGGCAAATCCAATATTATTGATGCTGTGCGCTGGGTAATGGGCGAGAGTTCTGTTAAACAGCTGCGCGGCGAATCGATGTCCGACATTATCTTTAACGGCTCAGGTGGGCGCAAGCCGGTTGGGCAGGCATCGATAGAGCTGGTGTTTGATAACTCCGACGCTACCCTCGGTGGCGAGTATGCCTCGTACAATGAGGTATCTATTCGTCGCGTTGTGGCGCGGGATGGTCAGTCAAGCTATTTCCTTAATAATAGCCGCTGTCGACGGCGGGATATCACCGATGTCTTTCTCGGCACCGGTCTGGGGCCGCGCAGCTACTCAATTATTGAACAGGGCATGATTTCGAACCTTATCGAATCAAGACCAGAGGAGCTGCGCGGTTACATCGAAGAAGCCGCTGGTATCTCAAGGTACAAGGAGCGGCGCAAGGATACGGAAAGCCGTATTCGACGCACTCGTGAAAACCTGGAGCGTTTGACGGATATTCGTGAGGAGCTGGCACGTCAGCTGCAGCGTTTGGAAAGGCAGTCTAAAGCAGCTGAAAAGTATGAGGAATTGAAGAAGGAGGAGCGCCTGCTTCGTGGTCAACTGCTCGCCTTGCGATGGCTTGACTACAATGGCCAGGTAGACCAGCGCACTAAAGTTATCAATGACGCAACGTTAAAAAATGAAGCGCTGGTCACCGAAAAAACCCGCTGTGACACACAGTTAGAGAAACTCCGCCTCAATTACACTGAGTGCAGTGAGAGTTTCCGTGAGGTGCAAGGTCGATTTTACGCGGTTGGTGCTGAAGTGGCTCGCGTTGAGCAATCAATTAAACATGCCAATGATCGCGCTGAAGAATTGCGGCAGGATCTGGAGCAGACGCAACGTAATTTTGCTGAATCTGAACAACATTTGCGAGAGGACAAAACCAGGGAAAAGGGCTGGCAGGCTGAGCTGCAGGAGCTGGTTGCCCAGCTTGGCAAGGCGAAAAGTGAAGAAAGTTCTTCTTCCGAACAGCAGATGTCTGCCGAGCAGGCCATGGCCGCCTGGCAGTCAAATTGGGATGAGTTTAATGAACAAGCAGTGCTACCCCAACGCGAAGTGGAGGTGCAGCGATCCCATATTGAACATTTGGACATATCCATGTCGACGCTAACAGCGCGGATTAAGCGTTTGTCAGGCGAGCGAACAGTGCTTGATGCTAAACCGATCAGCGATGAGACTCATGGGCTGGAGACAGAACTGACGGCTATTCAAAATAAACGGCAATTGGCTGCCGCGCAGCACGAAGAACTACTCGCCAGTATCGACAGCAGTCGTCAGGATAGAACCCGGTTGGGGGGCGCACTAAACCAGGCCCGTGAATCACTTCAACAAACCCTGGGACGTAAAGCTTCGGTAGAGGCATTGCAGACAGCAGCCTTGAGCGGCGATCAGGGCCGTGATCAATGGCTGAACAAATATGATCTTACTGCGGCCGAACAACTGGCCTCGCAGCTGAGAGTAGACAGCGGTTGGGAAACAGCTGTAGAAACGGTGCTCGGTGATTTTTTACAGGCAGTTTGTGTCGAGGATATTACTGACCTTTCCCAGGCCCTGGATAATTGGTCCTCTGGCAAGCTGGTGTTGGTCGAATCAACAAAGCCAGAGCAGCGAGACCAGACTGGCCGCGTCCGCCTTTCCAGTAAGGTGGGGCCGTGTGCCGTTAGTCATCTGTTAGATGATATTTATATCGTCGAGACCCTGGGCGAGGCTACGGAATTACGAGCTTCTCTGCACGATAGTGAGTCGGTAATCTGTAAAGATGGGCACTGGTTTGGAGGCAACTGGGCGCGGGTAACACGAGACGTAAATAGCGTCAGTGGCGTGTTGTCGCGCAAGCGAGAACTCAGTGAATTAGAAAGCAGGGTTGCTACTCAGCAACGTGAGGTGGCAAGCGGCGAGCAGAGTCTGCATGACCTTGAGCAACAACTGATGGTTCAGGAACAACAGCGGGAAGCCACTGCTGTTGATTTAACCGCGCTACAGGAAAATGAAGGCGAATTAAAATCTCGCTTAAATGTTGCTCAAGCGCAAATAGAACAGCAGCGCGTACAACGATCTCGCATTGCTACAGATATAGATGAAGCTGGGGCTCAACAGTCAAAAGACAGGAGTCTGCTCGCTGAAGCACGCAGGCTACTGGAACTGGCTATAGCAGGCATGGCCGAGGATAACGAAATTCGCGAACAGTTACTTGCACGGCGTGACAATTGTCGAAGCACCCTGGATCAGGCTCGTCAGACCGCCCGCCGCGACCATGATAGAGTCCATGAGCTGGTGGTCAGAGAGCAGTCGTTGAGCACCCAGCTCAACTCTGTTCGCGATGGTATCGAGCGATTAGAGACGCAACTACAGCGTCTTGCTGAACGCCAGGCGTCGCTGCTGGCTAATAGTAGTCGACAGGAAGACCCGCGCGCTGGTTTGCAGACAGAACTTGAGCAAAAGCTGACTCAGAGGCTGGATATTGAAACAGCACTTGGCGATGCGCGGCGCAAGGTTGAAGAGATCGAGACAGGTACGCGGGAAGTCGAACAGGAGCGTGCCCGTCTCGACAATGAAATTCAGCAGGGGCGTAGCGCGCTGGAAGACGACCGAATTGCCGTCAGGGAATTACAAACGCGATGTGCTGGCATCGTCGAACAGATTGAAGAACTTGATTATGTGTTGGCAGAAATCACTGCCGAGTTGCCAGAAGACGCCGACCAAAATGAATGGCAAGGCAGATTGACGCAGATAGAAAACCGGATACAACGCCTGGGAGCCATCAACCTGGCGGCTTTAGATGAATATTCTGTGGAATCTGAACGTAAGTCCTATCTCGATGCGCAAGATGAACAGCTCAAGGATGCTCTGGAGACGCTGGAGTCGGCTATTCGCAAGATCGACCGTGAAACGCGGACCAAATTTAAGGAAACCTTCGAGGCGGTAAATACATCCTTGCAACAACTGTTTCCAAAGTTGTTTGGTGGTGGCCATGCCTATCTTGAAATTAATGGGGAAGATTTGCTGGATGCCGGTGTCACTATTATGGCCAGACCGCCGGGCAAGAAAAATACCACTATACATTTGTTGTCGGGTGGCGAAAAAGCACTGACGGCTATTGCTCTGGTATTCTCCATTTTTCAACTTAATCCAGCTCCATTTTGCATGCTCGATGAAGTGGATGCCCCTCTTGATGACGCCAACGTGGGTCGTTATACAGCTATGGTAAAAGAAATGTCGAAAACGGTGCAGTTCATTTATATTACCCACAACAAATTATCTATGGAGATGGCGAGCCAGTTAATGGGCGTCACTATGAACGAACCAGGGGTCTCTCGTCTGGTAAGCGTTGATGTGGATGAAGCCGTAGTATTGGCCCAATAGCAAGTCCAATAGCAAGAGCCACTTGAAGACCGAAATGAATGAGGGGCAATACCTGGATGGAATGGTCGTTGTCACCTTGCAACAGGTAACAGTATGGAGATAGGTGGAAGAGAAATTCTGATCGGACTTGGCGTATTGCTGGTTATCGCCATATTGCTTGATGGATTTCGTCGTGTGCGTGGTGGCGGTACGGGGAAACTCCGGGTACGGCGGCGTAAGCAACCAATATTTGATGATGATGAGTTCGATGATGCTAGCGGTGAACTGCCGGGCACTGCCCGTGTCGTGGAAGTGCGGGACGAACAAAGCGCTGAGCAGCTGAGCCGTAGCATCAAGGAAAAAGCCGCCAAAGACCATACCAAACTCACCGTGCCTTTTCGCCAGCCCGAGCAAGAGCTGCTTGGCTTTAATGATATTGATCCGCAACTATTGGCAGACCGCAGTGACAAAGTCACCGCAACTCAGTCAGTTAGCGATGGACAAAAAGAGCAGCAACAGCACGTGCAGGATGTCATTGTTCTGCATGTGATGGCACCAGCAGGAGAACAGTTTGGCGGTGGTGATTTACTCGACGCCTTGATGAAAAATGGCTTGCGTTATGGCTCTCAAAAAATTTTTCACCGCCATGAACAGGAAGATGGGGCCGGCAACGTACTATTCAGTATGACCAATTCGGTCAACCCGGGGGTATTTGAACTCAGTACTATGGCTGACTTTGAAACCCCTGGGGTCAGTTTTTTTATGGTCATGCAGGATAGCGACGATCCTATGGTCACTTTTGAGCTGTTGCTGCAGACGGTGGATGCTGTCAAAGAAGCACTCGGTGGCGAATTGAAGGATGAGGATCGCAGTGCGCTGACCAGGCAAACAGCTGAACATTATCGTCAGCGGATCATGGATTACAATCGTCGCCAGTTGACTGGTTAGTGAAGTGGAACAGTAACGAATGGTTGGGAAGGTCGAGTCTGTAGACAGCTGCCTGGCCGAGCAGGCCGAGGCACTACGTGTGCAACTCCATGAGCACAACCGCCGTTACTATGGGCTTGATGATCCTGTTATTACAGATAGCGAGTACGATCATTTACTGCGCCAGTTACAGGAAATTGAGCAGCATAATCCAGCTTTAAGAACCCCCGATTCACCGACCCAGCGCGTTGGCTCAGCGCCGTTGCCATCGTTTGAATCGGTGGTGCATGTTGTGCCCATGCTGTCGTTGGACAATGCCTTTGATGACGATGAGCTCCGTGACTTTGATCGGCGTGTGCACACCAGGCTCGGCATCGAGGGCGATATAGATTATGTTTGCGAGCCCAAGCTCGACGGTATTGCTGTTAGTTTGCTTTATGAGAACGGTGTATTAAGGCAGGCTGCGACCCGCGGCGATGGCTATAATGGCGAAAATATCACCGCTAATATTCGCACCGTTGCATCGGTTCCGCTGCGCCTCCACGGTGATGACATTCCTCCGCTGCTGGAAGTGCGTGGTGAAGTGTACATGCCGCTAGAAGGTTTTCGGGCATTCAACGCGGATGCACTAGCGCGGGGAGATAAACCATTTGTGAATCCCCGTAATGCTGCTGCCGGTAGCCTCAGACAGCTTGATTCATCCATTACTGCGAGTCGACCACTGGAAATGTGCGCCTACAGTATTGGCCGCATGGAGCCGGGCCTGACCATGGCAAACCATATGGATGCCATGTTGCAGTTGCAGCACTGGGGTTTGTTAATCAATGGCCTGGTGGCTAGAGTAAATGGTATCGACGCCTG
>Ga0164313_10004451_pt1 | contig 12455 bp, 27 predicted proteins | sample GuaBasSedimGuay4_FD_113735 | JGI IMG/M metagenome (GOLD analysis project Ga0164313, IMG submission 113735) | Subseafloor sediment microbial communities from Guaymas Basin, Gulf of California, Mexico - Guay4, Core 4569-4, 0-3 cm | ecosystem: Environmental > Aquatic > Marine > Hydrothermal vents... | reverse complement strand
ATGATCCAGCAGGGGTTGCAGCATCGGCTGGGCATAGGGCGGGTTAGTCACGATCAACCTCCCCCCCACCGGCAACTTCGTGGCATCGCCCCACCAGATACCCGGCCCGGTCGGGATCACATCGTGCGCAGCGGCGCACAGCATCCCGTGTTCTGTCAGCACACGCATGATGGCCCCGTTCCCAGCACAAGGCTCATCAAAGAAGCTACCCGGCACCAGATAGGGCACCAGTGGCATCACGGCTTCACGTGGCGTGGGCCAGAAGTTCTTCGGATTGGTTGCGGCACTGGCCGTCTTGGTGCGTTTTGACATGCAATACTGTCTTACATATTGGGGGAGTCTGGTCCAGCAGTAAGAAATAACGACACTCAACGCACATTATTCCATATTAAGTATTCAGCAATATCAATCGCTTGTCATTTTAACAGTGTATATTTTACATGACATGCTTGCATAGTTGTCTTACGCGATCTATCTGTCACTCATCGACACGCTCTTTAAAACGAACTAGAACACCTCGCCCCACCAAGGGCGCGTCCATAGGCCAAAGCGCCGATAACCGGACGAAGGTAATGTGAAACGGCCCACACGGGCCGTATGTCGGATGGTTGGCTACCCCGGCACTGATGATCAAGCCACAAAACCAAAGGCTAATACAATGATAGAAATCATGTTCTTCATGGGACTCATCGTCCTGTTCGGTTGGATCGGATCAATGGTCACCGACAACAAAGGAATGGGCTGGTTGCTGGGCTGCTTGCTCGGCCCCATCGGCATCCTCATCGCTGCGGTGATGAAGTGAAGCCACGCGATCCAAGCGCACATCTGCGCAGCAAAGGGGCGTTGCGGACCAGAGTGGTCCGCGACCGCCGTAAACTCACAGGCCGCAAGGCCAAGCATAAGGGGGTCAGCAAATGACCAAGGCAGACAGAGCAATGAAAAAGGGTTTTATCGACGGCGGCGCAACCAAGGTCAAACTGACCGGCACTGGCAAATATCGTCGGGCAGAATTGCTGATGGGTGGTCAATCGAAGATCGTCCGGGGCATCCCCCTGTCGTCCCACCTCAACGACGCTGCGATGAAGCGCAAGGCGCGCGACGTCGGCAAACGCATCGTCAAACAGTCGGTCGATCAGATCGACTGGTAACCAGCGATAGGAATCACATGGCAATATCATTGCGCAGTGCAGCCAAACTGTTCCACCGGAACAACAAGAAGAACGAACCGCACCTGATTGTGGCGATGAAGAACCCGGAACAATGGGCGATCCATTTTCAGGGCACCGACGACGAATTGATCGAAATGGTCAAGGAAATCAGAAACGCCGAAGCCGACATGGGCATCAAGCCATTCGGTCGGGCGTGACAGTTCCAGACAGCGGTCCCGTGTGGACCGTTGCGTGGACATGTCTAAGACGTGCCACCGGGCAGACCCCGGACAACTGAGTCATATGGAAGGATTTGATATGACAAACGCACTACCGATAGAATTGCGGCCCGACGCCGCAAAGCTGCCAACCACGTTGGTTGACTTCGAACTGCGCTTCAAGCTGAAGCGTCAGATTTCCCTCAACGACGAGGTGAACACCATCATCCGCGCACTGTTCGAAGATGAGGAATTCATCAAGTACCAGCACGCGATCTACACCGAAGAAGCCGAAACCGGCGACTTGTACATTGACGACGTGAAGGCCGCAGAGGTCATCCAGACCTACGCCGTCAAACACGAATTCATGCTGACCGGAAACGCCAAGCTGAAGTCGGTCATCCGCGCGATGAACGTGTCGATGCGTCGGTACGACTCCAGCCGGAAGCAACGTCGCGCTGCGGCTGAAGCGGTATCCGAACAGGTCGCTGGCGGGACAGTCGCCTAAGCAACCGGGACGGCGCTGCAACGCCGTCCCACACACCCCACACACAAAAGGTATTAGGATATGAACCAGATGGGACACAACTCAATTCCAAGCAAGTTGGACATGGCTGCACATGACGCCCGTCTGGCACTGGGCAACGTGGAAAAAGCCGAAGCGGATACCGTCGATGGATGGATCGCATATGGCACAGCATTGCTGGTCGGCAAGAAGCTGACCGAAGACCCCGAATGTGGGGTGGATGGTCAGGCTCACAACAATAGGTTTGGCAACTGGATCAGTGGTTCCAAGTTGGAACAACTGGTTAACGGCAAGGTTCACAAAGCCGACCAAGCCGCCGCCCTATGGGCCGCTGAATACCCCGATCAGTTGGAAGTCGCACGCTCCGAATGGGCGAAGGTGCGGACCCTGCGCGGCTGGCACGCCAAGTGGATGAAGGCCAACCCACCGGCCCCAGTTGTCGTGGAAGACGACCCGGTGACCGATGTCGTGGAAGACATCGTGGAAGACGACCCGGTGACCGATGTCGTGAATGTCCACACCAGCTTCGACAAGCTGCGCCCACGTCAGCAGGAAATCTACCAAATGATCGAAGCGGCTGGCCCGGAAGGGATCAAGCGCGACGACATGATTGACACGGGTCTGAACTGGGCGACCAACAAGCACATCGACACCAACATGGTCCCCCTGTTCATCAAGGGAATGGTCACAGCCGTTGCCGATGGCCACTTCGTCGCAGTACGCGACCGCCTTGGGCCACCAGTGAATGTCGATGCCCTGCCCGACACCTACAAGGCCAAGGTCGAAGCGGCAAAGCGCCGGATCGAACGCGACTTCGACTGGAAGGTACGCGATGCGGTGCGCGAAGAAATGAAAGGGTGGAAGGCCAAACACCTGACCCGTGTGGAAGACGAAACAAAGGAACTTCTGGCACGGATCGACCGGTTGGGCAAAACCAAATCCGCCAAATTAACCCCGGCGGAATACAAGGACATCGTTCGGGTTCTGCACCCAAGTGGCGGCGAAGACGCCCGCACAATGGAACGCAAGACACGTGCCGAAGCGGCCTTCAACAAGTTGGGCATCGAACCGATGACCAGCGAAGAAATCGACAAGGCAGAACGGAACGTCAAACTGATGTCCGAAATGCGCAAGAAAATGGGTCTGTGACCCTCAAACAAAAGGACACTGACATGAACTACAAGACACTCACCGCACTGGCGGGGATCGGCGCAATGATCGCCGCTACCACCGTATCCATCGGGGCCACCCTTGGCCTACACAGCATCACCGACAACTGGTTCATCGCCGCCCCGTTCGGGATCGGACTCGGACTGGTCATCGGCATCCTGTGGCACATGACCATCCAATCCGCAGCATCGGCCCGTCGCGGCCTCAACCGCTGGGCACTGGTCATCATCGGCATGGTGCTGGTCGGGATCGCCATCAGCACATCAAGCTGGTCACTGGCCACTGCCATCGGCGGCAAGCAAGCCCTGCAAGGCGTCCACGTGGAAGCCATCCAGACGCACGCCGACGCCCTGTACGCGGCGCACAACCGGGTTCGGCAACAGTCGGCCCTGATTGACGTCACAGGACAGGTTGCCACGGCTTACGCCGGGGCATCAGAGTCCGAAGCATCCGGTGGATTGTCGGGTCGGGCCGGGTTCGGACCCAAGGCGCAGAAATACGCTCTGGTCGCAGACAGCTTCCGGGGCGCGGCATCCGACATGCAAGGCACGCTGGATGAGGCGCAGACGACGTACAAGGCCGGTCAGGCACAGTTGAACGACGCCCGCCGCGCCATGTCCACGGGTGACAAAATGGCCGTCAGCAACGCGCTGAACGCCGTCCAGTCAACCATCAGCGACCTGAACGCCGTGGACATCACCGGCAACGTGGCCAACACCGGCATCGTCAACTTCACGACAGGCACCAAGGGCGTGTCGCAAGTGGCCGACGACGAACTGACCAGCAAGGTCCAACAGACTGCGGCCAGCATCGACACCACCCCCATCCCGGTGCCGGTATTCGTGCCAACCAGCCAAGCGACGGCCATCGTGGACCGGGCCGGGGACGTGCCGCTGGCATGGATCATGGCCATCAGCTTCGACTTCCTGCCCTTCGCCCTGCTGGTGCTGGTCCTGCTGTTGTGGAACGAACCGCTGATGCGCGAAGCAGCAATGCCCAAGCGCACATCCGACGACGAAATCCGGACACGTGAGGAAAACGTAGTGGGCTTCGCACCAAGAGGGGCAGCAGAATGATCGGATACATCCTGATAGCGATATCTGTCGTGTTGGCGTTTCTCAGCGCCATCACATCATCGTCCCGCTGGTACTGGTGGATGATTGCCGCATCCATAGCAATGATGCTGCTGGCGGTCACGATGACCATGACGGCCCCAGCAGCCGCCGCCACGGGCACGTACACGAGGGATGGGGACACAGTGGTCCTGAACAGCATCCCGATACGCCTGAAGGGGCTGTCCTGCGCGGAACTGAAGACTCCGCTGGGCCAGTCCCAGAAGCTGGTGATGATCACGCTGATGAACAGCGCCACCAAGATCGAATACGAACTGACCGGCGAAAAGACCTTCGACCGACAGGTCGGGTACATCTACTTCGACGGCGTGGATGCTGGGCTGACCATGATCCAGACTTCCGGGTGCCAGCCTTGCCGCCGGTACGACAAGGATGGGCGCTACGCACATCTGCCCGTCACCGGATCGGTCCCGAAATACTGCAACAAGAGATAGGATCGGGGGCATATCCCACGTCGTCTATCTTGGGATGTCGTGCCCTTAACTGGGATACAAACAAATCGGTCCTGAATGACTCCCCGATCCCATTGTTCATGAAAGGGTCAAAGGTCCGAAACAAGCGCACTATGGGGGATGGCGAGATATCCCCCACCCACAATCCAAAGGTAACCAAAGATGAAATCTTCCCCCAAGAAGGTCCGCATCGCCCGCATGGTCGAACTGCGCACCGCAATGAAAAACGCCGGGTTCGATACCTACCAAGACCTGAACAAGAACACCGGCTTTACAGCATCGACAATGAGCCTGCGCAAAGAAGAATACGGTCGCACTGGACGGTATCGTGAATGGTTCGAAGGCTTGCTTGATTGCAGGTTGCCTAAATAATTTACATGTCACCCTTGAATGCGGTGATATAAAAACTATATCCTATGTATCAGAAGCAAACAAAGGATTGAGATAATGACAGCCAACGACATGAAGATCAGCATCCGACTCGCTCTGTTGAGTTTGGATCGCGACCCGAACATCGCCTTGCCGACACGCAAGGTGGCACTGCGAAACATGCTGGGCGAACTGCGCACAGAACAACGCGCCATAGGGGGCATCCTGAAATGAACGACGCTATCCTCAAACGACTGGACGCCATCGTCAACAGGCTCAACGAACAAGACGCGGCAATGGATACGCTGATGTCGAAAATCGACCGCAATTCGACGCTGGCAGCAGCGGCGGCGCAGGCGAGTGAGCAGGCATTAACCGCCCTGACATCACTCAGCCGACGTGTCTCAAAATTGGAGTTACCGCAATGAGCATCAACAATCACAAGGCCAGTGAGGTCTATCGCTATTTCCTGAACGACTGCCCGCATCCGGACTACACCCCAGCGGTGCTGGCCCGGACGGCGGATCGTCGGGCCGGGGAATTCATCACGGAATGTCGGTCGGAAGGGATCATCTGCCCCGGCGACGACCGGATGATGAATCTGGAACTGAGCATGTTCCGGATGCTGTGCAAGGCGGCAAAGATCGACATCAACGAACTCTATGAGGTGGTGATACCATGACCTGCACCGAACTGAAGGACGGTTGGTAATGGGCGCGTGGATGTACTGTCAGACCTGCGGGAACGGTATGGATCAACCCACAGTCAGGGAAATTATCACGGGCGATCAATATTGCGAATGTGGCGCGATGTACGACGTGACGAAAGAAGAACTGATCGCCGTGATCGAAGACTTGGACGACCGCCTGACCAAACTGGAACAGGTTGCGACCATGTTAGGGTGGAAACTAGAGTAATTAATTTCATACACCCCTTGAACATAGTGATATAAGTATTATATCCTTTATATCAGAAGCAAACAAAGGACCAAGGATATGATCACCATCAAACAGAGAGCCGACGACGGTTGGGTCATCACCATGCCCAACAAGTTCGAAGACGGTTGGACGACCACGCTGATGTCCACCGATCAGAACGCGCCTTCCGCCCGTAGGGCAATCGCGCTGGCCGCAGTCACCTTTGCCATTTCGTTCGGCATGGAAATCGACACGCAAGCCAAGGACAAGGGTCACGCCCTGTCGATGATTGAGCACCTTGGCAAAGCCGCCAAGCTATTGGAGTGGGAACTGTGATCGACAGAACCGACAAAGAAGACCGGTGGGATCGCGTTGCCATCCCCCGGTTCGACCGGCTGCACGACGAACTTCGCAAGCTGGCCAACTGTGCCAACCGGTCCAACTATGACTGGGACCAGACCGACACGGCACGCCGCTTGAAGTCACTGCGCACGGACGTTGTGATCACCGCGACCCTGTTCGGCGTGGACCTGTCACCCAAACCCGTAGCAGCACCCACACCGGCCCCCCAGCCCACGCCACCTATGGCGCACGACGCACGGGCCATCACCGGGCTGCACGAACGCAGTTGGTCGGCATGGGCACTGGACAAGCTGCAACACGGGGACGTCGATGAGGCGATCCTGATGCTGAAGAAGGGACTGAGGAAACAATGAGACAACTTCCCCCGATCTTCGCCGCTGTACGCTTCAGCTTACCCAAGCTGAAACTTCCCAATATTGTCCTGCATTACACCAATGTGCATGACATCCCACCGGTAGCTAACGACGGCACGGACAGTAAGATTCAGGTGTCCATCTTCGAACACTTCTGGGTCGAAATCGAACGCACTGCAATGTTGGTAAAGACCGATGACGAAGGCAATTGCCACGTCGAAGTGATGGGTAAGATTGGGAAGAAAGTTGAGCGACACCACTCATATAGTTTCAATATGTTCAACTCAATTTCCACCACGCTGTTCAATGAGGTTGAGCGATCCAGTGCCATGCTTCTGATGTGCGTGGCCAACGACGTCTATAACCGTACCGAAACCCCGGCCCCCATCGCGGTAGACACCAAGACCCGTAATGAACCTGCATCCTATAACCGGGTCAACAACACGATCAGGTATGAGAGGATGTCCAGCTTGCGATCTGCTGCTGGCAACGCACGCCAGCGATCCTACGCGCCACCAGATGAACCGTCGGGCATCCGTAAGATGGAACACGACGTCCGGGGCCACTGGCGCACCTACCGCAGCGGTATCCGCGTCTGGGTCAATTCCCACAAGCGGGGCGACCCGGCACTTGGCACCACAATTCGTGTCATACGAAAGGGTGGTTATTGACGACACCATCTGAGTTAATGTAAGACAACAACAGAAACAGAAAGGCTACAAAATGAATTGGTTAAAACGACTGTTTGGTCGCACCACCGTCCCCACCGTCCCCACCACCACGGGCCGGACAACGCTGACCGAAGACATCTTCACTGGCGGCATATGTCCGATCTGTCGCACCGATGGATCGCTCTTGTCCGGGCCGGAAGGTGGGATGTCCGTCAACGTAATGTGCGAAGCGTGCGGAACGCGCCTAAACCTCACGCCGATGTTAAATCGCGTTGAGTGGACGCACGGCCCGCAACCGGACATCTGGGGCGGTGGGTCAGCAACCATGTTCCCGACTCCCAACGATGTCGAAGTGAACAAATCAACCTTGGAAGGGGAACAGATATGACCCACAAAGTATCTTGGATCGACGGCAATACCGACATTGAGGTTGAAGCCCGTGTCAGCAACCCGGACTCGGCAACCGATCTGGCGATGAACATGTCGCAGGGTGCCGACGCCACCATCGAATGGAACAACGGCCACACCCTGTTCAGCATCAAATACGAAAACGGAACGGTAGCCGATGAGTGGCAGGGTCCAATGGTTCACGATCTGGCCCACGGCTGGACTGCCCGGTTCGATGCCATCGGCGGCTTGGTTCTGGAAGGTGCCGCTGACAAATTCAACCTGAACGTCGATCAGGTCAAGAAGCTGCGGGCGTTGCTGGTATGACCGCCCAAGTAATCCAGTTCGAACCGCGCAACGACGCGACAATCGTCAGCATTGACGAATTCGATCTGGCCGTGACGCTTCTTCGCGTCCCGGCTGATGAGCCGATCCCGGCTGGGTGGCAGGTCATTGCCCTGTCCCCGGACGGCGGTGAAACAATCTGCACCTACGTTCAGATCGACACAAAATGGAGTACCGCATGAATACCCGCGCCATGAAGGAACGGATTCACGCTGTCGAAAGATACGACAGTGTGACGATCCGGGAAATCCACGATGACATAAATCGGATCAAGGTGCTGGGCGCGCGAGTCCAGTTGCTGAACCTACTGATCGAAAGGCTCACACCAAATGGACAAGGATAACGAAGCACCAATGGACGAATGGGTCGAACCGATCCGTGAGCCTGTCATCATCCATGCCACGGTTGTCCCAGTGTCATCCGTTGGTCGGAACATCTTTCAACTTTGCATCGGCATTCTTGCCGGGATCGGACTCGTGTGCATCCTACTTTAATCACCATCAGCGACGTTGAACTGGACCTGATCAACCCCAACCCAGACGACATCAAGCTGTACGATATCGTACATGGTCTGTCCCACATCAACCGGTATTTCGGTCAGACGATTATCCCATTTTCGGTGGCCCATCACACGCTGGCAATCATGGTATATCTGCAAGAGATAGATGCGCCGGTCGCAGTCCGACAAGCCGCCCTGATCCATGACTTTGCTGAGTTTGCTCTGGGTGATGTGATCGCGCCACTGAAGTCCATCATTGCCCCGCCCGGATCATTTTACGAAGTGCTGACCCTGCGCTGGGAAGATGCGATCTGCCAGCGGTTCAAGTGCGGCACGGGTGAATCGTACCGGGCCATCTTCAAACAGCATGTCCATGACATAGATCAAATGGCGCACCGGGCCGAAGCCGATCTGTTCACCGCCCACAAGATCACCGACCGGGCACCGAAGGACATGGAACTGGCGGTCGGGGCCGTTCAATATCTGGGGCCAATGGCTGTCCGCAACCAACTGATCCAAGAAGCAGGAAGATATCTGGCCCCGTGATCAACATCTGCGCCATAACCAACTTCACACGGGCCGATATCGGTCGGCCCGTGACCTACCAATGCGCAGGGATGTCAACAGGCCGCTACGGGCATATTTCCGGACTGTCCGACATCGAAGGAATGGTCTTCGTCAAATGGTTGGACCAAAGTAGGGACAATCCAATCGACTTTTACAACATGCGATGGGGGTTCGTTGAGCCATGGATAAAATAGCAAGAGACTTCTGGATTTACCACGCGACCCATCCCGAAGTGTACGTCCTGTTCAACAAGTTCGCCTTGGAAATGATGACGCGCGGATACCCCGTCGGATCAGCAAAACTGATAATCGAACGCATCCGCTGGGAAACAATGATGAACCCGACCATGATCAACGACGACGGCTTGCCCCTGAAGCTGACCAACAACTTCACGTGCATGTACGCACGCCTTTGGGAACAAGCCCACGGATTCGAATACTTTCGCAAGCGCGTAAGGAAAGCCAACACGGCAAACAGCACCAGCTTTGATGCAACGGAAGGTAGACTATGAAACTGATCATCGGACTGTCTGGTCCAATCGGATGCGGCAAGAGTACCATTGCCTATGAACTGCAATTATTTGCGTCGATGCGGGAATTGAAACCTATCGGGTTCAGCTTCGCTACGCCCCTGAAGGATATGGTTATCAGCCTGCTGCGCAATGCCGGTTACAGTGCCGTGGAAGCATCACACCTTATCGGCACCCAAGAGGGGAAGACCATGCGTCTGGACTGCCTTCAGGGCCACACTACGCGACAGGCGCAGCAATGGCTGGGCACAGAATGGGGCCGCAACCTGCTGGGGATGAACCTGTGGACAGACCTCACTATGTCGAAGATCGAACGCACCGACGCGAACATCATTGTGATAGACGACGTGCGGTTTCCGTCTGAGGTTGCCGCTATCACGGATCGCGGTGGATATGTTTGCCGGTTGGAACGCAAGGGCGTCGAATACAACATGACCCACAGCAGCGAACAGAAGCTGAACTGCCCGGTCATATCCAACAATAGCGATCCCCAAGAGGTTGCTGAAACTGTCTTACAGAAGGCTCTTGCATCGCAATAGTTTTTGTCTTACACAAACGGACATGATTACTTGGATAATTGCAGCGATAAACCTTTTCCTTGCCGGATTGATCCGCAATCGAACTGATGGATCATCGCGCATTTTGTTCTGGGTACTGATAGCAGTCGCCTTGTCGGGCATCACATATGAACTGAGGACAACCCAATAACGTCGGTTATGGCAAGGCATGGTAACGCACGGCTAGGCATGGTCTGGCATCACATATAAGTTGAGGAATGCACAATGCGAATGAAAACATATATTTTACTGGACCGCAGTGGTTCGATGATGACCGGATGGAACGAAACGGTCGGTGCGCTGGGCGCATTCATCGACGGGATGAAGACCCACAAGAAGAAGGCTAAGATTCATCTGGCCGCATTTGATGGTGTCCTTGAAGGTGTCGAATACGCCAAGGTGTTTGACGGCAAGCGCAAGGACTATCGGCCCAAGGTGTTGGAAGCATACCCGCCCCGTGGCAACACGCCCCTGTACGATGCTGTGGCCGCTCTGGGCAAGGTGATCGCCGCCGACCAACCAGAGAAAGCCCAGATCGTTATTATCACCGACGGTTTTGAGAACGCCAGCAAGGAATGCAATCTGGACGCCGCCAAGGCATTCATCAAGGCGTGGGAAGCCAAAGACTTTGATGTGATCTACATGGGCGCATCGTTCGAAGGCGCGACACAGCAAGCCGCCGCGATGGGTATCGCCGCCGGTCAGACCGTCAACATGACCGACAAAAGCGCCTATGCCGGAACCATGTCTGCAATGTCCACCCGGAACACCAGCTACGCTAAAGGCTTGGTCAGCAACGACGACGATCTTGGCGACGACATCCGCGATGCGGCTGACAAGACCTGATGGGTGTCAAGACCAGACATAAGACCTGTGCCGTAGCGGGGTGCGATGTCAGCATCAATTCCCGCGCCCGCACCAATGTCTGTGTCCAGCACAAGCATACCGATATCTGCAACTGCACAGCGTGCAGGACCAAGCCGCAGATTGAACGTGAAGGCAGGGCGCAACAACAACCGTCAGCATTGACCCTGCCAGAATGGATACAAGCATGACACATGTCCCCGGCGTGCCCGGATACGAAGCAGATGACACCAACTACCGTGTCACCGCTGGCGAGTTGCGCCAGTTCATCGAACGCTGGGAACGGTTGGATATCGAGTCTCGCGATCTTGGTGATCAGAAAAAGGAAGTGATGGCCGAAGCCAAGGCGCGTGGATACGACACCACCGTCATCCGCAAGATCATCGCGATCCGCAAGCGCGACAAGAATGATGTCGCTGAAGAAGAAGCGGTGATGCAAGTGTATATGGAAGCAATGGGATTGAGCGAATGACCTACCAAATGGACGACGAAGAACTGATCGAACTGGGCAACGCCACCCAGACTGAACTGGAATATATTGCCTACCGGGGACTGATCGCGGCGCAGACACTGGCGCACCGCACCGCGACGGAAGCGAGCTGGTACATCGACCCCGCCACCGGGTTACCCCTTGTGCGCAATTTCGGTGAAGTCGTGGCCCTGATGCACAGCGAACTGTCTGAGGCGCTGGAAGCCGACCGCAAGGGACTGACCGACGACAAGCTGACCGACCGGGACGGCGTGGAAGTGGAATTTGCCGACTGCATAATCCGGATCATGGACACTGCTGAAGCACGGGAAATGGATATTGCCGGGGCGTTCATCGAAAAAAACAGATTTAATCAAGCCCGTGCCGATCACAAGCTGGCGTACCGGGCCGGTGAAGGCGGGAAGAAATACTGAAACGACCAAGACCAAACCAAACCAAGAAGGAAGAACTATGTTTGCGAAGATGAAAGAAAAACTGGCCGGTGGGGCCAAGCGTATGCAGGGTCGTACCGATCTGCTGGAAGCAGTATGTGCGGCATGTGCGCTGGTTGCAGCCGCCGACGGTACCGTGGACGACAGTGAACTGGAAGCGACGGTCAAATCCGTCACCGCCAACGAAAACCTGCGCGTTGCGTTCAAGCCGAACGAAATCGAAATCTGCATCGACAAGATGTTGCAACGCGCCAACGGTGGCCGCGTTGGGCGGATGAATCTGATGAAGGAACTGAGCGACATCCCACAGGAAGATGGTGAAATGGTTCTGTTGTCCGCTCTGGATGTGGCCGAAGCCGACGGCAACATTGACGACGATGAAATGGCAGTGATCGACAAGATCGCCGCCGTGTACGGCCTCAAAGCCGCATCGTATGTTTGATTGGCTGAAAAGCAAGGTACTGCT
>Ga0164313_10004450_pt1 | contig 12457 bp, 10 predicted proteins | sample GuaBasSedimGuay4_FD_113735 | JGI IMG/M metagenome (GOLD analysis project Ga0164313, IMG submission 113735) | Subseafloor sediment microbial communities from Guaymas Basin, Gulf of California, Mexico - Guay4, Core 4569-4, 0-3 cm | ecosystem: Environmental > Aquatic > Marine > Hydrothermal vents... | reverse complement strand
TAAAAGCAGAGCATTTATCAATCTAAAGAACTTCTTTTTCGGCAGGATAATAAAGGATTGGTGTTAAGAATTTTTGAAGCCCTGGAGAAAATTTAGCCAATTCTTTATGGTTTTATCCCGAGTGCTCGGGATAAAAATCCCTTCGAAAAAGTGCCCTTTTTTTGGTTCGTTTCTTTGGGCAAACAAAGAAATGCACAATGAATCTTAAGCAGCCTTGATCTTTGCGCCTACGCTGAGTAGCTTGTGCCACCGCTAAAGCTATGGCGACACGCGGTCAGCGCAAGCGTTTGGTACTAGTCCATCAAGGGAAAAGTATTTTAAGCGGACAGTAGTAATATGGAATAAGGAATGCTTTGCCGATCCTGACAGAAAATCGTTTATTCCATTGTGTTAAATATTTGTTAATCAGGTAGTTTTTGTGAATTATAGAGGATGTTTATAATAATTTTACCGGTTAGGTGTTATACTATAAGAAATAGCAGGAAGGGAAACTTTCAATATCAATTAAAAAGCCTTTGACCTTTCATATTCCACATCTGCAATGGATTTAGCAAGGGGCTTGCCCAAAATCTTGTGACCGCTTTCCGTAATCACAAGGTCCTCCTCATTTCTTAATCCGCCAAAGTGTCTGTACTCTTCAACTTTATTGTAGTTGATAAATTCGGTAAATTTATCCTGTGATTTCCAGAGGCCGATGAGCTCAGGAATAAAATAGATACCGGGTTCAATGGTAATTACAAAACCGGGCTTCAGTTCTCTTCCCAGCCGCAATGATTTTATGCCAAACAAGGTGCTTTTAGGCTCACCGGCATATCCAACATATTGCTCACCCAGGTTTTCCATATCATGCACGTCGAGTCCCATCAAGTGACCGGTTCCGCATGGGAAGAAAAGGGCATGTGCACCGGCATGTATGGCTTCCTCCGTGTCTCCTTTTGTAAATCCCAGCGCTTTCAGACCATCAAAAATATGCCTGGCGGCGGTAAAATGTACGTCTTTGAAATTGATGCCCGGCCGGCATGCTTCAATGGCAGCATTATGTGCATCCAATGCCACCTGGTAGATTTCTTTTTGTGCCTGGGTGAATGTTGGTGATACCGGGAAGGTGCTCGACATATCCCCGGCATATCTGAGCTCGTTTTCAGCACCGGCATCCAGCAGGAATAGGTCACCTTCTTTAATGATGTTCCCGTGATAATGATTATGCAGGGTTTGCCCGTTGATGGTGGCAATGATTGGAAAGGAAATATCGCCCCCGGCTGCCAGGGCTACTTCATAAACTTTTGCAGCGACTTCTGATTCTTTCATTCCCGGCCTGGCATATTGCATGGCTGCAGTATGCATGTCGGAGGTGACAGAGACAGCCATTTCGAGTTGTTCAATCTCCTCGGCGGATTTAATGTTCCTTTGATCGCCAACGGCAGTGATCAATTCTACCGATGCAAAAGTGTTGGTGTCGCTAATGGCAATATCCAGCCATTTGAAAAGCTTGATGTGATGTTCCGGACGGTACGCAGGGAGAAAATGTATTTTCCTGCCTTTTTTTATGGCATCTGCCAGAAAGCGGGCCAGCTCATCAAGATTCCCTGTGTACTTGATCTCTGAGGCTTCACTTCTTTCCCTTATTGTGGGCATGGAACCCATCCACACAACATCATCAATGGTATAATCATTCCCGTAGATCCAATCCTTGTTTTCATCAATATCCATCAAGCCAACAAGCCCTGCCTGGTGATCCAGCCCGAAATAATAGAGGAAGGTACTGTCCTGACGGAAATGATAGGTGTTGTCATGATAATTCATGGAAGATTCATCATTGCCGGGGAATAATAATATTCCGGAATTGAATTTGGATTTGAGTTGATTCCTTCTGTCGGCATAAGTTTGTGGACTGAACATCTGTTCTGGGTTTTATCTGTTGAATAGGTGAAATGCAAGTATATGAAATATAATGCTCGACCTTTTCATTTTCCATTCGGCATTGTCCATTTTCCGTTTTTCATGTATTTTTACGTACTTTTATTACCAAACTTCTACCCATGAGATCTTTATTCTTATTTCTCATTTGTTGCCTTGCCTCTGTTCCCGCCTTCAACCAGGATGATGATAAGATGGTGATCCGGCAGTAGCTGCCGAGCTGGGTGCTTCCGGGGTGCTGGTACGCTCGGTCCCCTGAAGAAATATGGGGTACCCCTGATGGGCTATAGAACCGATTCACAGCGCTATATGGACCTGCATCATTCTGCTTACGATACCTTCGATAAGATCCATATCAGGGAATTACAACTTGGGTCAGGCTGCATGGCGGCTATTCTATACCTGATAGATAAATATGGCTTTTGATAGTTTAAATTTCCTCATTACTTTTACCAACCAAACGATATTAACCCTTTAATTGTAAAGATCTCATGAGAACCTTAACCAGAATTTTCATCATTGCACTATTTTCAATAATTATTATGGATGCATCCGGCCAGAATGTCGGTTTTAAAGTTGCTTCGAGCTGGACCAATGCCAAGCTTACACCTTCTGATGATGGCCTCGATAGAAAAGCCCAGGTTGCCCCCAAACTTGGATTCATTTTTGAAATGCCAGTTTATAAGGGACTTTTTCTGCAAACCGGATTATACGCTTCATTAAGTGGGTACAGGTATAAGGATACAGTATCTTTTACAAATGATGAAGGGAGCACATATGATATTGAGTCAAAGAATAAGTATATTTTATTATACCTGGATTTGCCGGTCAATTTTGGGTATAAGCATGCGGTCAGCGATGAGCTCAGCATTTTTGGAATGGCAGGGCCGGTTTTCAGGTATCTGACTTATTCAACATATGCTTATCAAATCAACGGAGAATGGGATAATGAATCCACAGATTTTGGTGAAGGCGACGATAAAGTAGAATTCTTTAATAAATTCGACATTGGTCTGAACATAGAGGCTGGAGTACAGTACGACCGCTTTGAATTTAGCATTTACTACATGCCGAGTTTCAGTAATATAATGTCTGATGATATTCAGAAACTTGCCGAGTCTGGTGCAAGCTGGAAAAATTATAGTTTTGGCGTAGGATTTGCCGTACTCCTGGGAGATATCAAAAAGGGCAAATAGATCAATTCATACCTCGAGCCCTCTTCTGGATTGAAATACCTTCATATTGGAGTGCTCAAGTGTTGTAGCATCTTCAGACAGTACTGAATCCTGTAATTTAGTTTCATTCTAAATAAATCCCATCTTCATTTTAATGTGCTGTATGTCAGTTATATGTATTGGCGTGGCATATTATCTCTACGTGTTTTTACGGTATCTGTTAAGCATCTCGCTTAGATCAATTACGGGGATATTTATTGGCGCTGCCTTCCCGGCTTTGTAAATTAGCTCTCACGGATAGGGTAACATTTATATTTTAAATGCGTAAAAAACAGAAAATCAACGAATTGTAAAAGTAAATATACAAAACTAATATTATTTATTATGAAAAGATTTTTACTACTTATTCTTGCATTGGTTGTTCTTGCAGGATGCTCGAAACAAGAGATCGAAGAGATTGATATCTGGAATGGATATCAAAATTACAAAACCAGTATGACTGTTGACCTGATGGCAGGTCAGTTTATCAATATAGGTACTGTAAAATATGAAATGGTTGATGCACATTTCATAGCTACTTACACACTCACAGGTGGGTGGACAATGTATGAATCTCATTTGTATGCCGGAGATTATGATGGTATGCCCGTAAATAAGCCGGGTGCCCCAAAGATTGGGAAATTCCCATTTAAGGAGGATCATGATCCTGCAGTTTCAGTCTATACCTATTCAATCCCTTGTGCTGATCTCCCTCCTGGAGAATCAGGCTTTGTATGTGCAGCTCATTGTGCTGCTACCGGACCTGGCGGCCAGGGTGAAACAGGTTGGGCTGCAGGGAATGAAACATTCTCAGATAAAGGATGGGGTACTTATACCAGCGACTTTTACCAGCAAGCACTTGATATTGTAGTTCTTTATGGTATTATTGATAATAATAATAGTGGAACGTTGACGATAATTCATATCGATGCTAACACACACATTGGAGAGATAATCCTTGCCGAATCTATTGCGGCCAATGGTACAGTAGATGCAGCTGCCTATGATCCATTAACAGGAGACCTGTTCTTTGTAATTGGAAATACTCTATATGTAATAAACATGAATGATGACTCCCCAGCTGAAGTCGTGGGAACCCTTTCTGGAATTGCCAATGGTGGAGCGTTTATTGGAACTGATTATTACTACCTTGATGTAGATCCTAACTCACCAAACTATCTTGAAATTATACAGGTACAATTGACTTATGATAATGGATGGACAATGGTTGAAAATACGGATTATAGTTCAGCCATGCCAAACACTGGTATCGATATTTCCGACATTGCATCAGATGGGAGCTATATTTATCTTATAGGAACCGATGATAATGGTACACCGGCCGATTATAGCGATGATCTGATATCACTCATTAACTTCAATATTTCTAGTGGAACATGGTCTGGTGCTATAGGCGCTGAGATTGTTGCAAGTGGCAACCCTCCCCAGATCGCTGTTGGAGCTGATGGAAACCTATATGCTACTGAGGTGAGTGATTCTGGCGAAACAGTTATTAAAATGATAGATCCTTTTACTGGCCTTGTTATCCCAACTGATAATGATGACATTGGCGTAGGTGATGGAGAAGGAGTTGTAGATATTTTTCCAGGCCCGGTGAGATAATAAGAATATACGTTTACAATCAATTTTTACAAGGCACGGAAAATGCCCCTGAATATTGGGGGCATTTTTTTATGTATATTTATGATGTAAATATTAAATTAATCTTTGATTAACCCAAAAACCAAGATCATGAGAACACTGGCAAGAATCATTTTTAGCCTTCTTTTTCTATTTGTATTTCAATTCTCTTATTCACAATTAGACGGCGGCTCCTTTAATTCAACAGGATCAGGGTTTACGGTCGTTTCTTTAAATGACTACCAGAGTTTGGGGGTGAACCCTGCAAACCTCGGATGGAAGAAAGCCGACCACAAAATGCATGTGGGGATCATGGACTTCGGCATATCGATATATTCAGAGCCGCTGACAAAAAGCATGGTGTTCAACGATCTTATAGGCAGCAGTACAGACTTCAGCAATCAGACAGAACGAAATGAAGCGATCCAACGTTTTACCGATACAGAGCTATTGATCAATGTTTCGAATACCCTCTTTGGGATCTCCTACCAGGATGAAAAGATCGGTGGCTTTGCCTTTGCAGTGCGCCAGCGGGTATCATGGAGGAGCACCCTGAACAAACAGGCTTCAGAATTTCTGTTTGAGGGTTATAACTCACCCTATTTCGATAGTATCGTGGTAACCCCCGAAGGCGATACAGTAGGATATACGACCGATCCTGAAGCAGCTTCCAAACTGTATAATCCAACTGACATATCGCACCTGTTTTATAATGAATTTGTACTTGGTTATGGCAGAAAGTTTGTCGACAAGGAGAACTTTAAGTTTTATGCCGGAATCGATTTTAAAGTCCTCCAGGGTTTTGGAATTATGAATTACAACTCCATCACCAACACAGAGGTAGAAGGTTATCAGGCTCTTGGGCCGGCTTATGGCGTGAAATATGACGAACCCACTCCCTCAGCACTTACAGGTAGTGGCTGGCAGACCGCCGGACTGGGATTTGGGATAGATATTGGACTATCGTTTGAAATTTACAAGAAAACAAAAGTGGCCATATCTGTAAACGATATTGGATCGATTAAATGGGATGGTAATGTTTATGAAGGAGAGAACGTACCCATCTGGAAGATTGAAACACCCGGAATCGACAGCTATGATATATTTTCCGAATCAGGTGGTATCATCGCGGACAATACCAATCTTGGGAAATGGGAAGGCCTGCCGGATAAAACTGTATCAACACCCATGCACATGCGCATTGGAGCCAATCACCAGCCGGCCGAAATGCTTGCCTTCGGGCTGGAAGTATTGATCCCTCTTGGCAGTGAGGATCTCCCGGGTGCCTATATCGAGCCATACTATGCCGGTGGGGTGCAATATTATCCTGCCAAATGGTTCCAGCTGTCGGCAGGTGTATCATATGGTGGTGGCTACGGGTTCAACATCCCGCTTGGATTTACTTTCCGCCCTGTGAATACTGAAAGCACAATGTGGGAAATGGGCTTTGCCACCAGAGACATGACCACCTGGTTTAAATCAGAAAACCCTGTTGTTTCACTCGTATTTGGCTTCCTGAGGTTCGGCTTCGGAAATTAAATCACCGGACGATTGCGTGAATGAAATGAACTTCGAATATCGCCCAATCGATCAATCTCCTAAATCATACACTCTTTAGTCTAGCAACACCCTTGCAAACCAGATCTCTTTTCCTTTTTTGTTGGATCCGAAAAAGACAATTTTACTTTCACCATCGGTTGCGAGATATGGATATGAAGGATCAAGGTAATAGCCTTCTTCACCACCAAGGGAAGTGAAGTTGCTGACATTGTCGTTGCTAAGATCAATATATCCTATACTTGGATATGCAAGCATTTTCCCACGGGCCATGGCAACACCTACGATCTCGAGCTGGAACCAGTACATCCTGGTATTAGCAGTGTTTTCGGTGAAGAACTGTTCAGTACCGTATGCCTTTGAATATTTATTGGATTCTTTAGTATCAATACTGTACTGTGCTTTAAGCTTTCCTTTGGCATCGAAGTGAAACCCAACAATGTCGTTATACTGGTTTCCTTCTTTGCTTGGCTTAAAACGTTGTCCGCTAACGATGAAATCACCATTTGATGCTCCCATATAGGTGGCAATCTGGAACTTTTTGCCTTCATAAGCAGGTGCTTTTTTCTGGTCGGCAGGTTTCTTTAGCTTGGCTTCAAATTCGGGGAGATCTGTTTCAGTGAAATATTCAACCTTATGATCGGATATCTTCAAAAGTTGTACAGCCTTGAACTTGGAAGTTGCCAGTAACTGATTGTAATACTTATCCTTGCCCATGGCTGATGGCCCGAAAAGATATGCATCGTCATTTTTATCCACTACCAATTCATTGATCTGCCAGTAGGTAGCATGGGAATCAAACCTGATATTATCAACTATTGCAGGTTTGTTATCAACCCTTACATACGCGTAATGGTTCTTATTGGGATCGGCCACCTTATTCATGCCCATGCCTCCAATAGGGGCAAATACGAAGCTCATGCCGCCCACACCACCTTCTTCGTTTGAAATGAATCGTGAAAAAGCCAGGGTCATGGGATGATCGAAGCTGAAGAAAGTTTCACCAAGCAATTCAACTTCCTGGTTATACCTGAGCACTACAAATTCTTTCATATGCCGGTATCCATCCGCATCCTTATTGATCTTGTCTTTGAGACCACAAAGGATTAAAACTTCACCGGTAATATCATCTTCAGCATGACTATAATAATGATATTTCTTCCCATCATCGGTTTTGGGCTTCAGCTTTTTCAAAACATCCACCTCTTTATAATACCCCAGGAAAAACCAGTCATATTTGTAGGTGATCTTCTTTTGTCTCAGCACCAGGGTCCCCGTAAAGTTGGGCTCAACAAACAAGCCTTCAACACTGTAAAGCTCCCCCTGGTATTTAAACCAGCGATACTTTTTCTTGGCCTTCTCAAACTCAATCTCGTCTTCCGTCATATCCAGGAAATTAAAATCATAATCGAAGGTATAGGTCTGGAACTTGGCTTTCCTGTCGTTCGTTTTTGTCACATAGGTGAGGCTGTATGTTTTCTTATCTGCATCGAAAAATGCATCACCAAGGGTCCCTCGCTTTGCTTTTCCGGTAATGGTGTAGGTGTTTTCAACATCCAGCGTCTGCCCAATGCTGCTGAGGCTGAATACCATGATCAACAGTATTGACAACCCGAAATTCAAGAATGTTTTCATTTTTTGGTTTTTAGGTTATTTCTATAAGGAACAATGTCAATGTAAGATTGGTTCACAGTTAATGGGCTATGCGATTTTTTGTGAGGTAGCAAAGGGACATAAAACTATTCGGAAATCTGATGTTTAATTATTTACAGTCGTCGAGTTTGGCGACAGATAAAAAAGATACGTTGATCCATTTCGAAAATTACTTGTAACCGCATCCGGAACAGTGGAGAGAGCTTGGCTGCAAACATTGGGAGATGAATTGGATTCTCTCACCATTCGTGCAATTCTTTGACCTGATACCGGACCTTTTTCATGAAAAACATATGTAGAAATCCCTTCCTGAAAGGGTTTTGGCCGGTCTGTCAATATACCGTTCTCATCCGTTATTAGAATAGAGTATGTGTGGCATATACCTCCTGTGTTTGCCATGTCAACCTCCACAACATAAGTAATGCCGGCAGGGTTATTCCCATTTGTAATACGGGGATCCTTCTTGCTTATTGAATTTGCATTAAATGCAAAAAACAGGAAGATTGAAAAAGCGATCGCGGTACGGAAAAAAGTTTTCATCGGGCTATAAATTAGATTTATTAAGTACGAGTCTGGTTTAGTATTTACCCAAAAATAAGGCTGATTGCCTGCTGAAGTCAAGTAAAAACACCCTGATTAACAAATCTTTAACATCTGAAAACTTCACTAAACCCTGAAGATTATGCTGAGGAGCAAGGCGACGAAGGACCGCAATCAGTTTAGGAAAAAGTTTGAACGACCGAATTAAAATATCCCACCAATTGTAAGCTTCACTTCAACATAGCTTCCTAGATAATATCCATACTACCAGTTTCCATCCCTTCTTCGATCAATGCTTTGAGGGCGCGGTAATTTGTTTTGCCACTGCCTAATAAAGGAATTTCATCGATCAAACGAATGTCACGGATCTTAGAGATGGATGCTACTCCTGTATCGCGAAGGAACTTATTGACCTCAGCCAGGTCGAGCTCATTAACGGTAAACAGTGTAACAATCGGTGTGTTGCCCTTATCACTTCCTTCCACAGCCAGGGCCTGCCTGCCTTCTTCGCCATATTTCCCCAGCAGGATCTTCTCAAGGTACGGCATACTTACCATCTCGCCACCGATCTTTACAAAACGCTTCAATCTTCCGGTGATGAACAAATATCCCTCATCATCGAAATACCCCAGGTCTCCCGTACGGTAAAACTGTTTGCCATCGATCTCGATAAACGGATGCTCGATATCATCTTCCATATATCCATTGAAAATACTGTCGCCCTGAACAATGATCATCCCTTCTTTACCCTGTGGAAGTAGCTCGTCGGTGTCAATGTTGATGATTTTGGAATCAAGTCCTTCTATGATCTTGCCAACGCTGTTCAGCTTTGGATTTTCCTTTGGGGTCAGGCTAACGATAGGGCTGCATTCCGTAATGCCATATCCCTCAACAATGACGGATTGATTTTGCGTTAGCTCCATAAACTGATTGAAGGTATCCTTATGTAAACTCTCGGCACCCGAGATCACTAATTCTACTGTGCTCATATCTTCTTTGGAGGCCCGCTCCATGATCATCTTCAGCAGGGTAGGGGTAACAATGATGTTGTTGGCTCTGGTATGCTTTAGCACATCAACCACCTCCCTGATGTTGGTGGGGTTGGGTGTGTAAGCCGCCTTCACTCCTGTGATAAGGGGGAGAATGGACAAAACGGTGAACCCAAAGCTGTGAAAGGGTGGCAGGAAACTGAGAAAGATCCCGTTTACCCTGATATCGAAATTTTTCAGGGCAAAAGCCAGGTTACTCACTACATTTTTATGCGTTAACGGAACCGCCTTCGGAACCGTTTCGCTGCCTGAAGTGAACAGCACTACCGCTGTCTCATCGATCCTCGTATTTATTAAGGAGGGAACCTTCGACATCAGTACGCCCTTCAGTTTCATGCCAAGGCTTATGTTCTTCACCTCTTTGTCGAGAAACATCAAACGCTTTAAAAAATCTTCAGGGATCTGCTCCTGAACCTTCTCAAAGAATGCCCCGGCGGTGATAATCACATCCAACTTCGTGATATCCGCACATGTGCTCAGTACCTTATGCCCCACTGTCCAGTTGAGCATTACCGGTATCTTTCCGGCCATATATGATGCTATGATCAGCAGGCTGGTCGATTGCAAGGCTGGTAGCATGATACCCACGTACTTACCCTTTACGCGGGATTTGATCAGTTGTGAAACAACACAGGACTTGAGAAAAAAGCTTTTGCGTGTACTGGTGCCGGAGTTGGCATCCCAGGCAAAATATTCGTTTTTATTCTTCTTGAATTCAGCAATAAAGTTCTCCAGGATATTCTTCCCGGTATCGGGCATGACATTATAGTCGGGTGAATTGGAGATGTGTAAGAGGCTCTCTTTCATGATTTTTCAGTTTGGGTTTCTGATCAGATCAATGAAGGACAACATGTTTATTGGTCCTTCTGTGCTTAAAGATAGGGAATTCTTATTTCCTACTTTCTGCCGAAGTTTTTATCTTCATTACCATAGGCGTTGACATGCCTTCCGTGCTAATCAAGTTGGGAAGGCATTTGCTGCTCACTTTTTTTTCCTTTGCAAAAGTGAAAAGAAATTGAAGATTAGAATCGATAGTAAAGCCCGACATTTGCTATTCCCCGATACCCGTATCCAAGTTCTGCTGTTCCCCCAAACTGCTTCCCAACCCGGAAGCCCAGAGCTGTAACATGGAAGTTGAAGTGGCTGTCAGGGTCAACATCACTAACATCAGTTCCGTCAGAAGAAGATTTTGTTTTGATTATTGTAGCACCGACCCCCAGGCCCAGGTACATCCCGAAAAATTCTTTGTTCAAATAGTCTACTCTGGCTTCGACGGCAAGCGTGAACATATTATGCTTGACCGTTCCAAGCGATTTATCATTTTTGGTCACATCGGTTTCCAATGTTTCATAGCCAAATACCGGTCCGGCAGAAATTATTTTTGAAAACTGATGCTGGTACGTAAAAAGGAAAACCCCCGTTGATCCATTGCTGTATTGGGTCGAATCCCCAAACATATCATAAATAATGTCCTCGAAGATGGTTCCGAAAGCACTGGAAACATCATCAGTTGTTGCAAGGCCGTAGTTAAAGGAGATCTCATTAAAGTGTTCCTGCGAGAATGATAATTGCGACATGCACATTAGAGCGATTGCAATGAATAGGTTCTTGGGATTTTTCATGTTTTTGGTTTGAAGTTTATTTTTTATACATCTAATATAGTAAAATATTCAAAGTAAAATGGAATTGAGAACCAGGAGGACCCTCACGGATTTGAATAATGAACGCTCACTTTGCCAGGGCTATGACGTGCCTTGTTGGATGGATTTCATTATTGTTTTACTTGCACTTTTTCTTGGACGGGCCCACTGGTTCTCATACATCGTCCATTCTGCATGGCACATTTTCCAAATGATTTTATAGGCAGATGAAATTCTGAAGGAATATTCTTATTTTTGAAAAACGGATGGAACTTGGCCTTGCTTATATTGATAATTTGTCTTTTAGGCTGGAATTGATAATTTTGTTACGGAAAATTAAGACTGTTCTTTAAAGTAAATTCAGTCAATTAAACGACTAAATTTGTTTATGTGTTTTTAAGAAGCTATTAATATTAATGATTATAAAGAATTTATATGAAAAGTGATCTTACAGAAATAAAGGATAAAGTGACGGTGTATATTCATGAGGCAGTATATGCTGAAAAAGATAAGGTCAAAGATGATTCCCTTGTATTTCAAGAGGGCTTTATTGATTCAATGGGCTTTATGACTTTAATCACTTATCTAGAGAAGGAGTTTGGCATTAGTACGAGTGATGCTGACCTTTTAGAGGAAAACTTTGAATCAATAAATGCTATATCAGATTTCGTTATGAAGAAATTATTGAATTAAGCATGTGCGGAATAGCAGGCATAGTAGATTTCCATAATAATAAGCCCGGCATTGATATTGTTAAATCAATGCTGCAATCTATATCTTACCGAGGGCCGGATGAATGTGGTATCTATCATTCCCGGAATGCTACCATGGGAAATGTCAGATTAAGCATCATAGATCTCCTAAGCGGACAACAGCCTCTTTCTGACCTGACTGAGAGGTATTGGATTGTCTTTAACGGAGAAATATTTAATTTTAAAGAGCTACGTCAGGAACTGGAAAAAGATGGCAACAAACTAAGAACCCAATCCGACACAGAGGTTCTGGTTCAGCTATATTCAAGGTATGGTAAGGAATGCCTGGGTAAACTAAACGGGCAATTTGCATTTGCAATATGGGATAAACAAAAGGAAGAATTATTTATAGCCCGTGACAGGGTAGGTATTCGGCCACTGTTTTACAATATTACCAATGGTGTATTCTCTTTTGCATCGGAAATAAAAGCTCTCTTTCAGCAAAAATCAGTAAATCGTGAACTTCAAGCTGAAAGCCTAGCTCAGATTTATAC
>Ga0164313_10004449_pt1 | contig 12458 bp, 8 predicted proteins | sample GuaBasSedimGuay4_FD_113735 | JGI IMG/M metagenome (GOLD analysis project Ga0164313, IMG submission 113735) | Subseafloor sediment microbial communities from Guaymas Basin, Gulf of California, Mexico - Guay4, Core 4569-4, 0-3 cm | ecosystem: Environmental > Aquatic > Marine > Hydrothermal vents >... | reverse complement strand
GTGACCGCGGGGTTCGCCGCGTTGCTGATCTGCAACTATCTCAATCCCTGGGTCATGGGTCTGACCGGAACAGGCCCCGTGACGTTCTCCCGTTACCTCGCGCCGGTCACTGAAGAAACGTTCAAGGCCGCTTATCTCATATTCCTGTTTCGCAGGCAACGAATCGGATTCCTTGTCGACGCCGCCATATTCGGCTTTGCTGTCGGGGCGGGTTTCGGCATCCTGGAGAACATCTTCTATCTCAGCCTGATACCCGACGCCCAACTCTTCACCTGGGTGCTGCGCGGCTGCGGCACGGCGTTGATGCACGGCAGCACCACCGCGATATTCGCGGTCATGGTGCAAAACAATTGTGAGAGCAGGAACACTCTGCCCATCGGCCATCTCCTGGGAGCCCTGGGCGTTTCGGTGGTGCTGCACTCGATGTACAACCACTTCCTGGTCTCCCCCGTGTTGACCGCCCTGGGCCTGGTGCTGGGTGTGCCCATGATCACCTACGCCATATACAACCGCAGTGAAAAAGCCCTCGAAAAATGGTTGGGAACGGGCTTCGACGCCGATTCGGAAATGCTCGCCATCATCAACGCCGGCCAGGTTTCCGATACGCGGATCGGCGCCTACCTGATGTCGCTGCGGGACCGCTTCGCTCCCGAAGTGGTGGCCGACATGATCTGCCTGTTGAGGATCCAGATCGAGTTGGCCATCGAAGCCAAGGGACTCCTGATGCTGAGAAAAGAGGGTTACGATGTCGAACCCGGCCCGGATCTGGAGATGAAGGTCGAGGAACTGGGCTACCTGGAAAAAAGCATCGGGGCAACCGGTCGGCTGGCAGTGATGCCGCTCAGGAAAAGCGGCGGTAGGGATTCCTGGCAGAAGCACATCCTGAAACAGGGCTAACGGAGGGCGGATTATTCAGCCTGGAGACGGGCCTTGTAACCCAGACCCTCGATCACCCCGATGACCGCCGCGGTATCCAGGTCAAGACCCCGGACAACCGCGCGCCCGTCATCCAGGAAGACCACGCAGTCAGTAACCCCGTCCATTTCCGATACTGCCCGCTGGACACTGCCGGAACAATGGCTGCAGTTCATGCCCTCCACCGCGAACTCCACGGCCGGGGAATCATCATTGACCTGGCACACGTCGTCTCCTTCGCAGCCACAGGAGTGGCCCCGGCGGCGGGAAAGCCACCAGCTGAATGTCATGACCAGCACCAGCACGGCTCCGGTGGCGTGTTCGAACCAACCGATGCTTTCATGGTGATGCCCTTGCCCGGCAAACAGGGGAATCGCTTCCCCCGCGTGGGGCAGAACCCAGTCTAGGAGAAGGCCGCCTCCGAAGGCGCTCGCGGCTACGGTCAGAAGATAGATGACCACTGTCTTGCGGCCCAGAACCCTGGCGATGGTCGTCACCGTGGCGGCGTTGGTGGCCGGGCCGGCGATCAGGAAGGCCAGGGCGGCGCCCGGGGTGGCGCCCATGAAGATGAAACTGACGGCCAATGGCACACTGGCGGTGGCGCAGACATAGATGGGGATGCCCACGATCATCATCAGGGCGATGGACAACGCCCCCAGACCGAGGTAACCGGAAAGGAAATCCGGGGGAACCACCGCACCCAGGATCCCGGCGATGACAAGACCGATCAGGAGGGCCCGACCGATGTCACCAGGCAGGGTGACAAACCCGTAGTCCGCGGCGGCCCGCATTTTCGGACCCAGCCCCTGGGGCCGGATGATATCCTCGGACCCGGCGCCGGCCAGTCCCTTGCCGTTGGTCGATGACTGGTGGGAATCCGGATCGAATACCTGCACCAGACCGCCTCCCAGCAACCCGGTCACCAGGGCGGCCACGGGACGGAAGATGGCGAACAGCGGGCCGAGCATGGTCCAGGTCACCAGGATGGAATCCACCCCGGTCTGCGGAGTCGACAACAGGAAAGCCGTGGTCGCCGCACGGCTCGCACCGTGCTGCCGCAACGAAGCAGCCACGGGAATCACCCCGCAGGAACACAAGGGCAGAGGTACCCCGAACAGGGACGCCTTCAGCACAGGCCCCATCCCCCGCCCCCCAAGATGGCGTTCCAACCAGGCGGGAGAGATGAATACCGACAACAGACCGGCCACCACGAAGCCCAGCAACAGCCAGGCGGACATTCGCGCCGTTACCAGCCAGGTTTCGATAATGATGTGTGTTATCATTTCAATCATGACCACAAAATATAGGGAGAGATGGTAAGTGGCTAGGACAATTCGGGTTCCTGGAAACCGGCTTCCATCTCCGCCCGGCGGGCTTCGGCTTCACCGGCGGATACATCGACCCGCGTCAGCAGCCACCCTCCCACCGCAAAAAAGATTATCAACGACAGGATGCCCAGCCTGCTGGTGCCCGTGCCCTGGCTGACCAACCCGAAAACCAGGGGTCCGGCGACCCCCGCGAGTTTGCCGCTGCTGGAATAGAATCCAAAAAACTCGCTGGTGCGATGCCGGGGTACCATGCTGGCGAAAAGTGACCGACTCAAGGCCTGGGCACCACCCTGAACCGTGCCCACCAGTCCGGCCAGGACGTAGAACTGGACCGCTGTTTTGAGAAAGAACCCGAAAACACTGATGACCAGATAAACACTCAACGCCAAAAGAATGGCCCGTTTGGGCCCCGTCCTGCGGGCCAGGCGGCCGAACAGGATCGCGAAGGGAATACCGACCGCCTGGGTCAGGACCAGGGCTCCGATCAGGTCGGTCATACCGATGCCGATTTCCGACCCGTAAGCGGTGGCCATCTTGACGATGGTGCCGATGCCGTCGTTGTAGATCCAGTAGGCCGCCAGGAAGATCAGGAGTTGGCGGTAGCGGGTGATCTCCCGCAAAGTCGCTGCCAGGCGGCGGAAACCCTGGACAAGGACAGGGCCGGAGGCTTTCCCGTCTTCAAGGGCTTGGACCAGAGGTTCGGGAACGAATTTGAACAGCGGCAGGGAAAACACCCCCCACCAGACCGCGACACTCACGAACGAGGCCCGGACGGCAAACCCCCGGTCCGGCATGGCGAACCAGTCCGGGTGCATCACCCAAAGCAGATTCAAGACCAGCAATAGTCCGCCGCCGGCATAACCCAGCCCGTAGGCCTGGGCACTGAGGCGGTCCATGTCCCTGCCCCGCGCCAGGCTGGGCAGGAGGGATTCGTAGAAGATGATAGAACCGGCAAAACCGAAGTTCGCCGCGACGTAGAGCAAGGCCGCCGTGCGCCAGCCCTCGGTGCCCAGGGTGGCAAACAACCCCGTCGCCAGAATCCCCAGACCCGCAAGGAAGGCCAGGAACTTCTTGCGCCCACCGATGGCATCGGCCACCGCGCCGAGAATCGGGGCCGTTACGGCGATCAGCAGCAGGGCGCCGGCGGTCACGTAACCCCACAGGGCCGTGGCCTCGGCTTCACCCCGGCCCGCGGAGATGGCCAGTTCGCGAAAAAACGGTGGGAAAAGCGCCGCCATCACGGTGGTGGCGAAGGCGGAATTCGCCCAGTCGTAAAAACACCAGGCGCGGTTCGCGCGGCGATCCATGTCAGCGCTGGCGCGGTTTCACCGCGCGCGTGGCCATCATAGTGGGAAAATAGTCGCTGATGGGGTCCTCGATGTCGGGACCAAAGTCATCCTCGTAGAAACCCGCCAGCAGGAATCCGGCTTCGAGTTGGCCGGCGATCTGGTCGGTCAGCGAATGGCTGAACTCCATGGGCAGGCCCCTCTGCCTGTGTCTATCCAGAGTGGCTTCATCGAGGTCGGCAATATCCGAGTAGGGCAGTTTGTGCCGGATCTCGACCACCCCCTTTTCGGCCAGTTCGAAATCGAAGCAGTAGTAGGCGGGGTTCATGATCCCTGACAGGATGGCGCCGCCCGGACGCAGCACACGGAACGCCTCCCGCCACACGGGACCGAGGTCGGGCACGAAACAATTCGCTACCGGATGGACGATCAAATCGAAACTCTCGTTGTCGAACGCACCCAGATCCGCCATGTCGCCTTCGGCTGTGCGCAGTTCGAGCCCTTCACGTTCGGCCACCAGACGATCCTGGGCCAGTTGGGCGGGAGAGTTGTCGAACACCGTGACCCGGGCTCCAGTTGCCGCAAGGATCGGTCCCTGCTGGCCGCCGCCCGAAGCCAGGCAGAGCAGGTCGCATTCGACCAAGTCGCCGAACCATTCAATGGGAACGGATTTTGTGGGCGTCAGGATGATCCGCCACTCACCTTTGCGGGCCGCTTCGATAGTGTTGGTGTCGACGGGAACCGTCCATATGCTTTTCTCGGCCACCTTGCGATCCCAGGCCTGGCGGTTGTATTGGCGAATATCCACGGGGCTCCCTACCAGTAGTAATAGATGCCGGCCTGGCCGATGACTTTTATATCACCGCTGTTGCCGTGATGGGCGAAATCACCTTCGGCCTGCAGCGACCAGCGTTTTCCCATCAGGTATTCCATTCCCACCCCCGCGCCGTAATTCCAGTTCGTTTCTTTTACCCAGAGGTCGGCACCCGTCTTTTCCTCATCGTAGAAATAGGCGCCACCGGCGGACAGGAAGATGCGCACCCGCTGATCCTGGCGCAGTATGTAGTTCAACTGAAAGCCCACATTGTGCTGTTTATGGTCGGAGGTGTGCAGGATGCCGCCGGCGACCTGAAAATACAGCCACCATTTGAGCGGCAGGCGGAAAGCCAGGCCATGCCCCCCCAGGATTCCGTAGTGAAGCCCGATACCGCCTTCGAGGGTATCGACCGAATCGTTCCAATCCGGGACCGACCCCTCCTGGGCCACGGCACCGGTCCCCATCACGCAAAAAACCGCGGCTACGAAAACCGCCACCGCGATTGCGCTCATCGGTCCTGAAAATCGTGCACGAGCTCCATCACTCTTACGGGTCAGCATCCTGCTACTCCCTGCTTGGTCTGGATTCCTTCCATGTCTGCTGAGCATGATGCATGATGGATGGGCATTTTTCCAACAGGAATCGGTGCGAAATTGAGAAAGCCTGCTAGCGGTAGGTGGACTTCAGGGAGCCCCAGTTCTCATTCGTGGCCGGGACCTGATCCGCGTTGACGACAAACACGGGTACTTCAAACGACCCGCTCGCCGGATTCATGGGCAGAATCCAGCCGGTTTGTTCCACGTCCCGGTACCAGAAGTCCATCTGGTTGTCGAGAATTTCGAACGAGGGGGGACGAAGTCGGATTTCCGCCGGCCCCGGGCCCAGGTAACGCAAGTCGAGGGAAATCAGGGTGATGAGTCTGTTATCCCCCACTGGGATCAGGGCTCCGTAGCAGGATTTGAATTCGGTACAGACTCCGGTGCATTCCGGTTTGGCGAGGAAGGAGGCCTTGTTGACCGGCTCCAGATTGGTCGTCAGGTCGAGGGTGAAGGAATAACAGCCGACATTGTCGACATCCTCGCCGCCCGGCCTGTTGAGGTGGGGATTTATGGGATCGTTCAATATGACATACACGGTCAGGATGTCCCCGGCGGTGGCGGTGGCGGTCGCCTCACTCATTTCCTCGTCGGCATACACCCCTACGAGGTTCAGTTCCTCGGCCAGTGCAACGCCGCCGCTCGTGACAAGCACTACGCCAGCCAAGGTCAGATTGAAGGTCATCCGCAGGCTCATGGAGTTCCCCCTGTCGTAATCGTTGACGAAACCAGACTGAATTAGTCTATTTTTATCAAATTAAAGGAAAACCAGGTTTACGGCAAGTTTGATCGCATCAGGCTACAATGCGCCGGGAAATGCCGTCGCTGAAAAACCCGAATCTTCAGTTAATTATTGGGCCGAGGCGGCGAATAGCCTCCCATGTCGTGTCCCCCGTTAACGTCCATACATACCTGTCGCTGGGGAAAATACGAGCTGCCTCGGCCCCCGCCAAACCGTACTCACGCCGGCATAGATCCTCAACGGGATTACTCGGTATCTCACCGAACCGCCCCCAACTCAGAAGCAGATCGCGCGAGGATTCCGGGTCCATCAGGCTTTCGATAAGGGGGCCCAACAATTGCAGCCGCGCGCGGGCCTCTTCAGAGTGGGTGGGCGGTTCGTCCCTGATCCTGGCAACCTCTTTCGGTACAAATTCAAGGATACGCTCAGCATCAACCTTCCGACCAATCACATAGATCCGCGGCAACGCGGCAGGCCCGGCACTTTGGAGATATACCGTCACACTAATGGAATCAAGACCCGCTTCCGCAGCGGAGGCCCTCAACCTCGTTTCCAACAATTGCTCGATTACCATGAGATCGACAGGACCGAGTGGAGGGTCATCCCCCAAGGGCCTCGGTGGAAACATGAATTCCGCAAATGCGATGGATGAAGTGTCGTTGTGCACGACAGCCCCCTGGATCATCAGTTCCGATCCCACCGCGATGGGAAATTTCCCCGGCTTGGCTTTACCGCGTCGGGCGAAAGTGGAATTCAGTTTTTCACGAATGGTGTCGTGATCGATATCGCCCGTCACCACCATCTGGAAATTGCCCGTCTTGCATAGTTTCCTATGCAACTTGTTAGCATCCTTGGTCGACCAGTCGGCAATGCTTTCGGCGCTGGGCCGGACCCAGCCGGCCATTGGATGATCAGAACCGTATATCTTTCCCACCAACCAGGAATATGACCGAAGGGACGGAATTTTATTGTACCGTCTGACCATTTTCTTACGATCTTCAACCAACCAGCGAAAGGTATACGGATTGAGCCTGTCGACGTTGATTCGTTTGTGCATGGCGGCGGTCACGCTATCAAACTTATTGTCCGGTCCATGGGCCGTGATCACCAGGGAATTCACCCTCAAATCCATCGAGGTATGCCGGCCCGGCCATTCTCCAACGGGTTGGATTCCCGCCCCCCTGCGGTCGTACCCCGAGTTGGCCAAACGCTCGTAGACAACCAACCGTCCCGGATCTTTCGAAACGGACTCCCCGGAAAGGGGGGCAAATGTCCGTACCCCGCCAAGGTAAACCACTCCCGCCCCCGGATGGGTCCGGATGTGGACGGGAATCCCATTGGGCAACAGCCATGTCTCGATCGCACCCAAACCCACCGCTGTTGCAAGGATCGGGTCGATCTCCGCCACGCCGAGCTCCATGGTCCGGGAAGTCTTCATCATATAAGGGTTGATATGCATTCGGAGTCGACGATTAAAACCCGATAGAAATGCGTCCTTGGAAGTCCTGCCGGCGGCGAATGCCGTAAAGGCGCGAGAGGCTGTAAACTGTGTGGCAAAAAATTCCCGGATCCGCTCCTGCCCAAGTGAGTCGATCATGGCAGCCATGATGTCCGGATCAGGAAGATCCCGATCATCGGCCAGACTCTGAGCCCGCCAGACGGCCCGCAAATATGGTTGGCCCAACCGACGGCGAAGGTCCTTAACATGGGCGTTGCGATTGCGTTCGAACAGCCAGTTGTCGCCAACCCGGTTTTTCACGATCCGGGTCTCGTTCCAGAACTGCTTAAGGGCTGCATTAGCGCCGGCCTGATCGGTGACGTACGAGGACCAATCGCCTGCCACGTGAATGATGAGCATCGCCTCGTCATCAAATATCCAAAGGGTCGGATTACCGTTTTCGCGTTCCATGATGGTCTCGGTGAGGTGAACGATGGCGGCTTCCTCGGTAGTCCCATACGGTAACCGGAAACCAACGGCCAGCAGATCCACCTGGTCCCCTGATCGTGTGACGAATTCCCCTGGGTGGGAACGCTGCAATGTTTCAACCATTGCCGGTTTGGACAAGGACGCCTGGATCGTGCCGAAGGTGGAAGCTGCCAAGGCGACCACATTGCCGGGCTCAATCGGACCACTGACCAGGACCACCATGTTGTCAGGACGGATCCAACGAGTAATGAATGTGTCCACTTCGGCCATCCCGATCCCCTGGATCACTTCGGGGGACCCCAGCAGCGGGTCACCTCGCTCCTCCTGACCATAGGCCATGGCGATGACTCTCAGGTTGAGGGCCATTCCGGTGTAGGTTTCCATGAGGAAATCATGCTCACCTAGAATCCGGTTCTTTTCATGCGCGAGATCGAATTCATCCGGTTGCAACCGCCCGAACCGGTCGGCCTCCACCGCCAACAGACGCGGTAAAAGACCTGGCAGGCAGCGGGAGTTGGTTTGGATATTGCGGGGTGTAGTGAAGGCACTGTGATATGTGGTGAGTAATTGGAGGGAGTCAGCCAGGCTGCCCGCCGGACAATTCTCAGATGACCGAAACATCAGGTGTTCTACGAGGTGCGCCATCCCGCTGTTGCAGGCGGCGCCCCTCAGCGAAAAGAACACATTTACCTGAACCAATGGTTTTTCGGGCCGGGCCAGAACCAGCAGGCTGACACCATTGTCAAATTTCGTCAGTTGGGCCTGTTCAGGGATATCGACGGCCTCGCCGGATGCGGCCGGCGGACTGGCGAACAATAAATACAAGAGGACCAATCCGACCCGGCGCAACGAAATCATGCCCTGTTCTCCCTCGGGCGAGGATTAGTATTTTCGGACCCGAACGTTTATTCAGGAGAGGCATCTGACGGATCCGCACATAATCATTCCGAAATGTTGATGTGAAATTGCGATCTATTGATCATTATAATTCAAACCCGGGATATCGGGAAGCAAATCAAATCGTTGAGGACAGCCACTACCCTCCGGGACAGACTCCCGCCACAGTGCCCGAGTGAAGCCTGAACACCATTCAGACTCATCAAATAGGGTCGAAACCGTCCTGTTTGCTGGAAATTGGACCTTATTTTCGAGAAACGACATTCATCCTCAAATCGTACTTCCGTTCCCAGTCGTCCAACTTTGCGAATTACGATTTTCTGATTAAGCTGTATTTTCAATAAATATGGGGATTTATAGATGTCTTTTATCTAATTAATGGTCGGGATACATGAATCACAACACCCCCAACGTCACCGAATGGCTCCTGAATCTGGATCAGGACGCCACGCCCACTGCCGACGTTTCGCCCGAATTGTGGGACGCGGTCTACGGTGAATTGCACATCGTGGCCAGCCGCCTGATGAATTCCGAGAGAAACAACCACACCCTTCAACCCACCGCCCTGGTCAACGAGGCGTATTTGCGTCTTGTGGATCAGAAGCAATCCCACTGGCAGAATCGCGCCCACTTTTTTGCCATCGCGGCCAGGGTCATGCGCAGAATCCTCGTGGACCATGCCCGGGGCAGATCACGGCAAAAACGGGGTGGGGATTGGAGACGCGTGACTCTCAGTGAATCCAGCCACCATGAGATCGCTCATGTCGTGGATCTCCTCACCCTTGAAAACGCACTCCAGCGCCTGGCCGCTCTTTCAGAGAGAATGGTGCAGGTTGTGGAGCTCCGCATCTTCGGTGGTTTGACCATGAAAGAGGTGGCTTTCACGCTTGGCATCTCCAAGCGCACGGCGGATGACGACTGGAGTGTGGCCAGGCAATGGCTGACCCGGGAACTGTCCGGGGACACCATATGAGGCCCGAGCAATTTTCACTACTGCGGGAAATTCTCCTGACCGCTCCTCGTCTGAACAAGAACGAACTTCCCTCCTATCTCGACCGCATTTGTGCCGGCGATGGGGAATTGCGCCGCGAAGCCGAGTCCCTCCTGGCCTCCGGGAACGACATCCCGGAAATCCTGAGTACCGGCGGCATGAAAGAGATCGCGCGCTCGGCCCTGGCGGAACAGGATCTCGGCGGCGACGCCACGGCCCCTGAGTCCATTGGGCCCTATCGTGTTCTGGGGGTTCTGGGTTCCGGCGGCATGGGAGTGGTCTACCGCGCCCAACAGGATGTACCCATCAAACGGCAGGTCGCCATCAAGTTGATGCGTTTCCGGGCCCGCAAAGAGGTAACCGCCCGTTTCCTGGCCGAGCGCCAGGCTCTGGCAATGATGGATCATCCCAACATCGCCAAGGTCATCGACGCCGGTTCGACGGAAAATGATCAACCCTATCTGGTCATGGAAATCGTGAGCGGCCAACCCATCGATGAATACTGCGACCAGCAGGAACTGTCGGTGCGGGATCGGGTTGCCCTGGCCATCGACGCCTGCCACGGGGTTCACCACGCCCACCAGAAGGGCATCATCCACAGGGATTTAAAGCCTACCAACCTCCTGGTCACCGGAACGGAACGTGGACCCCGGCTGAAGATCATTGATTTCGGGATCGCGCGGGCCTTGGCTGAATCCGGGCCCGATCAAACCCTGCTGACCCAGGAGGGCCAGATCCTCGGCACGCCGGAATACATGAGCCCGGAACAGGCCAATGGTGATGTGGCCCAGATCGACGTACGCACCGACATCTATTCCCTGGGTGTGATCCTGTACCAGCTTCTATCGGGTGGGTTCCCCTACGATGTCCGCGGGATTTCCCTCATCAAACGGGCCGAGGTCATTTCTAAAACTCCGGCCAAACCTTTGCGCACTTCCGATACTAAAAACATCGACCCCGATCTTGAAACCATCATCATGAAAGCCCTGTCCAAGGATCCCGAGGACCGCTATGCCAGCGCAGCGGGACTTGGTGGCGATCTGAATAGATTCATGAATGGCCAGCCCATCATCGCCCGGCCCCCGAGTACGACCTACATGATGCGAAAAATGATAGGTCGCAACCGGGTTTGGTTTGTTTCGGCGGTGATCATTTTCATCATGTTGGTGGGCTTCGGAATCGGTATGACGATTTTGGCGGATGGCCAGCGGCGGGCCCTTGTGCAGGCCGAACTGGAACGCCGCAAAGCATCGAGGATCAATACATTCCTTCAGGACATGCTGGCTTCCGCCAACCCGGAAAATGAAGGGAAGGACGTTACGGTCATAGAGGTTGTCCACTCGGCTGCCAGACGCGTTGAATTCGATCTGGCCGATGAACCGGTGATCCTGGCGGCCGTCCGCACTACTCTGGCCAACACTTTCAACAGTCTTGGCGAGTATGAGACCTCCGTTGAGCAATACAACAAGGCCATCGCCGACCTGCACAATCTGCCTGAATTGCCGATTGAGGAATTAGTGGAGAACCACGAGCAACTTGCCCGAACCCTGGCCATGCAGGGTGATTTTGAATTGAGCCGGAAGCATTTGGGCCATGCCTTGAAAATTATTGAGCAACAGGGTGAGGTAGATACCGACATGGCCCGGTATCTGGGTCATGCAGCCATGGTGGAAATGGAAGCAGGGAAACATGCCCTTGCCGAAAGCCTCGCCATCAAATCGCTGGAGCTGCATGAAAAATCAGGGACCCTGAGGTCCCTGGACGGTTTGACGGCCCTCCATGCCTATGCCTGGTCCCAGATGATCCTATGGAATTGGGTAAAAGCCGAGGAATCTTATGAAGAGCTGATAACCCTGCGGGGGGAAATCCTGGGCAAGACCCACCCCAGATATTACGATGCCAAGAACGACTTGGCCATGGTTCTGGAACAAACATCCAAATGGCGACAGGCGCTGGAAATCAAGCGGGAGATCCGGGACGTGTACCTGGATATTTACGGGAAGAACCACCCCTTGACTGCCGTAGCGTTGAATAATCTAGCCGCTACCCGGATGATGTCCAGCATTGACCTTGACGAGGCTTCCTCGGACATGAAACAAGCTATCGCCATCTGGGAAGAAACCCTTGGGCATGATCATCCCTACCTCATTACCGGCCATAACAATGTAGGGTTCATCTATCACCAACAACTCGACTACAAAAAGGCAGAAACCGAATACCGGGTAGCATTGGCCGTGGCTGAAGCCGCGGGGAACCATTCGGCAATGGAATATCCTTTTGTCCATCTTGCCAGTTGTCTGGTTCACCAGGGCAGCAGCATTGAAGCGGAGGAATTCCTCCTAACCGCTGGGGAGATTATTCGATTTACTAAATTTCGGGAAACTATCCGGGGTATGGCTCTTTTCGACCAGTTGCGGGTTTCTCAGGCTGATTCCGTATTGCGGGTCACGCTTTTGGGTTTGGAGAAGGCCTCGTGGATGGGGATAGTACGACCAATTTGCGCCAACACTGTCGGGAGGATCCTGGGCGGTGTCGGGGCTGAAGCCGACTCTCTCCTGGCAAAGAGTAAACCGTACCTCCTCAATGGCGCAAAGGCCGACGGTGGAGACTGGCTGGCCTGGCGCCTTTACTCCATCGAAAAGACCATCCCCATGTACGAAGGGCTTGGTGAATTCGAAGAGGCCAACGAGTACCGGCGGGCCGCCGACCGGATACGTCGGCGGGCCGCTGGTGAGGTGGACCTGGCTAATATTCCCGAGGTTGGGTCACTGGATTAGCCCGCCCACATCCATAAATAGGGACCTTACAGCTTCCTGTTCCCCTGGCATCTTCATTGAGCCTTTCCGGACTCCCCTATTTCTCAAATATGGCTGATTATCAACCATGCAACTATTCTGGATAATACAGTGAGATATAATCTCATTAAATTAGGTTCTGGCTCTCGCCTGAGTACGAATAG
>Ga0164313_10004448_pt1 | contig 12462 bp, 8 predicted proteins | sample GuaBasSedimGuay4_FD_113735 | JGI IMG/M metagenome (GOLD analysis project Ga0164313, IMG submission 113735) | Subseafloor sediment microbial communities from Guaymas Basin, Gulf of California, Mexico - Guay4, Core 4569-4, 0-3 cm | ecosystem: Environmental > Aquatic > Marine > Hydrothermal vents >... | reverse complement strand
TCCATCGAAACTGACCTCGGACCGCGAGAGGTTCTCGACGCCTTGCTTGCGATCGAGCAGACGCGTGGCCGTAGGCGTGATGTTCGGTGGGGACCGAGAACGCTCGATCTCGACCTCCTCACCTTCGGAGATGTTGCCGTCGATGAGCCCGGATTGACCGTGCCCCATCCCGAGATTCGTAATCGGCGGTTCGTCCTGGTGCCCCTCATCCAGGCTGATCCACAGGTGCGAGATGGCGGAGGCCTGCTCGCCCACGCGCTCGAGGGTGTTCGCAACCAGGAGATCCGCAGGGTAAGCGGTCCACTGCACCCCGACGGGACCCGATGGCTGCGTGGGCTCGAAGACGCGATCGACCTGACCGCGGTGGCGAACGGGTGGACCTTCTCATGCGATGCTGACTGGGCGAACAGTTCCGGCGACATGTTCGGCGCCTACCTGAGCGCCGCATCTCTGCTTGCGATACGGAGCGTGGCGCCGCTGATGTCTCCGATCTCGATCACTCATCGTTTCATCCAGGGCGTTCCTGTTGGGTCGAGTGGCAATGTATCTGTCTCGGTTGATCGACGAAGTGACCGGTCGCTCGATGCCGTCGTCACACTGACCGTTGGCACGCAGCTCGTTGGGAGGTCAACCATCAGCGCACTTGAGCGTGTTCCCGATGTCGTGTCCGGGCCACGTGCTCCGGCAGTCACAGGGATCGATACGACCGTTCCCATCGCTGACCTGGTTGCCGACCTTGGCCGACCAGTTGGCTTGTCAGCGATGAACTGGGGCCCTCTTGAGAACTGGGACCGTCCAGACCTGGCCGATGGAGCGCAGTCGGCGCTTCGCCTGTGGAGTCCCAATGCTGGCCTCGGTTCGAATGATCCCTACCTGACGGCAGCGTCGATGCTGATGCCCATCGACGCTGCGATCTGGCCAGCGACGATGTATGACCTTCATCTGCTTCCACAAGGACCCGCGATATTCACTCCCACCATCGAGTTCTCCTCCGTGTTCGCTGATGTGGCGTCAGACGACGTGTTCCATCTCTGTGAAGCCCGCATCGAACATCGCACAGGGTCATCGATTTCGGGTACGGTCCGCATCTGGGGAGACGACGGCGGCTACCGAGCCACCGGCCACTCCTACAACCTGCTCCGTTAGGGCTTTGGCGTCCAGAAGCAATATTTGGCGGCAATGGACGCCAAAGCCCTAACTGTGTTGGCTGCTGGCGACGATGAATAGGTACAGACCCCTCAACGTCGGTAGGGGTTCCTCACTGGGTATCCCCTCGAGTTCGATTGCCAGGTTCCTGAAGCGTTCTGCCTCTCCAATTGCGTCCCAGCGGTTGAACTCCATGGCCGCGAAGGCCATGGGCACGCCAGCGACGATGCGGGCTGCTTCGGAGGACCTGCCGATCGACGCCAACCAACGGGCGGTCGGGTACATGAGGAGTCCGAGCTGGGATGGAAGGGACGCGTCTCCGACCAAGAACAGATCCCATGCGGCCTCGTCGTCCTTGTGTGGTGCATGCTCGAACCAGGTTCCCATCGAAGCCTGAAAGCTGTCCCAGGCGTGTACGCCTGCGGCGATGGCGGCGACGAGGGCTGGATCCTCTTCTGCTGCCGGTGGAAGTCCTATGAGCTTGTGGTACTGGTCGAGTACATCCAACGCTCGAAGGGCTTCCTTTGGCCGATTCGAGAGGAGAAGGGCATGAGCTTTACGGTATTGCGCTTCGGCAGCGAAGTTCACGTCACCAGCATCAACGAGCAACTGAGCAGCCTCTGTCGCCATGTGAATGGCGGTATCGAAGGACCCTCGAGCGGTCTCCACCCTGGCGAGGGCGTGAAGGGCCCTTCCGCGCTCAAGTGGTCTCGACTCGTCAGCCCACACCAGCAGTTCCCGAAGGACGGCTTCAGCCTCATCGTGTCGCCCGAGATCCTGGAGAAGCACAGCTCGGGTGTAGAGCTGAGGTTCGGGCGGCCAGCCGAGCGTTGTGGACCATCTGGTGGCCGTGTCCCAGAGCTCGAGGCGGCTGATCATCGCGTTGCGGCTCATATACCCAGACACCTCGCGTGGCACGATCGCCAGAGAGCAGGTCACGTCGAAGAGGGTGTCGGGGTCGTTCGTCTCGTGGATCATCGATCTCAATCGGTCAGCGATCTCCTTGGCGGTGTCTCGATCGGCCTCTCGCCACATCCATGCGATGTGAGCCAACGCTCGAAGTTGAAGGTCGCCCGTCGGTGCGTCCTCGTGAGCGATAGCGCGCTCTCCCATACGTCTCAATCGCCCCGGATCGAACATGAGCTGCCACTGACGACCGACATCGGCCACGATGGCCATCGTTATCTCGGGGCGGTTGGACTCCAGCGCCCAATCGGCAGTGGCTTCGATCTCGGGTCCGTGCGCGCGGAGCTTCGCGAGAGCCCCCGATGAGTCTCCGGTTCGGAGTTCGAGTCTGATGTTCTCGCATAACTCAACGATCCAGCCAGCGTGGCGGAGCAGTGTTGCGTCAAGTTCTCCGGATTTCCTGAGGCGCATCAGCGCATGCTGACGCACAGGTTCGAGCATCCGGTATCCGGCTGCATCGGATGGGGGCACAAGGAGTGACACCTCGGCAAGCGCGGCGAGTTGCTCCGCGGGATCAGCTACTTCGAGGATGCCCCCGGCGGCTCCCATCGGGATCTCGTGTCGGAACACGGCGAGGTGGCGGTACGTCTGTCGTAGGCCAGGTTCGAGCAGGTCGTAGCTCCAGTCGAGCGCAGCGACAATTGACCTGTGACGGTCATGCGAACTGCGGGGTGTCACAAGGAGGTTTGACTGCTGGTCGAGTTGGCTTACGATCTCATTGAGCGGAACCGTTGTGTACCTGGCGGCTGCGAGTTCGAGTGCGAGCGGCAATCCCGAGAGGCGTGTGCCGATATCTGAAACCATGGCGATCGACGATGTGGCGAGATCCTCCACCGAGATGCCTGCTCGATCCTGGAAGAGTTGGTTGGCTGGAGATCCTTCCCCTTGCGCGAGCGGTCCAAGGAGGAAACGGTGCTCACCGGTGATGAACAGGCCTTCGCGACTGGTCAGGAGAATGTGGGTCGATGGGCTGGCTCCGAGGATCGCAGAGACCGGTTTGGGCAGCTGGTCGAGAATCCGTTCGCAACCGTCGAGGAGGAGGAGGGTCGGCTTGTGTGACAGTACCTGGCTTATCGCATCGATTCCCTGTGCCCCATCGTCCAGCCGAATGTTGAGTGAAGCGAGGATCATCGCCACTACGTCGTCTCCCGTCTGTGTATCCACCGCAACGAAGGCGGTCGTCATCGATTCTGCCAGAGCGCGGGCCACCTCCGCGGCGAGGCTTGACTTTCCGATTCCGCCTGTGCCGGTGATGGTGACGAGACGGTTATTGGTTACCAGATCCCGTACTGTCGCGAGATCCTCAGAGCGGCCAACGAAGCTCGTGTACCGTGCCGGAGCCGGGCGCAGTCGCGGTTGTGGTCGGAAGTCGAGGGCGGGATCCTGCTCCAGAATCCGTATCTCGAGGCTCTGAAGCGCGGGGGAGGGGTCAAGGCCCAGCTCGGTACTCAGGAAGATGCGGGTCTGGCGATACGCACGCAGGGCATCAGCTTGTCTTCCACAGCGGTACATCGCCAGCATCTGGTGGCCACGGAACCTCTCGTGCATCGGAAACTCGGATGTCAGGCTGCGGAGTTCCGCAAGTAGTTCACGATGGCGTCCAGCAGCGAGGTCCAGTTGTATCCGTGTCTCGAGTGCTTCGGCATGGAGTTCCTCGAGACGCACGGCCTCGGACTCGATCGTGGCTGAATCGTCCACATTGGCGTATGGTCTGCCTCCCCACATATCCAGGGCGTTGCGAAGCATCTCAGCGGCTATCGCATCATCGGTGGTCATTCGGGCACGGTGGACCAACCGCTCGAATCGCTCGGCATCGATCGTGAGAGGATCGATACTCAGGGTGTATGCCTGGTCGTCGTGCCGGATCACGTCGCCAAAGGTCCTACGGAACTTCGAGATGTATGTCTGGAGGGATCGCCGGGCCTTGGGATCGGCATCCGCCCCATAGACATCCATGATGAGCGCGTCCGTTGACACGGGTGTCCCGACAGACGCGACGAGAATGGCGAGCACCGCACGCTGCTTGGGTCCACCAAGCTCATACCCCTTGCCCGCGGTCTCTACCCGTAATGGACCAAGAACCTGAAACTGCACGGACGCAACGATAGAGAGATCCTCCGAGCTCTGCCGATTTTGAGGACTTGTTGACAGCCGGATGTCATTGTTGCTGCGAGGTTGCTGATGTGTCGCGACCATTCGATGCATGGCGAGAGAGAAACGACCAGATGAGGGGAAGAGAATGAAACAAGTATCACTTCGAAGACCAGCCAGACGAATTGTGCTCATGCTGACAGCGGCGCTTTTGGCGTTCGGCGTGATGGCGCCTGTATTGGCTGGGGGCGCTACCACCGATCGAATCGACGGACCTTTCGTGTCTGTTGTGCCGACTGCGCACGCAGACACCCCGATCGGTGTCGAGTTGATGTTCGCTGAGTGCGGCGTCCTACAGAGGGTGGAGCACCCTGATGGATCGGCACACGAGACACAGAGCTGCCAATTGACGGGACCGTTCTTCGACTTCCCTGGCACCGTACCTGACAAGGCGTTCAACGACGTTGCAGGGGAGTGCGTGTGGGGGTCCGACTACTGGAGGCTGACTGATAGCAGCACGGTCATAGCGAGCAGCTATCACCTGACGGTCACACCGTCGGGAAGCGTGCACATCACCTCGAGGTACGCCGCTGACCCGCTCACCGTCGAGGACTGCGGTTTCTAGCGGGCTCTGATTCAGGGGGGAAGTGGTGTGGAGGATTCAGCCGAATCCTCCACACCACTGTTTGCGCCTACGCATTCGCCCGTTCTAGCCTTGTTCATCCGGACCGATACCCGACACAGGATCGGAGCCATCCATGAACATCGCTCTCTACGGAACAGGCCGCGCCGCGGGTGCGCTCGGGATCGCATTCGCCAATGCCGGGCACACGATCGTTGGCGTCCACGGCCGCACACCTGAGCACATCGCCGCGACGAGTGACCTGTTCGATGTCACTCCGGGTCCCGTTGAGCTTCGGGTCATCGCCGTGTCTGACGACGCCATCGAGGAGGTCGCCCAACACATCGCCGATCTCGCGGATGGGGTGCCGGTCGTCCACGTGTCTGGTGCGGTGTCGGTGGCAGCCCTTGATGCCATCGCTGCCGTGGGAAGCCAGGTCGGCTCGTTTCATCCTCTCCAGACGATGCCTGACCCTGTCAGCGGGGCACGCCGGCTTCGCGGAGCATGGATCGGCATCACGGCCCCAGAATCTCTCAACGAAGAACTCACCGTTCTTGCTGAATCAATCGGCTCTCGTCCGTTCTCGCTTGTGGATGAGAGCAAACCCTTGTATCACGCAGCGGCCGCAGCGTCGGCGAACTTCGTGCTCGCTGCGCTCGCTGTAGCCGAGGACCTGTTCGACGCGTCCGGGGTACCGTTTGAAGCAGCGATTCCCCTCGTGGACACGATCGTCGAGAATGCATTCGCCCTCGGCCCCCGAGCGGCTCTCACCGGACCGATCGCCAGAGGAGACGTCGCAACGGTGGCCAAGCAACTCGAGGCTGTGCAGAAGGAGAGACCTGATCTCTATGACCAGTTCGTCTCTCTTGCGCGGATAACCGCGTCGAAGGCTGGTACCAGCGACCGCTTCGAGGACGTGCTTGGATGAATGTGCTCACCACTTTCGAGGAGGTGAGGGCTGGCCGTGAAGGGTCGGTTGGCCTTGTGCCGACCATGGGGTATCTGCATGAGGGGCATCTCAGCCTCATCGAGGCAGCAGCAGCACGATGCGATACGGTTGTTGTATCGGTGTTCGTGAATCCTCTCCAGTTCGGTGACCCCGAAGATCTTCGCGCGTACCCTGCCGACCTCCCGAGAGACACCGCACTTGCAGCAGATGCTGGATCTGATATCGTTTTCGCCCCTGCTCTCGATGAGATGTACCCGGCGGGCCGTACGGTAGGTGTCACCGTCCCTGGCGTCGGTGATGCCATGGAGGGAACGTCTCGACCCGGCCACTTCGATGGCGTCGCTACGGTCGTCGCCAAGTTGTTCGCTGGCATCCAACCCGACGCAGCGTTCTTCGGGCGCAAGGATGCACAGCAACTCGCTCTTGTCACGACGATGGCCGCCGGTTTTGCGATGCCGGTTGACGTTGTTGGCTGTTCCATCGTGAGAGAGCCTGATGGGCTTGCTTTGTCGTCACGCAACACACGTCTGTCAGACGGAGCTCGCGCCGATGCGGCGTACCTCTCGGGTGCGTTGTTCACTGCTGCCGAACTCTTCGCTTCGGGTGAGCGAGATGCCAGTGTCCTCAAAGCTGGCGTGAGGGAGTTCCTGGCTGGTGCGTCGTCGATCGACCTCGAGTACGTGGAAGTTGCCGACGCAGGGTCGGCCGGGATCATTGACGAGGTTACCGCTGACTCCTTCCTGGCAGCAGCGGCGACGGTTGGTGGCGTGCGGCTGATCGATAACGTGTTCTTCGACCCGCGGAACGGTTCTGTCGACCTTGGTGAACGAATCGAAACGAGAAGCATCCTGTACGGAGGTGGCACATGCTGTTGACGATCGATGTTGGCAATACCCAGGTCGCACTTGGAATGTTCGACGGTGATGATCTCATCGGCCACTGGCGCGTCTCGACGAACGCTGACGCAACCTTCGACGAGGTTCGTTGGCAGATTTCCGGGATACTTGGCGCCGACGGGTTCTCTCAGAGCGACATTCTGGGTATCGCCATTTCGAGTGTGGTCCCTGCCATCACGACATCGTTGCGTCGCGTGGCGCCCCACATCACGACGGGTGAAGTCGTTGTTGTCGAGCCTGGAACGAAGACAGGGTTATCCATCGAGATAGACAACCCACGCGAGGTTGGTGCGGACAGGGTTGTCAACTCGGTGGCTGTCCGTGAAAGGCACGGCGAGCCGGCGATCGTCGTTGATTTCGGCACGTCGACGAACTTCGACGTCGTTGGCCCCGACGGGGCGTATCTCGGAGGTGCGATCGCTCCGGGCCTGGAGATCTCGACGGATGCGCTGGTCTCGGGGACCGCAGCGCTGCGAAACGTGGAGTTCGCAGAACCGCGCTCGGTGATCGGGAAGGGGACAGTGGAAGCCATCCAATCCGGAGCCCTGTACGGGCATGCGGGACTCGTCGACGGGATCATCGAGCGGATCGCTGCCGAACTTGGCGGCGACGTTCAGCGGGTAGCGACCGGTGGTCTTGCGTCTACCATCGTTCCTCACTGCCACAGCGTCGATACCATCGACCCGTACCTGACGCTTGAAGGGCTCAAGATCATCTACGACCTCAACAGAGAAACGACATGACGACCGACGTTCCACACGACGAGATCCCTGACGACTCCGCCGACCTCGAATCGCACCCACTCACAGGGGAGCGGCTCCGCAAGTACCGGTCGACGATCGAAGATGGCGGCTTCCCATATTCGTTCTCACGAACGGATACCGCAGGGGATCTCAAGGAGCGATACGCCGACCTGGAACCAGGCGAGGGTTCGGGCGACACTGTGACCGTTGCCGGCAGGCTGATGAACGTACGTCTGATGGGCAAACTTGCCTTCGCAGTCGTATCGGACGTGTCAGGCAGGATCCAACTGTTCGTCGACAAGCGAGGCCTCGGCGACGATGGGTTCGCAGCGTTCCTCGACCTCGATGCGGGGGATTGGATCGGTGCGACCGGAGAGGTCATAACGACGAGGCGCGGCGAGCTCTCCGTGCGGATCACGGAGTTCGTGCTTCTCCAGAAGAGTCTGCGTCCAATGCCAGACAAGTGGCATGGACTCAAGGATGTCGAAGCACGATCGCGACAGCGCTACATCGACCTGATTGCGAATGACACAGCCAGAGAGACAGCGGTCACCCGGTCGAGAATCATCTCCGAACTCCGTAGACAGTTCGAGGCACGCGGATACATGGAGGTCGAAACGCCCGTGCTGCTGCCAGAGGCCACGGGGGCCACGGCACGGCCGTTCGCAACACATCACAACGCGCTCGGTCTTGATATGCAGCTACGGATCGCCACTGAGTTGTACCTCAAGCGGTTGGTCGTCGGTGGACTCGAGAAGGTCTACGAGATCGGCCGCATCTTCCGCAACGAGGGCATCGATGGAACCCACAACCCCGAGTTCACGATGCTCGAGTCCTATGAGGCGTTTGCTGACTACCACGACATCATGGAGATGGTCGAGGAAGTTGTCGCCGCGTGTGCGGTGGCAGCGACCGGGTCGAGCGATATCGTGTACCAGGGAAGGGACATCGACCTTTCCGGTCCATACCCGATGCTCACCATGCTTGACCTCGTTCGTGATGCCACCGATGCAGATATCGGCTACGACACCCCACGAGCAGAACTTGTCGATCTTGCGCTCCGTCACGGCATCGGCCCCGAGGACCACTGGGGTGCTGGCAAGATCGTGGAAGCGCTCTTCGATGACCTCGTTGAGTCGACGCTGTGGAAACCGACGTTCGTCACCGAGCACCCGATCGAGACGTCACCGCTGTCGCGTGCCCACCGGTCGAAGCCGCATGTGACCGAGCGTTTCGAGCTGTTCATCGCAGGTTCCGAGTACGCGAACGCGTTCTCCGAACTCAACGATCCCTTCGACCAGCGGGCCCGATTCGAGGCCCAGGCAGAAGCGAAGGCAGCGGGCGACGACGAGGCGCACCCTGTCGATGAGGACTACATCCGTGCCCTTGAATACGGTCTGCCGCCAACCGGTGGCCTCGGTATCGGTGTTGACCGCCTTGTGATGCTCCTCACCGATAACCCCCACATCCGTGAGGTCATCCTGTTCCCGACGATGAGACCGATCTAGATCTGCGGCCAGATGTCAGAGGCCGGAGGTCAGAACGCTTGAAGATCAGGTTTCTGCGGGTACTATGGCTTCATGAACGATCTCACTGAGTCTGTTCGTCGTGTAGCCGCCGAGACCGGGTTCTCGGGAGTGGTCCGCATCGATGATCGTCGAGGGACACAACTCCCCGAGGCCTTCGGGTTTGCGCATCGCGGAGCCAGGCTGCCGAACACTCTCGACACGCAGTTTGCCATTGCGAGTGGAGGCAAGACGCTGACGGCCCTGGCCATTGTGAGCCTGATCGTCGATGGCACACTCTCGCTCGATACCACGGCCCGATCGGTGCTCGGTACCGACCTTCCGCTCGTCGCCGATGACGTGACCATCGGACACCTACTGGCTCACAGGTCTGGAATCGGTGACTACATTGACGAGGACGACGAGGACCTGGATTCGAATGACTATGTGCTCGTGTCTCCCGTGCACGAACTGGCCAACACGGAGGCGTTCCTTGTCGAGGTGGATGGTTACCCGGCCAAGTTCGCGGCAGGGGAGCAGTTCTCCTATTGCAACGGGGGCTACATCGTGCTCGCCCTGATCGCCGAGCGTGCCAGTGGCGTCGAGTACCACGAACTGGTTCACAACAGGGTTCTTGTTCCAGCCGGAATGGTTGACACAGCATTTCTGCGTTCGGACGAGCCTTCGGGCCGCATGGCGTTCGGTTATCTGCACCTCGACGGACTCCGCACCAACGTCATGCACCTGCCGGTTCGCGGCAATGGCGACGGTGGGATCTACACGACGGTCGCCGACGTGCACGTCTTTTGGAATGCCCTGTACGACGGCCAGATCGTTCCCGAGGAGTGGGTGGCGGAGATGACCCGCCCCCACAGCGAGGTACCTCAGGAGAACGCCAGGTACGGACTCGGGTTCTTGCTTGCCGAAACGGGTTCCACAGTGAAATTGATCGGGGGCGATGCTGGAGTGTCCTTCTACAGTGCTCATGACCCCACCACCCGTTCGACATGGACGGTCGTCTCCAACACAACGGATGGAGCTTGGCCGATGGTGCGGCACTTGAGAAAGACCCTGGACCCAACGTAGCCATCGCCAAATCTGTTGGAAGACACCCGCCCGTCGCAGGCTTTCCCATTGACCCACGCTCGCGCATGAGACCGAGCGAGGAGGTGACGTCGGCGAGAACACGGGAGACATCAAGCAGTAGTACTGCGAGGATGCGCGGATAGGGATTGATTCGCCCCCTCCGCCTCGCAAGCTCGGCACCTCCCCCGTCCAAAGAGCCGAGGGAGGAAACAGATTCGGATCTCTCTCCCAGTTCCTCTGGGGGAGATGTCGAGGAACGAGACAGAGGGCGTCCTGGAACAGGTACACGAACACCCACCTATCCGCTGATCCTCTACGTACTTCGTTCCGAGGCTGGGATCGACTCGCCACCGATCTCGTTGTCACACCCCGCTCATTTCCGAGGAGCCATGGGTCCGAGCAAGGAGGTGGCGTCGGCCATCGGTATGTATCTACTCTTCCCCCATGGACACCAACTCACCCGTCGACGTACACCTTGACCTTGCGAACAACCTCGAGATCCCGGAGGAGGGGACGCTGTCGAAGGTGCTCTATTCCGATGACCGCATCCGTGTTGTCGGTTTCGCTTTCGATACCGGGCAGGAACTCTCTGAACACACTGCGACCATTCCCGTGGTCATCCAGGTCGTGAGCGGTCGGTTCCGCTTCGACGTTGGAGATGAATCATGGGAGATTGGACCATCGTCCTGGATGCACCTCGCCGAATCGGTGCCTCACTCCGTGACCGCACTCGAACCATCGCGACTTCTCCTCACACTCCTCAAGGGTGCGTAGTCAGGACTCTGGACGCCAAAGCCCTGAAGGGCGTTTGTCTGCCCACGGCTGTGCTCGTTCGAGTTGGCCAGCAAGCCTGATCAGTGTCGACTCGTCTCCGAACCTTCCCATGAACTGACTCCCGATCGGTAGACCCTGTGGGGTCCACGAGAGGGGGACAGACATTGCAGGGAGTCCGGAGAAGTTCGCCAGCGGTGTGAACGCCACGTGCTTGGCGATGATCTCGGTCAGGTCGTCAAAGGGCAAGGTCTGGTCGAGTGCTCCGATACGCAGAGGTGGCGAGCCCAGCACGGGCGTGAGCGCCATGTCGTATCGCTCGAGGAACGTTCCGGTGGTGTGAGCGATGCCCTGGAGCGTTGCCTGGGCGGCCAAAAGGTCAGCGGGTCGTTGCGCCATCGCCCTGCGGGCGAGTGCCCAGGTGAACGGCTCGAACGCTGGCTTCCCCGTCTTCTTCTCGTCCATCTTCGATATCGCCTGCATGGTCCTGTAGTCACCAAGAACAGTTCGCATGCGCCGAACAGAGGATCGTTCCGATGCAACATCGAGCACGGCCTTGAACATCATGCTTGCAAGCGCTGCCCACCACTCGAAGAACGCCTCTGCCATTACGTCCCCATCGATCAACGGGGCATCCTCTGTCACATGATGGCCGAGTGACTCAAGGAGTTCGGCAGTATCGAGAATCGCTGCCTCGACCTGGGGGTGGACGCGGTCTCCCCGATAGTCATAGATGCTGAAGGCGATCTGGAGTGTGTCAGGATCCCTGATGGCGTCGGTGACAAATGGGTGTTCGGGCTCAGGCGCCCAATACTGGTCGCCCGGAGCGGCGCCCTGGACCGTGTCGAGTAGTGCAGCGGAGTCACGAACGGATCGACTCACGGAGAGTTCGACAGAGAGGTAGTCTGGCCCCGCTGCGGGAGACCGGGGGTTCCTCCCGCGCGATGGCTTGAGCCCGAACAGTCCACAGTTCGATGCGGGGATACGAATCGAACCGGCCCCATCGCTTGCCTGGGCGAGTGGAACGATTCCTGCAGCCACAGCCGCAGCGGCACCTCCACTTGATCCGCCAGGTGAGTATGCGAGATCCCACGGGTTGCGGGTTGGCCCGTAGAGCACGGGTTCGGTGACCGGCAGTAAACCGAATTCGGGCGTGTTGGTTCTGCCGAGGTCGATGAACCCTGCGGCATGCACCCTCTCGATGAACTCCGAGGTCGTGTCGGCTACGTAGTCCCTGAAGAGCATCGAACCGAAACTCACCCTCACGCCCTTCTCGGTGATGAGGTCCTTGATCAGGATCGGAACGCCGCCGAAGGGCCCGGCAGGTTCATTGGCCTCTGCCTCGATCCGTGCCTCAGTGAGTCTGGGCCTGATGACTGCGTTGATATCTCCGTTGACCTCTTCGATGCGCTGGGCCGCGGCCTCCACGAGTTCTCCCGGGTGGACCTCGCCGGAGCGCACGAGTTCAGCAAGGCCCACGGCGTCGTATGACTGGTAGTCAGAGAATGGTTCCATAGTTGAAACAGTAGACAGTTCACAGTTCACAGTTGACAGCCTGATGACTGCTTTCCGCCATCCGCAGTCCGCAATCCGCAAGAATCTTGCTACACCATTGAGCCGAAGGCGGAGAGCGGAAGGCGGAGAGCGGAAGGCGGAGAGCGGAAGGCGGAGAGCGGAAGGCGGAGAG
>Ga0164313_10004447_pt1 | contig 12465 bp, 10 predicted proteins | sample GuaBasSedimGuay4_FD_113735 | JGI IMG/M metagenome (GOLD analysis project Ga0164313, IMG submission 113735) | Subseafloor sediment microbial communities from Guaymas Basin, Gulf of California, Mexico - Guay4, Core 4569-4, 0-3 cm | ecosystem: Environmental > Aquatic > Marine > Hydrothermal vents... | reverse complement strand
GCTGTCGTCCACCCAAGAAACGTCGCGTTTAGGAGTTTTAGAAATGGCTAGATATATTGGACCAACCTGCAAACTCGCGCGTCGCGAAGGTGTAGACCTGGGCCTGAAAAGTCCTGCACGGGGCCTCGAGTCCAAGTGCAAACTGAATCAGGTACCGGGACAACATGGTGCTTCAAGGCGCCAGCGTCTGTCTGACTATGCTTTACAGTTACGTGAGAAGCAGAAAGTACGCAGGACCTACGGCATACTTGAGAAGCAGTTCCGTAACTATTACAAGAAAGCAGCCGGTCAGAAAGGTGCGACAGGCCAGAACCTGCTGGTGCTATTGGAAAGTCGACTGGATAACGTTGTGTACCGTATGGGATTTGCAGTGACTCGTGCACAGGCACGTCAACTGGTTTCTCACAAGTCGATTCAAGTGAATGGCAGTCAGGTCAATATTCCGTCTTACCAGGTCAAGCCTGGTGATATCGTCAGCATTGCAACCAAGGCCAAAAACCAGTTGCGTGTAAAAGAAGCCATTACACTGAGCCAGGAAATGGATCTGGTCGCAGTATGGATGGAAGTCAGTAACGAGAAGATGGAAGGCACATATAAAGCCTATCCTGATCGGAATGATTTACCGGCCGATATCAACGAGAGTCTGATCGTCGAGCTTTATTCCAAGTAATGCCCTTTTTCCCTGCCGTTTTGTGGCAGGGTTGTTCACCACACAAAATTGAGTGAGGTACATCACATGATGGATGTGATTGAAAATATGTTACGACCCAGAGCGGTAGGTGTTGATGAGATCAACGACAACCGTGCCCGTATTGCACTGGAGCCTTTAGAGCGGGGCTTTGGTCATACCCTGGGTAATGCTTTACGTCGTGTATTGTTGTCATCAATACCCGGCTGCGCAATCGTAGAAGTCGAAATCGATGGCGTTTTGCATGAATACACAGCCGTTGAAGGTTTGCAGGAAGACATTATTGAAGTCCTGTTGAACCTCAAAGGCATTGCATTGCGTATGTTTGAGCGTGAAGAAGCAATTCTGACCTTGAGCAAGACCGGCACGGGCCCGGTTACTGCTGGTGATATCCAGGTTGATCACGATGTTGAGATCGTGAACCCTGATCACCTGATCTGTAACCTGACCAAGAGCGGTAGCATCAATATGCAGCTGAAGGTCAAGCGTGGTGTTGGTTACCAGCCTGCCAACCAGGTGTTGGTAACGGAAGAAGAAAGCCGTCCGATTGGCCGCTTGATGCTGGATGCTTCATTCTGTCCGGTGCACCGTGTGTCATACAGTGTTGAGGCTGCGCGTGTTGAACAGCGGACCGATCTGGACAAGTTGATTCTCGATATCGAGACCAATGGCACCATGGATTGTGAAGCTGCGGTCAAGCTGGCTGCTAATATACTTGCCGACCAGTTGGCTGTCTTTGTTGACTTCAAAGCCCGTACGGAAATCGTTGAAGAAGAGAAATCTGCGGAAATCGATCCCGTATTGCTGCGTCCTATCGACGACCTGGAGCTGACGGTACGCTCTGCCAATTGCCTGAAAGCAGAAAGTATTCTGTATATCGGTGACCTGGTACAGAGAACCGAAGTCGAATTATTGAAAACACCTAATCTTGGTAAGAAGTCATTGACTGAAATCAAGGATGTGCTGGCTCAACATGAGTTGTCACTGGGTACTAAACTTGAAAACTGGCCACCGGCCGCTCTGGCTGACGCCTGAGTATTTAGAGAAATAGGAAAGCATCATGCGTCATTCAAAATCAGGACGTAAACTGAACCGTAATAGCAGTCACAGAAAAGCCATGTTCCGTAATATGGCCAACTCACTGTTTGAACATGAAATTATCAAGACCACTGTGCCCAAGGCCAAAGAGCTTCGCCGTGTTGCTGAGCCATTGATTACGCTGGCCAAGGAAGACAGTGTCGCCCATCGTCGCCTGGCTTTTGATCGCATGCGCGACAAGGCCACAGTCGGAAAACTGTTCGACGAACTGGGGCCACGTTATGTGGAGCGCCCGGGTGGTTACCTGCGTATCATGAAGTGTGGTTACCGTACTGGTGACAAAGCACCGATGGCTTATGTTGAGCTTGTTGGTCGCCCACGCATGGATGATGAGCAGGACGAAACTGAGTAAAAGTCACAATAGTTGTTAAAAAGCCCGGCAATGCCGGGCTTTTTTTTGCTACCTGATTCATTCCTGGGCATTTTCGCCGCGGGGACGCGGCTCCTACAGGAACATGCTGCCTGCCTGGTAAATGACAAAAGCACCGACATAACCGATGGTTGTCATATAGGTCCAGGCGAATATGGGCCAGCGCCAGCTATTGGTTTCTCTGCGTATGATTGCCAATGTCGCGGCACATTGTAGACACCAGGCGTAAAACACCAGCAGGCCCAATACCATTGGCAAGGTGAAGATAGGCCTTCCGTCCGGCCATGTTGCCGCCCTGAGCTTCTCAGCCAGGCTTTGCTCGTCAGCATCTGAACCGACAGCGTATATGGTACCCATGACCGCTACGACCACCTCACGGGCAGGGAAACCGGCCACTACCGCAGAAGATACCCTCCAGTCCCATCCCAGTGGTTTGAACACCGGTTCAATCTTACGGCCGATGCGTCCCAGCCAGCTTTGTGACATTTGAGCCGCAGACTGTGCATTTTCCGCACTTGGCGCGTTAATACCCTGGCTTTGCGTCGCCTGGTTTTCTGTCAGTGATGACTGGTATTGCTCAACATCCATGCGCGGATAATAAGCCAGTACCCAGACACCTATTGCGACCGTAAAAATGACCGTGCCGGCACGTTTCAGGAATATGCGACCACGGTCGTATAACTTGATTGCCACTGTCTGCAGATTGGGTGTACGAAACTCGGGTAAAGCCAACATAAAGCGGGGTTTTGGCCCTTTAAGCGCTGTAGACTTAAGCAGTAGCGCTGTTCCCAATCCACCCAAAATCCCCAATAAATATAGCCCGAATAGCACCAGGCCTTGTAAGTTCATCCAGCCCACGGAATCATTGGGTACAAACGCGGCGATCAGCAATGCATAAATGGGTAAGCGGGCAGAACAGGTCATGAATGGGGCGGCCAGAATGGTCGCGATGCGGTCCTTGCGGCCCGGGATAACCCGCGTAGCCATGATTGCCGGTACCGCGCAGGCGAAGCTGGATAACATCGGAATCACCGATTGCCCGGACAGGCCGACGGAGCGCATAACCCTGTCCATCAGAAATGATGTCCTCGCCAGGTAACCGGTGTCTTCAAGGATAATGATGAACAGAAATAATATCAGTATCTGCGGTAGAAAAATGATAACGCTGCCCACGCCTGCAATCACGCCATCTGCCAGGAAGCTGCTGAATGCATTCTGGCCCATTTGCGTTACGATCCAGTGGCCCAGACTCGAACTGGCACCGTCAATTACGTCCATCAGCGGCGTGGCCCAGGTGAACACAGCCTGGAAGACCAGCATCAGAACTGCAAAAAACAATAGCGTGGCTGGCCAGGGGCGATTCGTCCACCGCACCAGCCTGGCACTCATTTTGAGGTACAGCGGTGTGTGCTCCTGTACCTCGGCAATTACATTTTTGACCCAGGCGTAGCGTTGCCGGGCCTCTGCCGCCGCCGGTGGTGCGTCGCCAAATAATTTTGAGCGCAAATTGGTAACGGTGTCCGGGCCCAGTTGTTCACCCAGTTTGCCCGCCAGGTCCGGGTGGGTTTGTAACAGGGCCTGGATCACGTCAATGCGCTGCCAGTCCTCTCCCAGTTGCAAGGCTAATTGCTGTGCTGTTTTACTTAATTCCGGCCATGAGGCAGGAATGACAGGAACTTCGATTGATGTAATGTGCTCCAGTCCCTGTTTCAGCTCATCAAAACCATGTCCGGAGATGCTGCTGACAGGGTATACGGGGATGCCGCCGAGTGCGGCTTGCAGTGCTTCAATATCAATGCTGATCCCGTTCGCGGTCGCAGCATCCATCATGGTTAAAGCAACCATGGTGGGGAGTTGTAACTCCAGCAATTGTTCGAGCAGGTAGAGTCCCTGGTAGATATGGGTGGCATCAATAACCACCAGCAAGCCGGATGGGCGGTGGGTGTCCTCCATACGGCCGAGTATTACATCGACAGCAATACGTTCATCTGCAGAGATTCCATCCAGGCTGTAGATCCCAGGCAGATCGACCAGGCTGATCGCACTGTGCTCCAGTTGCACTGTGCCCAGGTGCTTTTCAACTGTTACCCCGGGAAAGTTCGCGGTGGTCTGGCGCAGCCCGGTTAAACGATTGAACAGAGTGCTTTTACCGGCGTTTGGATTGCCGATCAGTGCTATTGATTCCGTGGCTTTGTGTCTGATTCCGATACCACTGACGGGTATCTTTACTTCAGTGACCCCGGTGACTTTAGTCACTGGCGGGTATCCGTTTTACTTTGAAATGCCGTGCCTGCTCTTTACGTAAAGAAACGGAACTGCCAAAGAACCCCACTTCCAGCGGATCTCCGCCGATGGCCACATTCTCCAGGCGCACGGTGATATCTTCGACCATACCCAGTATCATCAGGCGGATTACGCCAGGATCACTGGTGTCAATTTTCTCCAGTGTGGCAGTATCTCCGGGAGCCATGTCTGCAAGTGTCATAGAACATCCTTTAAAATGTTAATGCCAAATATGTAAATGCCAAGTATGTAAATGAGAGTTATTCTCATTAGCGATTATGCATTGTAAAGCATGTTAAAGGGTGAGATACATAACCCAGATCAATTAAATGTGAATCTTTATAAGGTTTTTACCCATATTCCCGATTTTAGTACGCCAATGCAGGCATTTGCGCGGAAATGGTAAAGCCAGTGGTTCACGGAGGGAGAGTCTATGATGGTGATGTCTGCCCTGTATCCCGGTAACAATGATCCAACTCGTTGTTCTGCAGAGATGGCCCTGGCGGCGATCGTAGTAACGCCCGTCAGGACTTCCTGTGGAGTCATTTGCTGGTTAATACAGGCCAGTGTCATGGCAAGCGGCAAGTGATAGCTGGGTGCCGATCCCGGGTTGAAATCGGTGGCGACAGCCACCTTTACACCGCTATCGAGCATCTGCCGGGCAGCCACGTAGCTTTCACGTAAGTATAGCGATGCAAGCGGCAGGCTAACGGCCACCGTACCAGCGTGTGCCAGTGCTTCGATGCCTGCTTGATCAGCATACTCAAGGTGTTCTGCAGAAACTGCAGCCAGTTCGGCTGCCAGTTGAGCGCCACCGCCGGCACTCAGTTGATCTGCATGGACTTTCAGTCCGAGGCCGGCATTTTTTGCCGTGGTCAGTATTTGTCGAGCCTCTGCAATACTGAATGCACCTTCTTCAATAAAGACGTCGCAGAAATTTGCCAGTTTTTTCTGAGAAACTTCAGGTATCAGAACCTCGCAGAGCAAGCGAATATATTCCTCGCGGCGTTGCTGGTACTCATCCGGTATCATGTGTGCGCCGAGGAAAGTCGGAACCAGGTCAATGGCCTGTTCCTTGTCCAGTTGCCGGTACACTTCCAGTTGTTTCAGCTCGGCGTTTTGCTCAAGACCATATCCGGATTTGCATTCAACCGTGGTAACACCCAGGTCCAGCATACCTTCCAGCGCGAGCAGGGCTTTTTGTTTCAACTGCTCTGCACTGTCTGCACGGGTGGCGGCTACGGTGCTTTGAATCCCGCCACCGCTGGCTGCGATATCCTGGTAACTGTGGCCTTGCAGACGCATCTCGAACTCATCACCGCGCCAGCCTCCAAAACACAGGTGTGTGTGGCAATCGATCAGGCCGGGAATGACAAGCCTTTGCTGGCAGTCAACAGACTCCTCATCAGCGTATTGTGCAGGCAGGTCCTGTTCGCTACCGACCCAGACTATTTGCTGATTTTCAAATTGCTGATTTTCAAAAACCAGTGCAGCGTTATTGATCAGGCCTGCATCCTGTTGCGGGCCTGCGGCAGGGCAGGTCGCCAGTTGGGAGATGTTGCGTAATACAGTCATTCAGCTTCGCTCACTAGGCGAGTGTGCCTACCCGCTTTTCAACAGCACCAAGCAGTGTGCCGCTTCGCAATATATCGGCGCAGCGGTCCAGGTCACCCCTGACCTCGTAGTCTTTGACGGCATGTTCAATTTCGTCACGCAATGTCCGGTGGGCGGTTGCAACGCCACGCCCCGGTGCCAACGAATCACGAAAATCGAGTGCCTGTGCGGACGTCAATAATTCTACCGCGAGTACCCGTTCAACATTGTGCAATACCCCGAGTAACTTAAAGGCGCTGATAGAACCCATGCTGACATGGTCTTCCTGGCCAAGACTGGTCGGAATGGAATCAACACTGGCGGGATGGCAAAGAACCTTGTTTTCAGAAACCAATGCGGCGGCCGTGTATTGCGGGATCATGAAGCCTGAATTGACGCCGGTATCTTTCATCAGGAGTTTTGGCAGACCGTCATGGCCTTCCAGCAACAGGTAAGTCCGGCGCTCGGAAATGCTGCCGAGCTCCGCCAAAGCAATGGCGGCAAAATCCATCGCCAATGCCAATGGCTCCCCGTGGAAGTTTCCGCCTGACAAGATATCGCCATCCTCAAACACCAACGGATTATCCGTGACCGAATTCAGCTCCGTTTCGATACAGGTGCGGGCAAAATCCAGCGCATCACGACAGGCGCCATGCACTTGCGGAACGCAACGCAGGCTATAAGGGTCCTGCACCTTGCCGCAATCACGATGTGAGGCCAGTATTTCACTGCCTTCCAGTAGCTTGCGGATATTGGATGCAACCAGCTGCTGGCCACGGTGGGGGCGAATCTCGTGAATTCTCTCATCAAAGGGAGCTGAGCTGCCCTGCAGGGCTTCCAGGCTCATGGCAGCCAACACATCGGCCTCACGTTGGAGTACCAGCGTTTGTTCAAGCACGAAAGCACCATAAGCGGCCATCATTTGCGTACCGTTGATCAGTGCGAGGCCGTCTTTTGCCTGCAGCTCAATGGGTTCAATACCTTTTTCTTTCAAGACTGTCGCTGCAGGTACTTTCTGTGTACGGGACTCGTCCCATACCTCACCACGACCGATCAGCGGCAGACACATATGGGCCAGTGGCGCGAGGTCGCCGGAAGCGCCGACACTGCCACGGCTTGGAATCCATGGCAGTATGTCGTGCTCTTCAAGTTTCAGCAGTTGCTCAAAGGTTTGCTCAGAAACGCCCGAGTACCCAAGGCTGAGTGAATGAATTTTAAGTTGCAGCATCAGCCGGGTAATGTCCGGCGGAATGGCTACACCTACACCACAGGCATGGCTCAACAGTATATTCTGTTGCAGGGTGGTCAGCTCATCAGTTGAAATCCGTTTATTGGCCAACACACCAAAGCCGGTGTTAATGCCGTAATGTGCCTGGCCGTCAAGCAAGGCCTTATCAACAATTTTGCGCGACTGACGTACGGCGTCATGGTTTTCACGCAAGCCTGACATGCTGGCATTCAGGTCTGCATAAAGATGCTCCAGCCGGATGCTCACAGACATCGTTTCATTCACCGTTAATCATCGGCAGGTCAACACCCCGCTCATTGGCAATGTCGATCGCATCCTCGTAACCTGCATCGGCATGCCGCATGACACCGGTACCCGGGTCAGCCGTCAACACGCGTTGTAAACGCCGGTCCGCCATTTCAGTTCCGTCGGCCACACAGACCATGCCTGCATGCTGTGAATAACCAATACCCACACCACCGCCGTGGTGAATTGAAACCCAACTGGCACCACAGGCCGTATTCAGCATGGCATTCAATAACGGCCAGTCAGCGATCGCATCCGAGCCATCTTTCATGTCCTCTGTCTCGCGGTTGGGCGAGGCCACCGAGCCGGTATCAAGGTGATCACGGCCAATGACGATGGGTGCTTTTAGCTTGCCTTCGCGCACCAGTTCATTGAATTTCAGTGCGGCTTTAGCACGTTCGCCATACTCCAGCCAGCATATACGTGCCGGTAAACCCTGGAAGCTGATCTGTTCCTGGGCCTTTTCAATCCAGCGTCGGAGTGCCAGTTTCTCAGGGAACAGTTCCAGGATCGCCTCGTCGGTAACGCGGATATCATCCGGGTCTCCGGATAGCGCAGCCCAACGGAAAGGTCCTGCACCACGGCAAAACAAAGGTCGGATATATGCAGGCACAAAACCCGGGAAATCGAACGCTTCAGGCATGTCCCTGAAGTCAGATACCTGTCCCCGCAGGTTGTTGCCATAATCAAAGCAGATCGCACCACGGGCCTTCATCTCGAGTATGGCTTTTACATGAATCACCATCGAGTCGAGAACTTTGTTGTCATAGGTCCCGGGGTCGGATTGTCTCAATTCAGCGGCTTCTTCCAGTGAGTAACCGATCGGAATATAGCCTTCCCTGAGGTCATGTGCGGAGGTCTGGTCGGTCACGATATCCGGGATAATATTCCGTCTGACCATTTCAGGCAGGACCTCGGCAATATTGCCAAGCAGTCCAACTGAAATCGGGACATCCGATTGTTCAATGATTTCCAATGCCTCATCAAGACTGTCTGTCATGCGGTCACAATAGCCGGTTTCAACACGTCTTTCGATCCGCCACGGGTCTACTTCAACTGTAAGGCAATCGCCATCGTTCATGGTACAGGCCAACGGTTGGGCACCGCCCATTCCACCCAGACCGGCGGTCACGGTCAGGCGACCACGCAGGTTACCGTCAAAATGTTGACGGGCACACTCGGCAAAGGTCTCGTAGGTACCTTGCACAATGCCCTGTGAACCAATGTAAATCCAAGAACCGGCTGTCATCTGGCCGTACATGGTCAGACCCTTTTTTTCCAGGTCGCGGAATACATCCCAGTTACCCCAGCGTGGCACCAGGTTGGAGTTGGCGATCAGAACCCTGGGAGCCTCCTCATGCGTACGGAACACACCCACCGGCTTACCACTCTGGATCAACAGCGTTTCATCATTCTCAAGACGTTGCAGCGTGGAAATGATTCTTTGCAGGGCTTCATGGTTGCGGGCAGCCTTGCCAGTACCACCGTATACGATCAATTCATCGGGCTTTTCAGCAACATCCGGGTCAAGGTTATTCATCAACATGCGCATAGCCGCTTCCTGATGCCAGCCTTTGCAGCTGATTTGTGTGCCCGTTGGTGCCTTTATAGGTGCATTTTTTGTGTCCATTACTGTACAGTCACTATCCTGAAAAGAATTGCACGGATTATAGCAGTCAAAGTAGTTTTCACGACTGTATCGAGAGCAAATATATGGAATTGGAATGTTAGATAAAATCCCACCGAGAACGGGCTTCGCATTCATTACGGTCAGTTGTGCAGCGTTGCTGGGCTTTGCCCTTTACAATCAATATGTTGACTACCTTGATCCCTGCCCTTTGTGTATTTTCCAACGGCTCGTATTTGCCTGGATGGGCTTTGTTGCATTACTGGCATTTATACACAACCCGGCACAAAGGGGGCGACGGATATACGGTTGGTTCATCATCCTTGGCGCGGCTCTTGGCGCAGCAATTGCCGGCCGTCACATCTGGTTGCAAAGTTTGCCACCGGGAGACGTTCCCGAATGCGGACCAGGGCTGAATTACATGTTGGAAAACTTCCCGATAACCGAGGTATTGTCGACCGTGCTGCATGGTTCAGGTAGCTGTGCCGAGGTCAAGTGGACTTTTTTAACTATGAGTATGCCAATGTGGACCCTGGTCTGGTATGCAGGTTTAGGCTTGTTCACGGTTTGGATTGCCTATCGCGCGGTCCCGAAGTAGAGATACAGGGCAAATTGAGGACATAGGAAGTGAGTATTGTGAAATGAACCCGGAGTCAGAGAGTTTGGATATGCAAACGGAAAGTAATGAATGGCAGCCGTCATCGTGGCAGGCCAGGGAAGCAAAGCAGCAGGCGACTTATACAGACCAGGCCGAGTTGCAAGGTGCATTGAATGAATTATCGGGATTACCACCATTGGTCACCTCGTGGGAAATTCTGGCGCTGAGAAAACAGATTGCCGAGGCCCAGGCCGGTAACCGGTTTTTCCTGCAGGGCGGGGATTGTGCCGAGAGTTTTGCCGAGTGCAACTCGGAAGTCATTACCAACCGTCTGAAAGTTTTGCTGCAAATGAGCCTGGCTCTGACCCATGGCTTGCAAAAACCGGTGGTCAGGGTGGGTCGTTTTGCCGGGCAGTATGCAAAACCCCGATCATCAGACAATGAGACACGTGGTGATGTAACTTTACCCAGTTATCGGGGTGATCTTGTGAATTCGGCTGAATTCACAAGCGAAGCAAGGCGGGCGGATCCACAGCGTTTGATCCAGGCTCACGCCAGTTCCGCTATGACCATGAATTTTGTAAGGGCACTGGTTGACGGTGGGTTCGCTGATTTCCATCACCCGGAATACTGGAACCTGAGCTGGGTTGAGCACTCGCCGCTTGCCGACGAATTTCATCGCCTGGCAGAGAGCCTTGGCAATGCCGTTAAATTCATGGAAACCATTGCAGGCCGACGGGCAGGGCGTCTCAAGCGGGTGGATTTCTACACCTCGCACGAAGCACTTCACCTGCACTATGAACAGGCGGGGACCCGCATTGTGCCCCGCCAGGAGGGCTGGTTTAACCTGACCACACATTTCCCGTGGATAGGTATGCGTACAGCCGATATAGATGGTGCGCACGTGGAGTACTTTAAAGGTATCCGCAATCCGTTGGGTATCAAGGTAGGCCCGACTGCAAGCGCGTCACAGCTTGAACAACTATTGAAAATACTCAACCCCAATTCTGAGGCAGGCCGTATCGTGTTGATCCACAGAATGGGTGCGGCAGAAATCGAGACCAGGCTGCCGCCTTTGATCAAGGCGGTTCAGGATACAGGTTCACCGGTTCTGTGGATTTGTGACCCGATGCACGGCAATACCGAGACCACGGCCTCCGGAATAAAGACCCGGCGCTTCCGTAATATCATGGCCGAGATGGAAACCGCGATTGAGTTGCATCACCAGCACGGCTCGCACCTGGGTGGCGCACATCTTGAACTGACCGGTGAAAATGTAACCGAATGTACCGGCGGGGCCAGAAACCTGGATGAGGCAGACCTGCAACGCGCGTACAAATCGATTGTCGATCCGCGGCTGAACTATGAGCAGGCGCTGGAATTGTCCATGTTGATCGTAAGCAAATTCAAAAAGCTCACCTGATTTTGGACCGTAGCCACAGAATGGCCCTGAGCCGGGTGATTTTAATCGTCGCGTTAGCGCTGCTGTCAAATCCGCTTCTGGCGCTTGAATCTGTACGCCATACCCTGAGTTTTCCAAGTGACCGGCAGCAAACGATCCTGGTGCGCTCCGAGTTTCCCGTCAGTGAGGGGCTGACAGAGTTAATCATGCCGGTCTGGACGCCCGGCTCGTACCTGGTGCGGGATTATGCGGCCAATGTAGACCAGGTCACAGTCGTTACCGCTAGTGGCATAAAGTTGGAGGTAAATAAAGCCAGCAAAGACCGGTGGCAGATTAACCCGGACCAGGCGACAACTCTTATTGTGGAATACGTGGTGTCCACACCCGATCTCAGCGTCAACACCAGCTGGGCCAACAGCGCATTTTCATTGATCAATGGCGCATCTGTCTTTTTGTACACCACAGCTTCCCGTCATTTGCCACAGCAGCTGGATATCATTATTTCCGCAGAAAGAGGGGAGGTATTCACACCCATGCCGGCATCACCCGGTGGGAAGGGTTATCGGGCGGCAGATTATGATGAACTGGTCGACAGCCCCGTGGTTGTTGCCAATGCACCAACCTACCGTTTCAAGTTTAAAAAACAGAATTATGTGCTGCTTAATGTAGGAGAAAACGAATTCTGGGACGGTCAGCAGGCTGCTGATGATGTTGAGAAGATCGTCAGGGAAACGCAATTGTTCTGGAACCATAACCCGCTAAGCAAACCTTACTGGTTTCTGAATTTCGCTGTAGAGGGCAGGGGCGGTCTGGAACATGACCACAGTACGGTGATCATGACCGGGCGCAAGCAAATGCGAAACCGGGAAGAATATATAAAATGGCTGGGAGTGGTCGCCCATGAGTTTTTCCATGTCTGGAATGTGCGGCATATGCGGCCGGCTGAATTGGCAAATTACGACTACCAGAATGAACAATACACCAGCCAGTTATGGCTGGCCGAAGGGCTGTCCAGCTACTACGACAACCTGTTGTTGTCGCGTGCAAAGCTGATCAAGCCGGAAGAGTATATGGAGTTACTGGCCAGGGAAATACATCGTCTGGAGACCACGCCGGGCCGAAAGCTACGGCCGGTCACTGAGGCCTCGATAGATGCCTGGATACGTCACTACAAGCTCAATGCCAATTCAGTGAACACAACTATCAGCTATTACACCAAGGGCGCGGTGATTGGTTTTGTACTGGATGCTTACCTCAGGCAGAACAGCAAGG
>Ga0164313_10004446_pt1 | contig 12469 bp, 12 predicted proteins | sample GuaBasSedimGuay4_FD_113735 | JGI IMG/M metagenome (GOLD analysis project Ga0164313, IMG submission 113735) | Subseafloor sediment microbial communities from Guaymas Basin, Gulf of California, Mexico - Guay4, Core 4569-4, 0-3 cm | ecosystem: Environmental > Aquatic > Marine > Hydrothermal vents... | reverse complement strand
CTTGCTGCTGGACGGTGAGCACCGCTCGCAACACCAGCGAGAGGCCGGCTACGTTCCGACCCGGCGACAGGTCATCATCCGTCCCCAGCAATGGCACGGCGAGCACTAGGGCGAGCATGGGTAAGGCCCCAGTACAACCGCCTTGCGACGGGCACCACCCACTTGGATGACGCCTTGACTAGAACACCACGCAACATGTGACTCCATCGGCGGTCGTGATGTGCAACGGTTGCGTAGCGATCGGCGCCAAATGGTCGAAACCATGTTCCCACGACTTGGCGTCAAGGTTGCATGCTATACCTGCCAGATAGGCGCGGTAGGCACAGGCCAACCGCTTGCCGAAGCCGCCATGGACGCCCGCGACCTCTTGGAGCTCTACGTCGACCTGCACAACGAGGCCCTCGCCACGGGCATCGATGCAACGGCCGATCTGCTCGCTGATGGCGCCGAGATCGAGGTGGAAGGCAAAGCACTGAGCGCCGTGCGCCGGCATGCCATGATCGAGGCCTTTCGCGGAAACGAGCTGATGCTGTGGAAGATCGGCATCACCGGTGGCGACGAGGCCTTCGCCGAATACGCCTGGCGCCGCAATCCGCGCCTCGGTGGCACGATTCGCATTCAGAGCTCGGGCGATCATATCGAGCGCCTGACCCTCAAGCCCGGCTATGCGCGCACTTTCGCCACCTTGTCGATGGCGCCCCCAGCCAACCCAGAGCTGGAAGAAGGCGGCCCCGACGCCTTCGCTGGCGACTGAACAAGGGCTCAGCACCGGTAGCGGGCGGGGCGGAAAGACGGCGCGGAAAGACAGCGCAGGAGTGAAAGCTCCCGTCCGCTCGCGCGTTGTCCCGACATGAACCGTCCAGCCTCCACCTTGGTCTTGATGGTCGCTGTCGTGGCGCTGAGCTCCATGCTCGTCGGTTGCGGTGCGACCTTGGTGCCCTTCACCCACGAGCTGCGTAGCCAACAGAACCTGTCGGTCGACGACGTTCAGCAGCTGCAGTTCTACGTATCCCACACCGTGACGCTGCGACGCGAGATAGCCTTGTCGTCCCGTCAAATCGAGGGCGGGAACCTGCAGCTGAGGTCGGGTAAGACCCTGGAGGAGATCGTCATCGAAGCGGAAACCCCCGGCGTGGCTACCGCGCTGAGCCCTGCCGCGATCACCGTGAGCTTCGAAGAAGGCACGGCCCTGACCTTCGCGCTGCACACCGGCCACGGCGAGCCGCTGACCGCCCCGGCTCCCCCGTCACTGGGACGGTTCGCAGAGCCACCGGAGGCCTTCCCAGGTGAGCGCCCCTTGTTGGACATGCCGGTGGTGGACGAATCGCTGATCGGCAACTACTGGCTCGAGACCGCCGTCGACACCTCGACCGTGAAGTTCCAAGGCAAGCTCTGGGAAGCGGTGGAGGACAGCTTCATGGCCCACCTGATGATTGACACCGAAGAGCTCGAAGACGTGGTCGAGAGCAACACGGTGCTGAAGGGACGGCGACTGAGCCAGCGCGGCACCGACACCCTATCGCTGCCGGTCATCATGTTCTGAGACGCGGCGCGACTCGACGACGACCTGGCTCGGCTCGAGCCGGACGGCGGCGCGCCGCCCGGCTAGGCTCGAGAGCCTAGGGCGAGCGGCGCCTGACGTTCGGAATCGATCAACCGTAACCGGGGGTCGGCCCACCAGGTCCGGGGCCTGCCGGACCGCCTGGCGGCATGCCGGGAGCGCCGGGGACACCAGGAGGAGCGCCGGGGGCACCGGGAGGACCGCCAGCTCCAGGGGGCGCTCCAAAGCCACCCATGCCAGGTGCCGGGGGGCCACCCATGCCAGGTGCAACTGGACCGCCGCCCATGGCCATCGCAGGGGCTGGGCCGCCGATGGTGGGCGACAACGGGCCGCCCATGGGAGGCACCTGCCCGCCTTCGCGGATCACGTGCTTGTCGGCATTGAACTTCATCAGGTTCGTCATGAACCAGAAGCCGTAGATGCCAAAAGTGATGCCCGTCAGCAGGCCGCCAACCAGATACAAGACGAAGAGCTCACCGCCCTGACCCTCGAAGTCGGCATTGTAGCCCTTGCCCTGGTAGCCAATCTGAGTGTGGTTGGCGAAGAACTTCTTCAGCGTGCAATCGAACCACGCCTTGTAGATACCGAAGGTGATGCCAGTCAGCAGCATGCCCACGATGAACTTCCCAAACAGGGTGCCACCTTCGCCGACGAAATCGAAGCTGCCGACGGGCTGCTCGTTCTCGACGATCTGGGTGTTCGAGTAGAAGAACTTGCGCAGCTTGCAGACGAACCACGGCATGTAGATGCCGAAGGTGATGGCCGTCAGGATGTAGCCGACGATGAAGGTGCCAAACAAGGCCGCTCCCTCGCCGTGGAAGCGCATCTTGTACTGAGTACCGTCCGGAGTCTGGGCCACGCTGTTGTCAGCGATGTAGCCCATCATCTTGCAGATGAACCAGGGGCCGTAGATGCCGAAGGTGATCGCCGTCAGTATGTAGCCGACGATCATGACGCCGAAGAGCGAGCCCCCCTCACCATTGAAGTTGAAGGTCAGGTTGCCCCGCGCCGTGGGACCGGCGGTGGTCTTGGAGCTCAAGAACTTGAGCATCTTCACCATGAACCACGGGCCGTAGATGCCGAAGGTGATCATCGTCAGCAAGTAGCCGACGAACATCACACCAAACAGCTCGCCGCCGGTGCCGTTGTAGGTGAAGCGGATTCCGCCACCTGCTGCCGGCGCGCCCATCGGCGCGCCCATCGGCGCTCCCATCGGCGCTCCTGCTGGCGCACCAGGGGCTCCCATGGGCGCTCCCGCTGGCGCTCCAGGGGCTGGCTGTCCCCAGCCACCCGCTGCAGGAGGTGCGCCGCCAGGGGGCATTCCGCCGGGAGGTGCGCCGCCAGGGGGCATTCCGCCGGGCGGCATTCCGCCAGGGGGCATTCCGCCGGGAGGTGCTCCACCGGGAGGCATTCCGCCAGGAGGCATTCCGCCGGGAGGGGCGCCGCCAGGGGGCATTCCGCCGGGAGGTGCGCCACCAGGGGGCATGCCGCCGGGAGGCATTCCGCCAGGGGGCATTCCGCCAGGGGGCATTCCGCCGGGAGGGGCACCGCCAGGGGGGGGGCCCCAGCCGCCACCCGCAGGGGGTGCGCCGCCAGGTGGCGCGCCTCCGGGGGGAGGATTCCAACCTCCCGCAGCTTGCATGGGTGTCGGTTGAACGAACTGTGGGTCACCAATGGTCATGCAGCACCTCGACTACCGCATCTACGCCACTCGCGACGCGGCGCCAACCGAAGTCGCACTCTGTGACATCTCGGGCCGCCAGCTGCTACCAGAACGCATCGGCCCCGAAGGCGGTGCAGCTGGTAGGCCCAGGCACACAGCAGACTCACCCCCCAGCAAATGCCCCCGCGACCCCTACCCCATCACCGCCGCCGCCCGACCGCCTCAGCGCCAGCGAACCGCCGCAACAGCCCGGCCAAATCGACCACGTCACCGGCAACATCGTCCCCCATATCGACAAAACGCATGAGGTTGGCCTCCTGACCATCCGCCGCCGGTGCCGTCCAAGGCGGCGGCGGCGCGAGCCAGCTCCCATCGGGCGCCAGCATGTGACTGCGATCGGTGGCAAAGGTCGTCAGGAAATCACCAACCGGCACGACCCGAAACAGGGGCATGAAGGCAGCGCCGCCGGGAGGCAGTGGTGGGAACGTCTGGGCGAGATAGCTGACCAGGGGCACCGGAACCCCAAGCTGCGTGTCGAGATCCCACACCTCGAGCTGTGCCTCGCCACAAGCAAGGAGGATCACGTGATAGTCCCAGATCACCGCTCGACTCGCGGGGCTCGCTCGCTGCTCGAGAAGAATACACTGGCGTGCCGGGTTGGAGATGAACACCACCCAGCGTTCGAGATCGGCAAAGCTCTGGTGTTGGCAGAGCCACCACACGTTCTCTTCGCAATAACAGGGCTGGTAGCGGTGACGCCCGCTCGCGGGGACTCGCATCTGTGGCCCGTGGTGATCCATGGTGGCGTCGAGTCACATCACCAACGAGACGCGCCGGCAGCGGCTCAATGAAGCGTGTGCCAGCGTCCGTTGTGGGAGACTTTGGGCACCTCAGGCGTTGGAGGCTCGGGCGTTGGAGGTCGAGCTCCTCGTTTGCGCTTCCGCTGGTCGAGCCGAAGCGCCAGCCGCTTTGACTCTCTGGCGGGCGTAATCTCCGCGACCTCGATGGACTGACTGGCCTTGCGCTGCCACCGCCGTCGCAGCGCTAGCCCAAGAGCAACCAAGACCCAGAGACCGGTGCTGCCGAGCAGAATCGGCAAGAACGCTCGGTGACGAGCGATGTCTTCGCGCCACGCTTGCTCGAGCCCAGAGGCATCATTCTGATAGGCGGTCCGCAGGGCTTGCTCGAACGAATGGCCGGCACGCACCTCTTCGCAAAGCCGCGACATGCTGTGAGCGCGGTCCCCTTCGAGTAAGAAGCGGAGAAAATCGGTAGCCTCGGCGGCAGCAACGGACTGATAGGACGCTCGATCAAACAGGTACCAGTCGAGATCGACCAGCGGAACCAGGCGCTGCTGCATCGACGCCCACCACAGCGATCGAGCGCGCGCCATTCCGCCCTCTCCCGAGAAGTGCAACGCATGGCCAATCCGGAACCAGCGTGGCAACGCCTGGGCGCCGGTGACCTCATCGAGAGCCAAGAGTGCCATCCCTCGCCGAAAAGCCAGCCGCGCATCGCCAGAGCTGGAGGGGCCACTGGCATGGAGCCCGATCACCAGCAATGATTGCTCGGTGAAGGCAACCACACCGCTACCTCGCGGTGAGCGGGTCGGCACGATGCGGCTGAAGTCGGCGCTCCCCACCGCAATCCGGACGTCCATCGATTCGAGGACCGCAGAGCCAAGCTGAGCCACCAGCTCGCTACGCACCCCGACAGCAGCTTCGATGAGCGCCCGCGTCCGGTCGCGGGCCGACGGATGATAGGCAAAGCGAATCCCGGAAACCTCTTCGGCGAGGTACTCGGGCGGCAAAGGCGGGATCTCCGAATCCGCACCGAGCAGTGGCGCCTCGTAGGGTCGGTGGGAGCTGCTGCGAGACGGTGGCTCGGCGAAGGCAGTCAGCGGCGCAAAACCGATGGCCAGCGCCGCCAACAAGGGTAGCCAGTGCCAGCGCAGCGGACGCCGACTCATCACTGAGTCACCCGTCCCTCGAGTACGACCACCCCGGGATCCTCGAGGGTCGTTTGTGACAGGATGAAAACGGTCACGCCCACGGCCACCACGACGCCCAAGCCAGTCCAGAACCAGGGAGAGGTCAGCAGATCGAAATCTCCATCGCCTTCTTCCTCACCTTGGTCACTGACCGTCGGGCCCCGCTGCGATGACTCGTGAGGCGCGCTCCGAGGCCCCGGTGGGGGGGCGCGCACAAGCCCGCGCAGAATGACTACAGCATCGGTCCAATCAAACGCCGTGGCCGCTTTGGGTGACGTCTGGAGCACCGATTTTGCCGCCAGCGTGACCGCCAAGAAGCGCCCCTTGTCGACCTGCAAGACCCTCGCCGTCGGGCCAGCCTGTGGCGCGCTCACCACGACAACAAGCGCCGCGCCTAGCTCCTGTCCCATCGATGTGAGGAGCCGTTTTTGAACGGCAGCGTCGGCGCCAGCCAGACTACGCAGCACCGCCGCAACTTCGCCACGAGCGAGGGCCTTGGAGCTGGGAGGGGAGCCTTCGGAGGGAGGCACGCCAGGCGGCGGTTCCTGCCCCACCAGGACCTGAGCCATAGCCTCGTCGATGGTCGGGCGCAGCTTGGCGTCCTGATACACCAGCCGCGCGAGCGCCTTGGCGTGGGGCCGGGCAGTCAGCTGGACCGCGATGACGAGCGCTCCGCGGGCTGGCGCTTTGGCCGACGCCTTGGTTGGCGCCTTGGGCGGTGGCTGTCCGGCCATGACGACGCCACCTATCAGCAGCGCCGCAAGCGCAAAGAATATCGACGAGGCCCAACGCCCCAACATGGAACAACCGTACGGAGGCAGACGCGAGCCGTCAAACGACGGTGCCAAGTGGACCGGAGAGCCTGATGGAGCGCCACATAGAAATGGGCATCGGGGCAAAGACGGTGGGAAACCTGGACACCCCGCCTCGTGCGACCTAGTCCATTGACCCTCCATGGCGGAAGATAGGAACATCGCAGCTGAATTGCACCCCTCGCGAGTGATTGGCGCCTTTGGTCAACCGCTGCTGGCTGGCCGCCGGGTGGCGGTGCTCGGCGACTGCACGACCGGGTTACCCGAAGCAGTCGCCAAAGCCAGCGGCCGTCGGGTCCATGCCTACGACCCCGATCGGGAGCGGGCCGCGGCCAGCCTCGCTCGGAGCCGCGGAAGACGGGGCGCCAGAGTCAGCACCGCACTGCTCGATGACTCGCTCGATGCCCGGGACGGCGTCTTCGATGCCGTCCTGATCGCTGACCTGGCAGAGCTGCAGGACATAGACGAGCCCGTCAGGCTGGCCCACAGCTTGTTGTCCCCCCGGGGATTGTTGCTGCTGGCATCGAAGAACCCGGACAGTCTTCCGCCAGAGGCGTCAGAACAACAGACGGCCATCGGCTACTATGACCTCTACGATCGCCTCTCGGCGGTGTTCGATCACGTACGAATGCTCGGACAGGCGCCCTTCGTGGGCTACACGGTCGCCGAGTTTGCAGCCGAGGGCGACCCTGGGGTGACCATCGACACATCACTGGCCAGCCGCAGTGAAGAACCGACCCACTTCGTGGTGGTCGCCAGTGATCGGGAGGTCGAGCTCGACCCCTACATTCTCTTGCAGGTCCCAGCGGACACGGGGCGGTCATGGCTGTGGCCAGCGGCTCGTCCCGAGCGTGACGAGGAGGCCGCCGCGACCTTGGCGCAAGCCCAGCGGGAGCGTAGCGCCCTCAGCACCGAGCTAGACGGGCTGCGAACGCGCCACAGTGACAGCGAGAGATTGGCGCAGGAGCGACGGGAGGTGGCGACGACCCTCTCCGCACGGGTGGCCGAGCTCGAGGCAGGGCTCGCAGACCAATCGAGGCAGCTGCAAGCGCAGGTTCAGAGACACGCCGCGCAGGCCGAGGAGGCCATTCGACGGACCCAGGCCAGCGAAGCGCAACGCCGGCGCGACCGGGACGAATTCGAGCAAACCCAGCTGGCCGCCGACGAGACCCACCAGCTCGATCTCGATCAGATGTTGGAGCGCATCGCCGAGCTCGAAGGCGATGTCGAAGGAGCCGCAGAGGAAGCTGCGGCACAGGAAGCGGCCGCACAGGCAGCGGCCGCACAGGCAGCGGCCGCACAGGAAGCGGCCGCACAGGCAGCGGCCGCACAGGAAGCGGCCGCACAGGCAGCGGCCTCCCCTTCCAACGAGACCTTGAGCGAAGGATCGGTGCGGGGCTACGAGTTCCAAATCAGCGAGCTGAAGGCGGCGGTCGCCCAGGCAAGAAACGAATGCGACGCTGCTCGTGCCGAGGCCGCGCGGGCCACCACGCTCGAGGCCGAGCTCGCCGCCAGCAAGCGGCGGCAAGACCAAGCGGTGGCGCAGGCCAAGCAGCGGCCCGTCGAACCTGCTGACCCTGAGCTGGACCAGCGCCACAGTGACGAAATTGACGAGCTCGAGAGCCATCTCAAAGAGCGGGGCGCCATGGTGACTCGGCTGCGCGCCGAGCTGCGCGAGAGCACCCGGATCGGGCGCGAGCTCGTCCGGGATCTCGAGACCGCAGTCGCCGCCACCGGATCGAGCGACGCGCCGGTGGCGACTGACGACGGTAATGACGACATCACGACGACGACGGCGACCAGCGATCTGAAGAGCGCACCGCCTGCCGCACAGCTCGAAACGCTGATTGAGAAGTGCTGTCGCTACGAGGCAGACGCCCAGGCTGCGAGCTGGACGATTGCCGCGCTGAACGCGAAGCTCGACGAGCGCCAAGAGCAAAACAGCGACCACGAGAAGCTCGAGGAGGCACTGCGCGCAGCCCAGGAACAGATGGCGGACCTGCGGCGCCAGATTGCGACTGACTCGGAACAATAGGCCCTGCGCCGAGTCGGCCAATGACTGCAGAAACACCACTCATTGCTGATCAGGAAGCGGCAAACCACCGAGGTCGCGTCCACCAAATCCAGCCGCCCGGCAGCGGTGGCGCAGCGTTGACACCCGCGACCTGCGACTTAGGTTGTGCGCGCATCTAGTTGAAATCACAGCACAACCCGACTGTCCTCGAAGACGAGCACCTGGTCCAATGAGCGAGAAGCGCTGCTATTACGAGCAGTTAGGCGTCGAAAAGAGCGCCTCGACGACGGAAGTCCGCAAGGCCTACAAGCGACTCGCCCTCAAGTACCATCCTGACCGTAACAACGGCAGCGACGAGGCTACCGCGCGGTTCAAGGAGGTCACCGAGGCCTACAGCGTTCTGAGCGACGACGACAAGCGCGGCCGCTATGACCAGTTCGGCCACGCCGGACTCGAGGGCTCTCCCGATGTCGGCGCCGACGTCTTCTCCCACTTCCAAGATCTGTTTTCCGACTTCTTTGGGGGCATGGGTGGCTTCGGTGACCAGCGGCAACGACGTGGACCCACCAGGGGCCGCGACCTGCGGATGGGGCAACGGCTGACCCTCGAAGAGGCCGTGCTGGGCTGCAAGAAGGACCTGGACCTCACCAGCCCGGTGAAGTGCAGCCTCTGCGACGGGACCGGTGCGGCAGAGGGCGCCGAGCCGACCGCCTGCAGCACCTGCAACGGCTCGGGACAGGTCTCGACAGGCCGGGGCTTCATCATGTTCACCCAGAGCTGCCCCAGCTGCCAGGGCGCTGGCGCGATCATCACCGATCCATGCCCCCAGTGCGACGGCTCGGGCTTCGAGGAGAAGCACCGCACGGTCACTGTGAAGTTTCCGGCGGGCATCGACGCCGGTCACCGCCTACGCGTCTCCGGTCAGGGTCTGCCGGGGACCCGGGGAGGACCATCCGGCGACCTCTACGTCGACGTCTCACTCGAACCCCACGAGCGGTTCGAGCGAGAGGGCACGGCGCTGATGACCACCGCTCAAGTCTCATTCCCTGATGCTGCCCTGGGCACCAAGGTCACCATCGAGCTGCTCGACGGCTCGAGCCAAACAGTGAAGGTCGACGCCGGCACCCAGCCGGGCACGGTCATTACCGTGCCCCGCAAGGGAGTGCGCAACGTGAACGGTCGTGGCTACGGCGCGCTACACATCGTGGTCAAAGTCGTTGTCCCCACCCGCCTGAGCAGACGGGCCAAGAAGCTGCTGCGACAGCTGGACGACGAGGTCGGACCGGTGGACTCCGCCACCGATCGCAAGTGAACCGCCGCAGCCCCGGCTGCTATTGACCAAGACCCACCCAGGCGCCAACGCAACTGAGCGCGAAGGCGATGGGAGCGAAGGCGATGGCAAACACCACCGACACCGGCGCAACCATGCCCAAGAACACCATGACCAGTACCAGCGCCAAGGCGGCGGCCATGGCAGGCTCCAGCACGCTACGAGTTCCGGACGCGCGGGCCAGCAGGTAACCTGAGGTCGGAAAGGCAGCGAGGGTTCCGATTCCCAGCAAGGCGAGTGGTGCGATGGCCTGAGCGCCAGGCTCGTGGCGATCGACGGCGCTGAAATCGATTCCCAGCTCGTGACCGAGGAAGACCGACAGGGCGATGCCGGCGGTGATCATCCCGGTGGTCACCAACGCTCCAAAGGAGATCCAGCGCAGCGTCAGCGGGCGATCCTGGCGCCGGAACGCCTCGCGGATGGCGTGCAGCGACGGAGCAGGCGCAGAGGTGAAGATGCTGCTGAGCGGACCGCCACCGCTGCTGGCACCAGGGCCACGGGCATCGCGCCAGAGCACAAAGGCGACGAGCAACATGCTGACCACCACCGGCAGTACCGCCATCAAGGCCAAGACGCCGTGACGGAAAATCAGCTGATCACAAACAGCGGAGAAGACGGTGGTGCCCAGCACAGCGCTGCTGAAGCGGCGCCCAGCCATACCGCGGCGGGCGTGACGGCCAAGCACGTAGCCCCACCCGGCGCAAAGCAGGACGAAGGTAGCGGTGACCAGCCCGACCCGCAGAACGCTGAGCCAGCCGCTGCCGTAGAGCCACAAATACAGCAAATTCCGCACGCTCACGAAGCCGATGGCAGCCGAGACGGCAAAACTGACTCCCTCCATCGTCTCGAGAGCCCGCGAGAGGCCAGCTCGCATGCGCACGCGGCGCAGCCTCCAATAGGGCAGCACCGCCAAGGTGACGGTGGCCATCTCCATCGGAGCCACGATGAGGAAAGCATAGAGTAGGAGGGTGATCTGGCCACCCGTCCCGACGACTGGGTCGATTTGGGCCCAACGCTGCAGCAGATGTTCCAGCAGAGCCACCGGCAAGAGCAGGACGGCGCCAGTGCCCAAAGTGGCCAGCCAAAGGCCGAAATGGAGGCGCAAGTAGGGCGAGCGCCACATCGTGGCCACATGGGCCGCGATAGGCAAAGCAACCAAAGCGGCTACTACAATCCACTGACCTGCGCTCATCGCTCAGTCTCGTCGCCCTCTGGACAAGTCGCCGCAACGGGACGACCTGGTAGTAGGACGAGGCGATCCGCAGTGTAGCAACGGTCAGAAATGCAGGCCCAACCTGCCGGTAATGCTGACCGCCGATCCGTAGCCCGACCCCTCGGCCTCGAGCACCTTCTGACGGGCCTCATCGGCCTCGAGGTCTTGTTGCTCTTGGTTGCTCAAGCTCGAGATATCCACCCCCGGCCGAGTCAAACCGAGAAACTCCCAGCTCGCCCCAGCCCCAATGGAAAACACGGGAGTGACGAAGAAATCGAGCATCCCGGCGACCCTGATGTCGAATCCGCTGATATTGATTGAGTCGTTCACCCCTTGGACGACACCGGAAAAGCTGCCTAGCGCCGAGTAGCCAGCACCGATGGAGAAAGCGGGCTCGACGCTGCCGAGGGGGATGCGCAAGCCAACTTCGCCGCCAATGCTGAACAACTGCCAGTTATCGAAGAACCCCACCCTGAAGCGTGGCCCGAGAGTGACGATGACGAGCCTGAGCCCGAGACCACCGCCCACGTAACCACCGCTGGCCGAGCTCTCCACGAAGCCAGCAGTCAAGGTCTCCTCCTCGACCTCGAAGGTCTGGAGACCCACGTGCTGAAAACCACCCTCGACGTCGATGTAGAACCAGCTCAGCCCGCGCTCTGAGTCCTCTTCCTTGGCATCGTCGAGGGCCTGCTCGGTTTGCCCGGGCGGTCGCTGGGTCTGACCTGGATCCATGGGAGGCGGTGCCGTCAGCCCGCCTGCCGACGGGCCTGGTGGAACGTTGGGCTGCACCGGAGGGCCTGGTTGGCCAGGAGGCGCCTGCCCAGGAGGCACCTGCCCAGGCGGAAGCTGGCCGGGAGGCGGCTGACCGGGGGGTGGCTGGCCGGGAGGCGGCTGGCCGGGAGGCGGCTGGGCCGCTGGGCAGCCGCCTGGCGGCGGTGGCTGACCTGGCGGCGGTGGGCAGAGGGGAACGGCCGGGGGAGGCGCAGTGCCGCCAGGAGGTGGGCTGGCGGTCGAGCTAGGCATCGTCCACTGCGCGGTCGCAGCGCTGGTGAGCAGCCAGACCGCACAGGTGCCAGCAAGGGTGACCGTCAATCGCATGTCGACTCCTTTGCTCCGTCGCCACTCGCGGCGCAATCAGGGAAGGCCTCTCGGTCCAACTCGGCCGCCGGATCGACCGGATCGCCAGCAATTCGATAGGACCCATCCAGCCACCGACCGAGGTCGGCACTCCGGCAACGGTCGGAGCAGAACGGACGGGTCGCGACCGAAGTCACGACCTCGTTGCAGAGCGGGCAACGCATGGCACCAGGCGAGTCCATGGCACTTAGCCTAGCAAGATTGCCCTGCCGTTTCGTGAGATTCAGCGCCCGAGCAGGTGGGCGCCCCCGACCCGACCATGTCGAGAGAAGCCAGGGGTGCCGGCTAGGCTGTAGCCGGTGAGGTCAGTAGCCTTCGCGGGCGATCACTAAGGCACCGCGAGTGATCTCGCGAATCGAGGCGGTCACCGAGCAAGTCGACGTGTGCTTGCGAACCCGCAACACCCGGAGCTCAGCGTAGGTCTCGGCAGGATAGAGCTCAGGTTGGTCGGTGTTCGGGGTGGGCTCCACCCGAGCCATACGATCGTCTTCGGTGATGGCGCGCTTGCTGGCCATGTTGCCTGCGTTCTTGAGACCCAAGCGCCATTCGTCGGACCGTGACACGGCGAAGAAACGATTGCCGACCTGAACACCATCCTCACCGCCCTTGTCGATCACCACGACCTGGTGCTGCCCGTAGAACTGGTGGGGATAGAGCGCAGCGACGATGCGGGCCTTGATGGTCCGGTCATTCTGCACCGGTTCGACGATGTCGACCTGGCGATCCGCAGGCCCCACCCGGATCCCACG
>Ga0164313_10004445_pt1 | contig 12471 bp, 8 predicted proteins | sample GuaBasSedimGuay4_FD_113735 | JGI IMG/M metagenome (GOLD analysis project Ga0164313, IMG submission 113735) | Subseafloor sediment microbial communities from Guaymas Basin, Gulf of California, Mexico - Guay4, Core 4569-4, 0-3 cm | ecosystem: Environmental > Aquatic > Marine > Hydrothermal vents >... | reverse complement strand
GGTATTTTATTTACTATCCCTTTTACCCGGGGCTTCACCCCGGGCTGGGATATTAAAGCCTTTCAGGCTTACTTACTGCAAAATTTCATGTAACGATTTTCAACAATAAAATTCCTGTTTAAGCCTTACTCCACAGAAAGTTCAAGTGATCCTAATAATTCCGGTTAACCGGAAACAGAAAAAATCTCTTTAATTATAGAATCATATTCCTTGTAAAGTACATTTCTCTTTAGTTTTAAAGTTGGTGATAGTTCCCCTGTAATTGGTCCCCATTCTTTACAGACCAATCTGAATCTTTTTATTTGTTCATGAAAGGCAAGGTTCTTATTAATTTTACTTACTTCCTTTTGGTATCTTGCGATTACTTCAGGTATTTTTATGAGATGTTCATTGTCCCTGTAATTAATTTTATGAAGAAAACACCAGTTATGTAAGAATTCAAAATTTGGAGAAAGCAGTGCGCTGGCAAATTTTTCGTTTTCTCCAATTACCATCAATTGTTCAATGAACAATGATTCTTTAAATTTATTTTCAATTACCTGTGGGGCTACATATTTTCCACTGGAAAGTTTGAAAATCTCTTTCTTTCTATCAGTAATTTTCAAATATTTATTATCGATCATGGTTCCTATATCTCCGGTATGAAACCAACCGTCATCGTCAATTACTTCTTTGGTTAGTTCAGGTTTATTATAGTAGCCCATCATAATATGTGGCCCTTTTGAAAGAATTTCACCATCTTCAGCAATTTTTACCTGAACATTTTCAATAAGGGGTCCAACTGTACCCACCATAACTTCATCAGTCATGAGATTGTTAACTGCAATCACAGGGGATGTCTCTGTAAGACCATAACCTTCCAGGATATGGATCTTTGCAGCCCAAAAGATTGTGGAAAGACGGGGTTGTAAAGCTGCCCCTCCTGAAACAATAGTTTTTATATTACCCCCTAATGCTTCCCTCCATTTAGAGAAAATTAGTTTGTCTGCAATGCTAAGCCTTTTTTTGTAAAACCAGGAGTTCTTCCCATGAAGCCTGTATTTGTGACCAAGGTTCACTGCCCAGAAAAAGATCTGTTTCTTTATATAAGGCAGGCCTTTACCTTTACTTATGATTTTATCATAAACAGTTTCCAGCAGACGGGGAACTGTGGAAAATAAGTCGGGCTTAATATCTTTAAGGTCATTCACAATGGTTCCCATATTTTCTGCGTAATAGATACTGATGCCTTTATACATAAAATGATAGGTAAGCATTCTTTCATAAATATGGCAAAGAGGGAGGAAACTCAGGCATTTTGCACCATGCCCGTTGGGATGGACTACGGATGTATCTATTGCATTACTTACAAGATTTGAATGACTAAGCATAACTCCTTTTGGGAACCCGGTTGTACCCGAAGTATAAATTAAAGTAACAAGATCTTCTGGTTTTATACTTTTTTTAATTTCTTTCAGACCTGCTTCATGTTTTTCTGCATTTTTTTTACCCAGGGAAAGAACTTCTTCCCAGTTTTTTGCATTTTCCACCTGGTCTATTGTATAAACACCTTTTATGCTTTTAGCTTTTTCTAATATAGGCTGAATCTTGTTATAAAGGCTTTTATCAGAAATAAAAAGCAATTTAGGTTCAGCATCGTTTAAGATATACTCATATTCTTCAGCTGTGATAGTAGGGTAAATTGGTAGATGTATCATGCCAGCCTGACTTATGCCCATGTCAATGAAGTTCCATTCAGGCCTGTTGTTGGAAACCAGCGCAATGACATCACCTGGTTTCATCCCAAGTTCAAGTAATCCATAGCTGAAGTTGGTAGCTTTTTCATTAAATTCTTTCTGGGAATAAGTTACCCAGTTTTTATTTACTTTTCCTGCTACAGCAATTGTATTGTTGTACTTTTCAAGCGTGTAATCCAGCAGATCAAATGTTCTTTTAAATTCCATGGGGTTTAGTTTAAGATTAAATATTTCCAAATATATAAATTTATATATAATTTTTCGACTGAAAAAGGCAGAGTGGGTATATTGGTTTTATTAATATGTCTAATATTTTGTTATTCAGTGTTATAAAATATTAAATTTTAAATATTATTTTCGACTGCTATTTGTCGTAATCCAGGTTTATTCTCCTTTTTCCTTAAAAATATGATTTATTTGATGCTTGTATTTTTTTTGAATAAATGAACGTTTTAATTTTAAATTATGCGAAAATTCACCGGTACTTACTGACCAATCATCACAAATGAAATGGTGTTTTTTTATTTGTTCAAAATTACTCAGTGATTTGTTAATTTGATTTATTTCTATTTTCAGCAGATTTTGGATTTGCGGTAGATTAATGAGTTCTTCTTTATTAAATCCCTTAGTTTTATAGATTGACACGATCCACTTGTAAAGTAATTCAAAATTTGGCAAGATCAGCGCACCGATAAATTTTCTTCCTTCCCCAACAACCATAATATGTGAAATTAGCAATGACTCCCTGAAACGACTTTCTATATATTGAGGAGCAACATATTTCCCATAGGAAGTTTTGAAAATCTCTTTTTTTCTACCTGTTATGTATAGGAAGCCATCTGTGGATAAATATCCTTTATCACCTGTTTGGAACCATCCTTTGCTGTTGATTACTTTTTTTGTGCTTTTTTCATCCTGATAATAACCGAGCATTACATTAGGGCCTTTACAAAGAATCTCTCCGTCTTTTCCAATCTTCACCTTAACCCCCGGGATTATTGGGCCAATGGAACCAATCCTGCTTTTATGAAGAGGGATCGTATTTAGAGAGATAAGAGGTGAGGTTTCAGTCAGGCCATAGCCTTGAAAAACAGGAAGGCTGGCAGTCCATAAAGATCTTTCTACCCTGGGGTTAAGTTTGGCCCCTCCACAACCTATAAATTTAATATTACCACCCAACTGTTTCCGAAATTTCTTGAAAACAAAGACATCAGCAATATAGTTTTTAATAGTGAAAAGCATGCTTTTTTTATGATCATCAGGATAATGTTTTGCCAGATCAATTGAATATTGAAAAATCTTTTTCTTCCATCCTCTGAGCTCTTCACCATGAAGAATCAATTGATTTTGCAACTTTTCCAGAATTCTGGGAACAGTAGTAATTGCATGAGGTCTGGTTTCAATGATGTTATCCATTACCTTTAGGAAATTCTCAGCATAATAGATGCTCAGTCCTGAATATTGAAACTGATAGTTCGTGATTCGTTCATAAATATGACTTAAAGGAAGGAAGCTCAGATATTTTTCACCATATTTTAATGGATGTAAGCTAGAAGTGGCTAGTATGCTGCTTATAAGATTGTTATGTGAAAGAAGTACGCCTTTTGGGGTTCCTGTTGTACCTGAGGAATAAATAAGGGTTACAGGATCTTCAGGAAGGATACTTTGCTGAATTAATTTTAATTTTTCATTTAAATTATATTTATTCTTTAATCCCAGGTCAAAAATCTTTTCCCAGCTACTGATTCCTTTAACCGAATCCACTATACTAAATACACTGGTGACAGAAGGGGTTTCTTTAAGAATAGGGTCTATTATTTTGTAGATCCTTTCATCTGAGACAAAAATGTATTTTATTTGAGCCTGGTTGAATATGAATTTGAATTCGTTTTTGCTCAGGGTCGGATAAACCGGAACATGTATGAGCCCGGCCATAGCTGTGCCCATGTCAATAAAATTCCATTCATGCCTGTTGTTATCACATATCGTCACAATCTTGTCATTTCTTTTCAGACCAAGTGAAAGTAAACCCAATGCAACAAGACGTGATTTTTCAACATATTCCTTAGTAGAAACTTTTTCCCATTCTCCGTTTCTTTTGGAAGCAAAAATATCGTCCCTTGGCTGATTACTCAGGCAATATTCCGGTATTTCAAATGTTCTGGAGATCATTTTTTAGTATATTGGCCAGTAGGTTCAGAATATGAAAACAGATCTCTATTCCCGGCCTTCGCAATGATATTATCGATTAATAAAAAGGCACTCATAAAATAACATATCTGACTAGGATCTAAAATCCAGTCGTATTTTAGGTAGCAAATACTTCACTAATGTATTTTTTAGCTGATTGTAAAGCATCTGGTATTCCTGCCGGGTTTCGTCCTCCGGCTGTTGCCAAAAATGCTTGTCCACCACCTCCACCCTGTATGTGGCTTGAGATTTTACGTATGATTTCTCCTGCGTTAAGTTTATGCGTGTTAATAAGGTTGTCGGCAATCATAATTACAAGATGTGCTTTCCCGTTGATATCAGCGCCCAAAGCACATACCAGGTTATTTCCCTGATTCCGGAGTTGAAATGCAAGGTCCTTTAATTCAGATGGGGAACTAACATCTACTTTTTTAACTATTATAGAAAAACCTTCATTTTTTTCCAGATTATGTTTGAGTAATTCTGATTTCAGTATTTTAATTTTTTCTTTTTCAAAATATTCTACCTTCTGCTTTAAAGTACTGTTTTCTTCAACGAGTATTTTTATGGTTTTTTCAATATTTGCTGATGATTTTACTAATTTGCCAATTGTATCTATGGTTTTCTGCTGCCCCCTGCAATAATTTTCCAAAGCTTCGCCTGTTATTCCTTCAATACGCCTTATTCCGGCGGCAATGGATGCTTCAGATAATATTTTAAAAAGGCCAATCTGTCCTGTACTTTTTGCATGGGTGCCACCACATAGTTCAATGGAATCAGCGAATTTTATAAGGCGTACTTTATCGGAATACTTTTCACCAAAAAGAGCAATTGCCCCTGATTTTATTGCTTCCTCATAGGGTATGGAACGATTTTCTTCAAGCGGATAGTTTTCACGAATATCTGCATTAACTTTTTGTTCTATCTTTTCAAGTTCCTCACTGCTTAATTTTTGAAAATGACTAAAATCAAACCTCAGGTAGTCAGGATGAACGAGAGATCCCTTTTGTTCTACATGCTTACCCAGCACATTCCTTAAAGCTTTATGTAATAGGTGTGTAGCAGAGTGGTTGTTTTCAGTATTCCTTCTTTTTCTTTTATCAACCTCTGCTTTAAGAATCATTTCCGGATTTTTGGGAATAGATTTTGCAATATGAATGATCAATTCATTCTCTTTTTGGGTATCAAGGATTTTAATTTTTTCCGAACCTGTCTGGATGAATCCGGTGTCACCTACCTGTCCTCCACTTTCCGGATAAAATGGAGTTTTATCAAATACCATCTGGTATAAACTCTTCCCTTTTTGTTTGATTTTGCGGTATTTTGTTATTTTAATATCCGTTTCAGTTAAATCATATCCAACAAAATTTTCAGTAATTGAATTATTTAATTCTATCCAGTCTTCCAGTTCTAATTTTCCATCATTTCTGGAACGGGATTTTTGCACTTGCATAGCCTGTTTAAATCCCTCTAAATCAACTGACAGGCCATTTTCAGAAGTGATGAGTTCTGTAAGGTCAATGGGAAAGCCATAGGTGTCATACAAAGTGAATGCATTTTCTCCGCTTATGCTGGTGCCTTTTTGTTCCCTTGTCTTTAAAACCAGGTCCTCCAGCATTTTAATACCTGTCTCCAGGGTTTTAAGAAAAGTAGTTTCTTCTTCCCTGATTACGTTTTCAATAAGATTTTTTTGGGAAATTAGCTCAGGATAGGCCTCTCCCATATTTTCTGATAAAACAGGTACTAATTTATGGATAAATGGTTCATTTTGATTGAGAAATGAATAGCCATATCTGATCGCTCTGCGTAAAATCCTGCGAATTACGTAGCCAGCCTTGTTGTTGGAGGGTAGTTGTCCGTCTGCAATTGAAAATGAAACTGCCCTTAGATGGTCTGCAATTACACGCATGGCAATATCGAGCTTTTTATCCAGGCCATATTCCTTACCTGAAATATTAGCTATTTTTTGTATTACCGGCTGGAAAATATCCGTGTCATAATTTGAAGTCTTTCCCTGTACAACCATGCACAACCTTTCAAACCCCATCCCTGTATCCACATGCTTTGCAGGCAAAGGTTCCAATTTCCCTGAGGCTAACCGGTTATATTGAATAAAAACAAGATTCCATATTTCTATGACAAGAGGATGGTCTTTATTTACCAGCATAGTTCCCGGAGACTGAGCCCTTTCGCTATCTGTTCGCAGGTCTATATGTATCTCAGAGCAAGGGCCACATGGGCCTGTTTCACCCATTTCCCAAAAATTATCTTTTTTCGATCCATTTAGTATTTTATCTTCATCCAGTACTTCCTTCCAGTAATCTATGGATTCTGTATCTTTTGGAAGCCCTATTTCCTCATCTCCTTCAAAAATGGTAGCATAAAGCCTGTCTTTAGGTACATTTAATTCCTCTACCAAAAATTCCATAGCCCATAAAATTGCTTCTTTCTTAAAATATCCTTGTTCAGGATGTTCTTTTGAGCCAAAAGACCAGTTTCCGAGCATTTCAAACATTGTATGATGGTAGGTGTCTTTCCCTACTTCTTCGAGGTCATTATGTTTTCCTGAAACACGCAAACATTTTTGAGTATTTGCTACCCTGTTATAATCAGGAATGGTGTTGCCAAGAAAGATGTCTTTAAACTGATTCATTCCGGCATTTGTGAACATTAATGTAGGATCATTTTTTACTACCATTGGGGCAGATGAAACAATCTTATGTTCCTTTTGTTTAAAGAAATCCAGGAATTTCTTTCTAACTTCAGAATTTTGCATTATATTACTGAACATTTTTATTTTTGTTGCGTATTAGTCATAAGAAAAGGGACGTTCGTCAAAATGAATTGTAAAATTACTTTTTTTCAATTAGTTTTACCGTGATTTTTTCTTTTAATTATATTGTTATTATTATTTATGGCGAAAGAAAAATTTAAATTCAATCCTGAATCTCTAAAGTATGACAAGATTGAGTTCAATAGCAGTGATAAGTTACTTAGGGTATTAGCCTATTTTGGAGGTAGTTTAATACTTGCATTTATATATATTATTGTTTTTTCACAGTTCTTTGGTACCCCAAAGGAACGTAAACTAAAAAGGGAGAATCATCAGCTTGTTTCCCAGTTTGAGATTATGACCATGAAATTGGGTCAAATACAGGCTGTACTTACTGACCTTGAGGAGAGGGATGATAATCTTTATCGTACTATTTTCGAAGCAGAACCTATTTCAAATTCGGTACGGATCCAGGGTGTAGGTGGTGTGGATAGATATGCAAAACTAGATGGTTTTGACTATTCAGAACTTGTGATTGAAACTGCCAAAGAACTGGATGCCCTTACAAGGAGGGTTTATATACAATCAAAATCTTATGATGACCTTATAAATATGGCTAAGAACAAGGATGCTATGCTTGCCAGTATCCCTGCTATTATGCCTATTTCTAATAAGGACCTTAAGCGGACAGCTTCCGGGTGGGGATGGAGGATCCATCCTATATATAAAACCCGTAAATTTCATTATGGAATGGATTTTACAGCACCAACCGGAACTGAGATCTACTCAACCGGAGATGGCAAAGTGATAGAAGTGAAAAAATCACGACGGGGCTATGGTAATAAGATTGTGGTTGATCATGGCTTTGGATATCGTACTTTATATGGACATTTAAGCAGGTTTAATGTAAAACGGGGTACGAAGGTTAAACGGGGTGATGTTATTGGTTATGTGGGTAATTCAGGATTGTCAACGGCTCCTCACTTACACTATGAAGTACAGCAAAATAGTAAAAAAGTAAATCCGCTTAACTTTTATAATAATGATTTAACACCAGAGGAATATCAAAGAATGATCGAAATTTCAGCAAATAGCGGTCAGTCTTTTGATTAATTTTTCTTTTAATGTTTTTCGTGATATTGAAGCAGTGTTTTGACGCTGCTTTTTTTTTGTATTATACAATCTTGTAACTTTCAGATAGAAAATATCACTTTTTATTATTATTTGTAGATTATTTATTAATTTAGTGTCCGTTAGGTTAGTTATTTCATATAGAACCACTAATTATGCCATACAAAGAACCAAAAATCGAAAAACTGTATTATTCAATTGGAGAGGTTGCCGGTTTGTTCCGGGTTAAAACTTCCCTTATTCGCTACTGGGAGAAAGAGTTTGAAATAATTAAGCCTAAAAAAAATAATAAGGGGAACCGGCTTTTTACACCTGCTGATATTGATAGTTTCCATTTGATCTTTCATCTGGTAAAAGAGCGGGGGATGACTTTAAAAGGGGCTAAAAAGAAATTAAAAGAAAACATGCAGGATACTGAGCAAAATTTTGAGATCATAAAATCTTTAGAAAGCATTAAGGAACAATTGATGGAGGTTAAGGAAATACTTTGATCTGTTGTAAAAAATATAAACTATGAGGATAAAGGATATTACCCGGTATCTGGAAAGCCTTGCCCCGCTTTCATTCCAGGAGCCATATGATAATTCTGGCCTAATAATAGGGGAGCCTGAAAAAGAAATAAATTCTGTTTTATTAACGCTCGATGTTACTTCTGAGGTTTTGCAGGAAGCTGTTGGTCAGGGTGTGGGCTTAATTATTGCCCATCATCCTCTTATTTTTTCAGGCTTGAAAAAACTGACCGGTTCTAATGTCATTGAAAAACTGGTGGTAAAAGCTATTCAGGAAAATATTGCTATATATGCAGCACATACTAATATGGATGTTATTCCTGCCGGTGTAAATTCGTATTTATGTAAAGCATTAAATCTTAAGAATATTCATGTTCTTCGTCCATTAGAAGATTCTTTGTTAAAGCTTGTTACTTTTGTTCCTGAAGCACATCTTGAAAAAGTAAAACAATCGCTTTTCCTGGCAGGTGCTGGTTCTGTAGGTAATTATGACCAATGTAGTTTCATTATGAATGGGACAGGTAGCTTCAGGGGAGGTGATAATACGGATCCTTTTGTTGGAGAAAAAGGAAAAATTCATTTTGAAAAGGAAGTTAGATTGGAAACTATTTTTCCGGTTCACCTTAAAAAGGACCTTCTCCATGCTTTAGTCAAAGCTCATCCTTATGAGGAGGTAGCCTATGATATTTATTCCCTTGGAAATGTTAATGAACAGGCGGGAATGGGACTGATTGGTGAGCTTGAAGAAGCTATGGACGAAATAGAATTATTGAAAAAAATAAAATCTATTTTGGGTTCAACAGTTATAAAGCATACTGCATTACTGGGGAAACAGGTGAAAACCGTTGCTGTTTGTGGTGGCACCGGAAGCTTTATTTTGAAAGATGCAATTAAGAAGAATGCAGATATTTTTATTTCCGGAGATTTTAAATATCATGAATTTTTTGATGCAGAAGGTAAAATATTGATTGCTGATGCAGGTCATTATGAAACAGAACATCATGTTAAAGATGTTTTTTATGAACTACTTAAGGAAAAATTTCCTACCTTTGCATTTCGAATTTCTGAGGTGAATACTAATCCGGTAAAATTTATATAAAAAATGGCAAAAACAAAAAAAGCCAGCGTTAAGGCTGAAATCACAGTTGAGGATACCTTAAAAGCATTATATCAGTTACAATTAATTGATTCAGAAACTGATAATATCAGGGTCTTGCAGGGTGAACTTCCACTTGAGGTGCAGGATCTGGAAGATGAAATAGTTGGACTGGAAACCAGAATTAATCATATTGAAGAGGAAGTAAATAGCTTTGAAGAATCTATTGTTAAGAAGAAGAATGAAATTGTGGAATCTCAGGCCTTTATCAAAAAATATGAGGATCAACAAAAAACTGTTAGAAATAACAGAGAGTATGAGTCCATTTCTAAGGAATTGGAATATCAGTCTCTTGAAATTGAACTTTGCGAAAAGAGGATAAGGGAATTTACTGTTGAACAGGATTCTAAAAAAGTTCTCCTTGAGGATTCCCGGGTAGTAATTGAGGAGAGGATGAAAGATCTTGAGGCAAAGAAATCAGAGCTGGATGCAATTGTAGAAGAAACAGAAAAAGAGGAGAAAGAACTCGTTAAAAAATCAGCTGGAGTACAGAAAATTATTGAAACCAGGCTGTTAACTGCTTATCAACGGATACGTGACAATGCACGGAATGGATTGGCAGTTGTTACTATTGAACGGGATGCCTGTGTGGTTGTTTTAATAAAATCCCTCCTCAAAAACAACTTGATATTAAAACCCGGAAAAAAATTACTGTTTGCGAATATTGTGGCAGGATTCTGGTTGATGATGAGATTGGTATAGACAGAGAATAATAATATATATAGCCTATATAAACAAAGGAGTGTCTTTTAAGACACTCCTTTGTTTATTAAAACAGGTTAATATCTAAAACTTCTGGTCTGTTTCCGAGTCTTATTGGCGGCCCCCATGTACCAAAACCAGAAGATACATAATAATGGGTTGAACCATCTTTCATATAGCCATGGCTAAGTTTATAAATCTTTTTAGTGATATACTGAAAAGGCCATATTTGCCCATGGTGGGTATGACCTGAAAGATGAAGATCAATTCCGTTTTCCTTGCTCTGGTCAAGGTTAAAGGGTTGGTGGTCAAGGAGAATTATGGTTTTTGATGGATCTGTCCCTATTAAAAGTTCTGATAGGTTTTTTCTTTTTTTACCTTCAAATCGTACTTTATCTTTGTCTTCTCTGCCAATTAGGAATACTCGTTTATCAATTAGGACCCATTCGTCCCTTAGTAATTTAATGCCATGTTTTTCAAGAAATGGGATTGCTTTTTGTATTCCTCCAATATATTCATGATTACCGGTAATTGCGTATATTCCGTATTTTGATTTAATTTTTTCCAGACAAGAACCAAGGTTTTTATATATCACCGGCCCCGGGTCTTCATCAAGCAGATCTCCCAGAAAGAGGACCAGATCAGGGTTCATTCCGTTTATTATCTTAACCATTTTTGCAACCCGTTTTTCACCCACAATGGATCCTAAATGGATATCAGACACAGCAGCTATTCGCATCTTTTCACCTTTTGCCTTAAGTTTAGGAATTGAAATGTTTAAGATTTTTATTTGGGGATGGATGGCATTCAGGTAACCTGCTAATAGTAATATGCCTGTGATAATCAGAATAGCAAGTATCTCCAGTATTTTAAAAGAATGAGTAGGAAATCCTGAGTCCGGGAAAATTATTTTTGCCATAAAATTCATCAGATCAGTTGCAAGGAAAAGTAAGAACAGATATAGTGTTGCCGCCAGCCAGAAGGCACCCACCTTTGTAATCATGTAAACAGTCCCGGAAGTGCATTTTCTTTCAAGCAACCTGCCTGCAAGAAATGATAAAGATAGCATGAGGATAAGAAGGGAGAAAATACCTTTTGCCAGTGGTTTTTCGGGTACTGCAGGAAGGATATGAATAAAAATAAAATAATTGGCCATTCCATACAGGCATAGAATGAGAAACAGAAATATAATAAATGGTTTTCTCCTCACAATTCTTATAAAATAGTTCTAGACGGATGAAGTAAAATACCTGGCGTTTAATTCACTGAATTTTCTTTTATTTTTGAAATAAAATCGAGCTAGCATACTTTTTTGGAAAACATGATCAGGGAATTCTCCATTTTTAGGGCCATATTTTTTACGGTATTTATGATAGGTAGGTGCAACAGAATAGAAACGGAAGTGAGCCCTGGCCACTGCTGCCACATAAGAAAACTTAAAGCTAAATAAAAATTTAACAGCTGCTAATCCATCCATGATAAGCCGGGTAACAAGAATTGGATAAAGTTTACCTTTGGGCAGGTTCTTATAAAGTAATATTAAATTATTCCTGAAATTATAGTAAAGTTTTCGGGGATGCTCATTAGGCAGGCTTCCTCCACCTACATGGTAAACTTCCGATTTAGGTGTAAACATGATTTTATAACCCTGGTTTTTAAGTCTCCAACAGAGGTCAATCTCTTCCATATGGGCAAACATGAAAGTATCAAACCCACCTGCATTTTTGAATGTATCGGCCTTAATTGCCATACATGCCCCGGTTGCCCAGAAGATTTCTGTTTCCTGGTCATATTGCCCTGTATCCTTTTCAATATTATTTAAGATCCTTCCGCGGCAAAAAGGATAACCAAATATATCTATAAATCCCCCGGCTGCCCCGGCATATTCAAAATATGCTTTATCGGCATATGCTTTTATTTTAGGCATTACTACCGCTACTTTTTTATCTTTCTCAAGAATTTCAATTAGCGGGTTCACCCAGTTTTCAGTAACTTCAATATCTGAATTCAGGAGAATAAAATATTTGGCATCTACTTTAGCCAGAGCTTTATTATATCCTTCAGTAAAACCATAATTTTTATCGAACCTTATCAATTCAATCCCAGGATATTCCTGCTCAAGGAAAACCACAGAATGATCAATTGATCCGTTGTCGGCAATGACGATTTTTACTTCATCAGAAGCTGATCTTTCCACCACTCCCGGGAGGAATTTTTTAAGAAAGCCCTCACCGTTCCAGTTAAGTATTACAATGGCAGTTTTTGTCATAGTTT
>Ga0164313_10004444_pt1 | contig 12472 bp, 8 predicted proteins | sample GuaBasSedimGuay4_FD_113735 | JGI IMG/M metagenome (GOLD analysis project Ga0164313, IMG submission 113735) | Subseafloor sediment microbial communities from Guaymas Basin, Gulf of California, Mexico - Guay4, Core 4569-4, 0-3 cm | ecosystem: Environmental > Aquatic > Marine > Hydrothermal vents >... | reverse complement strand
CCAAAAAGAAAATAGGCAAAAACAACGCTTTTGCGGAACATTCCACTTACATGCTTTTGCTTTATATTTCTTTGAATTTTAATCCGTTTATTATAAAATCGTCGGAATCTCATATAAAATGAAAAATGCGCATGCAATACAGCTAAACTATGCCGGGGATGGCCGTCGAAAATAAATTTTATAGCTGCTATACCATCTAATAACATCCGATAAACCAGTTTAATAAAATAGTTCCCCCGGTTATAGTTCTTGGTGAGTAAATACAGGTTGTTTCTAAAATTCAGATAGGTTTTTTTGGGGTTTATATTGGACAATGTTCCTCCGCCTAAATGATAAACCACCGAATCGGAATTGAAATAAATTTTATAGCCCAGGTTTTTCAGCCTCCAGCAAACATCTATTTCTTCCATATGGGCAAAAAAGTCTTCATCAAGTCCGCCGGTTTCATGAAAAAGTTCTGCCCTTATAAAAAGACAGGCCCCTGTGGCCCAGAAAATTTCAGTTATGCCATCGTATTGCCCGTAGTCGTGTTCGAAAGAGTCGAACATACGGCCCCGACAAAACATAAACCCATCTTTATCAATAAAACCTCCTGCAGCCCCGGCATATTCGAATTGATCTTTTGCTTTGTATGATAGTATCTTGGGTTGGCAGGCGGCAATTGTCGGGTCTTTATCCATTAAATCGATTATTGGATCTATCCAATTTGGAGTAACTTCAACATCGGAATTTAAAAGAATATAATATTCTGCTTCAATTTGCTTTAGTGCAACGTTATAGCCATTGGCATATCCGTGGTTTTCTTTATTCCGGATAATTTTAATAGCGGGATAATTGCTTTGGATAAAGCTAACAGAGTCGTCGGTAGAAGCATTATCGGCAATATAGATACTGGCAATTCCAGCATACTTAATAATTGACGGAAGAAAAGTGGAGAGCATTTCTTTTCCATTCCAATTAAGTATTACAACAGCTACTTTATCCAAAACCAGGTTTAATAATGATGTGTTGCAAAAATAGAATTATGGAATGATAAAAAAAGTCTTTTTATCGCGGATCGTTATAATAATCCATTGCACGGCTTCCTTCACTATTAATGGCGTTTTCCCTATCAACATTTTGATTTGGATTCGTACGTGAATGCAATTCCAAATCCCATTGCCTGTTATATTTCTCACCCGTCATGTCAGAATGTAAAAGTTCATAATCATTTGAAGAAAGGTCACGGTTATAAAAGACAAATTTTCGGTTGTTAAAATTTCCAATATGATAATAAAACCAAATTTGATAAGGGTAGGCATTGGGTTCACTAGGAACATCAACTAGCTGGTTTGGAGGCCCATATTGCAGATGCACTCTACCTCGATCGGTTTCATATCCTTTTTTGATTTGGGAGCCATATTCTTCGTTAACAATTAAAACCATGTCGTAATATACATCCCATGCCAGTTGGGGGTTATTTTCGTCGCGTTTTAACCAGAAAGTGTACATAAACTGCTGAAGTTCATCGGTACTTGCCGAACTTATTTGCTTATCAATAATCTTTCTCTCCAACATTTCGGCTCTTGGCCGCATGCTTTTTATATGTTCTATCAAAGTATCACGATCTATGATTAATTGGGTAAATAAAATATCTTTTCCCAATACAGCATCTGCAGATGAATATTTTGATAAAGGAGGCATCTTATTTCTATAAAAACGCATCGACTTATAAGTGATTAATTCATTCTCCGAATCCCTTACTTCAATATCAATTAGGTAAGTGCCACTGTATAGTTTATCGATATCAAACTTTGTTAAAACAACATTTACCGGTTTCCCGTTCTGGACCACCATTTTTCTATAGTTCCCGATAACATTTCTTCCTTCATCGGTAATTTGTACAACTGTTACGTATTTTTTACCTTTTCCTAATTTTATATCCGTATTATAAATTTCTGCATACAACGAAATCGAATTAAAGTCCTTAGGATAATAATTACTTACAAAAGGATATACTTCATAACCTGCTTTAGAATATAGGTTTTTCGGGGATTTATCCGCAGAATTTATTTTTTCAAATCTTTCAACTAATTCAATATCAGAAATATCGACCCTATCTCCTGTAAAGTACAATTCGAATGAAGAGTTCTGTTTAATGGTATCTATTTGGTTCTGGTTTAAATCACGAAGAAAAATATCGAGATCATATTTGCCATTTTTTAACGAAAACCGTTGAACATCAAGAAAATCGTTTCGTACATCATTTTTTAATGTTGGGGATTGAATCAATGTTTTTCTGAAATCGACAATATGCTTGCCACGTCTAACAATAAGTGTAGCTTCAATATTTGCAATACCTGTGCTATCATACTTAACTGAGTTCCCAATAAACGAGAGGTAAACATCAACATAAGGTATATCACCAGGGACATTGTATTTTTTTAAATCGAAATAAGCTTCAAGTTGTTGGCTTATAGCTATTGTACCAATAAATAATGCAAGTATTGTAAACAGTGTTTTCATGGCTTTCCTCCCTTAGTCCTTTTTATCAAAGTTACGGAATCGAAGGTTAAAAACAAAAACCGATAATCCCAATTATTACATTTTCATCTCATTTTAATGCCACAATAATCAGATATAAATGAAATAGAAAGGATAGTCTTGTCCATTTAAAAAAAATACTAATTTTGCGACCGCTTTTCAAGAAAGGTGGCAGTGCGAATGTTCCGATTAACTATTGGGGCGCTTGTATTGAAAACATAAAGTACCGGAGAGATGGCAGAGTGGTCGAATGCGATGGTCTTGAAAACCATTGAGGGTCACACCTCCGGGGGTTCGAATCCCTCTCTCTCCGCAAAACATTTTGGTTAAAAGGGCTCTTTTGAGCCCTTTTTTAATGGAAGCCTGGGTATGTCAAGCTAGCTTGCAAATACCCAGGCTTCCATTAAAAAAAAAGTTTGGAACATTTTAACTAAAATGTTTTGTTGGCACCCCACCTGGGATCGCGAAGCAATCCCTTCTTCTTAAAATTCTAGTGTGTTGATTACTAAATTCATTCACTATTTTCACTACTCTTTTTCCATTCTTGTTTGTTAAAGATTTATACCATAGCTGGGGTTATGTTTGAAAATTCCGCCTCCAATAGTGAAAAACATATCAACAAAAATCCCATCGGCTTTTTATACACAATACACTTGTTTCAACACCCCGGGATCGCGAAGCAATCCCTTTTTTTTAAGAACTCAAAACTCAAAATCCAAAACTTCAAGCTTGCTTGCAAATACCCAGCTCCAGTAAAAAATAGCTTTGAAGGATTTCTTCAATACAATTAAATAGCTTAATTTTTGACCCTTAAAATTAAATCTTAAATCGATGAAAAATCAGTTGTTATTTATAGTTGTTGCATTATTCTTATTTGGGGTTCCGCTTAGTGCGCAAGAGGAGGACACCATCCGTTTTGTAAGCCCGGTTGACCAGGGAAACCTGGTTAATAATGGTGATTTTGAAAATTATTCCGGAAAATTAAACAAAGAAGGCAGGTTTTACCTTGTTGATTCGTGGGATGCCTTGACAAAGGGCCGAGCTGATCTTTTTGAAGCTGGAAATGAATCGAGGTTAATTGGAGTGCCCGATAATGTTTATGGATCGCAACAGGCATATAACGCCCAGCATTATGCAGGTATTAATGCCTTTAGTTACGACCCCAAAAGCCTTAGGTCATATATGTTTACAGAGCTAAATGCCCCCTTGCGAAAAGGGCAATTGTATTGTGTAAAGTATTTTGTAAGCCTTGCCGACAGGTCGAGATTGGCCATTTCAAACCTGGGAGCGTATTTTTCTGAATCTAAATTGGACGATGACGAAGAGGGCAATGTTTTTTTTGATGCCCAAATAAAAAATGAGTTTCAGAAAGTAATGAAAAATACCCATCAATGGGAGCCGGTTTGTAATGTTTTAACCGCTACCGGAAAAGAAAAATACATGGTAATTGGTAACTTTGAACCCGACTCGAAAACCGTAAAAGAGAAGATTATTGCCCCTGATAATTTGGAAGGTCCCCAGGTTCAAATGGCATATTATTATGTTGATTATGTTTCTGTAAAAACCATAGAGCGATTTTCAGATTGTAATTGCAGTGCAAGAAAAGAACGGGGACCGGATATTATTTACAGCAAGGCAGAAACAGTTGAGGAATCAGCGGCGGATGAAGAAATCATTAAAAACAGCACCATATATTTCGGATTTTTGAAGAAGGAAATGAATTCTTCTGCAAAAACCGATCTTGACCGGTTGGCTGCAATTATGGAAAAGGATGAAAATTATAGGGTAAAAATTACCGGACATACCGATAGCGAAGAAGCCATTGAATTGGGTGATGATGAAGCAGCGAAAGACTTTTCACGTGATAGGGCTTACGCAGCAATCGATTACCTGGCTAAAATAGGGATTAAGAAGGATCGGTTTGATGTTTATGGATACGGAAAAGCGTATCCTGCGAGTACGGGTTCTACACCCTTATCCAAGGCAAAAAACCGCAGGGTTGAGTTTGAATTAATAATTGAGGAAAAGTAATTACAATAAACCATTGTAAATTAGTTTATTAGTGAAACTCGATTTTGAGGAATCGCCAATTGGCGAAGAGCTCAAAATTGTAAGTTGAAGCTGCCTGTCCGGCAAGGCAGGCTAATCCCGATTTTTTAATCGGGATCTAAGATTAATACCTCTATCCACTGGATCGGTTCTTATTAAAAGGGGGTCAGGGTTCTACTCTGAGGTTTAATACCTTTTATTTAACTGCACGGTTTACTTCTTTGTATTTGGAAGTGAGGTAAGCAATTAACCTGCTAATTGATAGCATTGCTTCGGTAGTTTCATCACTTATTGCTTGTTTCTTTAAACGGAGTATCAGCAGACCGTACAAGCCATTTAAACAAACGTAAATTTCATTTTCAGCAATTGATCCGGATTTACTCTTTAGGGCATCAATATTTAGCTTAGTCGATAAATATAATTTTTCATATTTACTGTCATTCAACACATTCAGCAAGGTTTGGTGAAGATACTGCATTTCAACAACCAGTTCGTTCAACTCAGCTAAATGCCCTTTTTCCCTAAGCCCCTGGGCTTTCATTTTATCGATCATTTGGTTATACCATGCAGCAATTTCTTCCTTTGCTGACACATCAACCTGCAATGGTTCAACCAATAGTTTTTTAATGGCAGCATAATCAAATTTATTAGCCCTTATAATATCTTCCAATTGCCACATATACAAAACGTATTCAGCAATATTGTCTTTCTTTTTTTGTTGGGCGATTAACATAAAAATGCGGATTAATTTGGAGATTTACTTTCGAGGTAATCTTTGTTTAGCAGCGTAATAATGGTATCGGTAATATCGTAGGCGTTATTTGCGATGAGAATTTCGCTCCCGTTAAATTTCTTCAGAATATAATCGTATTGCTCGGTTTTGTTGTACTTGTTCATAAACGAATCGAGTTTTTCGACTAATTTTAATTGCATCTCCATTTGTTCTTCATTCAATTCTTCGGAAAGATCGTTTTGCATCACCTGTATTTCCCTTTCCATTTCTACGGCGCGTTGTTGGGCAGCTTGCAGTTGCATTTGGGTCATGTTTGACGACATGCGTTGCAGCTGGTTAAATTCATTCTGGAGCTTTGTTGTTTTTCGCTCAAGCCTTCTTTCTTTTTTCTTAATTTCCTTATTTAGCTCTTCTGTAATGTCTTTAACATATTGATAATGAATATTCAGACTGTCGGTATCAATAAAGGCTATTTTCATTGCTTTATCAAAAGAGTTTTGTCCTGTCATTGTGGGTTCCTCAACATTGTTGTTACACGTTTTTACGTATAAGTTAACGACAGCGATTAATAAAATGATATTGATGGCAATTGAAATTTTACTGAGCATAATGATTATTATTTTGTAGATTGATTTTTAAATCGTTTTTAAATTTAACGGCAAATAACCGAAAAAAATCCCATTGCATCAATCAATTGTTAGATATAAAGATATTCCATTACCCCAGCTAATAAGTGACTTGAAATGGGTTGCTACGAGTCCAGGGTTGTTAGCGGTTACTTCGCCACAGGTTTCCTGGGGATTATTACCTGATAATTATTTTTACAATTGTTTGGATTGGATAAACGGAATTGAAGAAAATCCACAGGATTTGGTTGTTTTTTTCAACTCTGACCAACAATTTATTTTGGGTAAATACTTCGAGAAGCTCCTCCATTTTATATTTAAATATTTTGAAGGGTTTTCGCTTATTATTACCAATTTACAGGTAGAAAAGAACAACAGGACCATAGGTGAAATTGATTTTGTTTTTACAAATTTGATGGATAGAAAAACCACTCATCTTGAAGTGGCGGTTAAGTATTACATGGGTTATAAGTCAAGTGCTAAACACAGCATGTGGATTGGTCCGAATGGAATGGATAATCTGGCTGGAAAAATCCGAAAGTTCACAACACAACTATCAATGTCGGCATTTGCTGAAGATCTCAATGATTTAGAGCCGGCATTGTTTAAGAGAGAAGTGTTGTTAAAAGGATACTTTTTTAAACACATCCGTTCCGAACAGCTACCTCATTTTTGTAATTCGGAAGCGCTTACCGGAAAATGGCTTTATGTTTCTGAACTAGATAAAATTATTCGACCGTATAAAATGTACACAATCGTTCCAAAGCGGTTGTGGCTGGGGTTTTATTTTGATGAAGATCTGGAGATATTCAGCGGAATTGAAATTTTTGAAGCGGTGTATGCTGAACTTAACAGTGTGGGAAAAGGAATTCTTTTAGCTGAATTAGATGAAGGTAAAAGTCAGATAAAAACTAAATATATGATTGTGCCGGACCGATGGCCGAAAATTACTGATCACAGAAAAAATGATTAAACTTTTTTGGGTTTATTCTTCTTGTTTAATTTCTTGATCCACAGGTAGTCGAGATAATAAAGCGCTTTTATTGTAAAGGTGTTAATTTGATCAAGCTGCAGGGTATTGGCTAAATTTTCAAAATAGTTTTCATCTACATTTACGGTGTTATCCTGAATAATATTTTTCCATATAAAACTTAGTTCCGACCCTGGTAAAAACACCCAACTATAGATCATATCGATATTAAAAGCATTAAAATTTGCATTGTTATAATCATAGCCATCATCATCAATAGGCGTGTAATCTGTATCCCCTAAAGTTCCATCCGGATTTAATGAGAAATAGTCGTTATAAACAACTTTCGACCAATAATGACGCAATCTGAAGTTTAATCCCATTTTGTTGGTAAATGTGTATTTGATGTTCAATCTTGTTTCAAAGGTATTCTGATCTCTTTTTCCAAGAATAATGTCATCATCATCGATAATCTCTGCAAATCCGATATCATTCATTCTGTTAAAACTAAAAAGGTTAAGACGAAAGCTCAATTTGTCTGATGCGCGGAACCGTGGTGATAACATGATGTTAAGTCTCCGATGATCTGAATTGAACGTACGGTAATTTGTATTTATATCAAATGCGAATTTTTTGTTGTAGTCGGAAGAATACCAACCACCAATGTTAAAATTCTCAGGTTCCAAATAGTATCTGTCATCCACCCTCGTTTCCCAATAATCATGATTTTGAATCGGTTCGAACCACATATACACACCATAGGCATTAAACTTTTTTGTGATAAAAAAGCTATCGAAACCAAATCCAAAATCAGCAAAATTTCCGGTGTTGTAAATAGCTAAATGGTCCATATTAAAACTAAATCCTGCTCGGTTATATCTTCCAAAGCTCTCAAATATATTATAGGAAACTTCTGCTTCGGTACTTATAACATTATTTATTCTAATGAAACCAAAATCATTTCGGTCATATTTATCGCTTACTATTTCATTTTCGATATAATAAGTCAGGTTTCCTGAAACTTTACCCACTGCAACTTCATAAGTGAACCCGTCGCTGTAATCAACATCAATTACCGATTCGCCATATTTTTTACTCCACGAGCCCGACCCCTGAACGCCATAGGTATTGGTTTTTTCTAAAAACTTAAATTGTGTACCCAAAACATTGGCGTTGTAAAAATTATTAGCCCTGGAAACATTGGTGTTAATAAAGGAAAGGTAACTGTTGTTTTTAAGGTTTTGATCGACCACAAGCGAATTGTAATTGGTAAAGGGGTCTGTTAATACTTTCCGCGATCCGTTTTCATCATTATTTATACTCGCATACATGGGTTTTGTAAAGGCATTAAACACGCCTATCCCTAATCCTGATGCATTTCTTCCGGATATTTTAAATGCGTTTAAAAGTTGTGTTACATCCGGGTTGTCGGTGAGCACATCACCATCATTTAAAGAATCTTCAACACTGTAATGCAGCATTGGAACGCCCCCAACCCGACGCCAATAAATTAAATCTGCTTTATCGAAAAGCTCTGTCCCCTCGGTAAAAAACTGACGGTTTTCATCATACCTTACTTCGAATTGTGTAAGGTTTAAAATGGTGTTATCGGATTGAGCCTGGCTAAAATCCGGAATCAGGGTCATATCCAAAGTATAAGCATCGTTGATTCCATACTTTAAGTCCATTCCTCCTGAGTAGGTAGAGCTGTTATGTACTTCAACATCGCTCCCAGAATTATTTTGATAGCCAAAGGCCACATAGGGAATAAAAGCCAGTCTCAGTGGGGGGTCGATATCGCGAACACCATGCATATTCCCCGACTGAGTTAAAAAACCATCAACTTTTGGATCCAGTTCATTCCAAAAAACCTGTTGTCTAAACCTTCTTATTTCCCTGAACATATTTAGGTTCCAATCCTGTATGTCTTTTTTAGGAAAGCGAATCGCTGAATAGGGAATTTTAATTTCGGCAACCCAACCACTATCGGTAAGCGTTGTTTTACTATACCAAACCGCGTTCCAGTTATCATCTTCACCAAAAGTGGTAATCCTTGCATCGAATTGCGTTCCGGCTGCGGTCACTACAAATTCAAATCCATTGATATTGTCCTTGTAAGTGTCGAATGCAATTCCAAAAAAGTCAGAGTTTCCTATATTATCGCGCTCTGTAAGTTCTCTTGGTATTGAATCTTTGGATACCTCATGCATAAATGCACCGATGTATATGGCTTCATCATCATACATGATTTTTACTTCGGTGGCTTGTTCAGCCGGCAATCCGGGAACGGGTTGAAGAGAAATAAAACCGGTAGCGATCTCAGCATCATTCCATGCGATTTCATTTAAATTCCCATCAATATTAATTTCATTAAATATGCGTACTGCGTTATAGCTGCGATTAGCCTTTTTATAAGAAGCCCCATTTGCTTCAGTATTTAGCGAATCCTGAGCTAATAACGCAAAAGGTAATAGCGTAAGAAATAGTAGGGTGATAAAACGCATGCATAAGGTTTAATACTGACAAAATTATTGCTTTGTTTCAAATAAATAAATGATATGTTACCATTGGTTGATTATTTTATAACCCGATGGTTCTAAAGTTCGTAGCTAAAACTACCCCCTGAATTAAGGTTGTGAAATGAAGCGTTGGTTTTTTCTAAGATTGAATTTAAAAGAGTGGTGTCCTTGTAGTTAAACAGGTTGTTATTCAGCAATATATAATCGTATTGTTCGATTTTGTTCCACGATTTAAAGAAGTAGTTATTTACAAATAGAATTCTGGTTTTAAAATGTTGCACGCTATTTAGGTCGTGTGATGAATGGTTTACACAAATCAATGTGTACTTATACAACAGATGGTTTTTAGTTAAAATCAAATCCATTTCAGGATATTCAGATGATGTGCCCAACGTTGCTTTTGGGGTATTTTCAATGGGGGATAATCCGAGGACATTCCAATGATTTTTACAATTAAAACTAATTTTTGAATCCTGATTTAGCAATAAAGAATCACCGACAAAAATATGTTTGTTGTTTTGTGCAAAGTCTATTGCTGTGTGATTGTAAATGCTATAAAATGTTAGCTTGTTTCGGTTAATATTTCCGGTCTTTTTGTATAAACTTAATGATACGAGCAGGATTAATACCAAAAGGGATGAAATTAAAAACCTGACTTTTTTATATATAAGAAAGATAGCAGCTAATGCGATAAACAGATAGATGAAAATAGTTTCGGTATTGCCTATCGCCACCCCTCCAATTTTATGATATGGCAAGTCCTCTACCTTAAGCACCAGGTAATTTAAAAGATGCACCACATGGTCTAATGCATAAGCAAGATAGCCTGAAACCAATTGAAAAGGTGAAATCAATATTAATGTCAATCCGGAAATAACGATGATAAATGCAAAAGGAATAACCACTATGTTCGAAAATATAAAATAGACCGGAAACTGATGAAAATAAAGCAGGGCTATTGGAAAAGTAGTGAGTTGGGCTGATAGTGAAACAGCGGTAAGTTCCCAGGTTTTTCGCAATAAAATATTTTTGAAATACAGTAAGGTAACTATTTTTGGTTGAAAATAGACAATACCAAATACGGCTAAAAAAGAAAGCTGAAATCCTACCGATAAAAGGGTATAAGGGTTATAGAACAGAAGCACAAAAGCAGCAATGGCAAGCGAATTATAAATATTGGCATTTCTGTTTAGGGCGCTACCAACAACTAAAAAAGTGAACATGGTTGTTGCCCTTGTTATCGAGGGTGAAAACCCGGTAATTCCCGCAAATGTCCAAATGATTATAAGCGTAATAGCAGATTTAATAATTCGGTAGCGTTTCCCGGTTTTTTTGAACTCAAAAATTTTGAAAAAGAAATTTACAAACAACAAAACGATGCCCACATGCAAGCCCGAAACAGCTAAAATATGCATGGCGCCAGCTGAGGTATATGCCCGTTTAATTTCGGGATCGAGATTCGACTTTTCGCCAACCAATAAGGCCTGGAGCAATGCTTTGGTTTCGGGGCTCATTGGTTGTTTGTCAATTATTTGGGTAAGTTTTAGTTTTAACTGGTTAAACTTTTTTTTTGTCCTAAAGCGACTGCTTTGTCCGGTATTGATATAACCATCTTTTTTAAGATAAATACTGCCAACAATTCCTTTTTGGTATAAAAAATCAGCGTAGTTAAATTGATAGGGATTTTTTGGCCCGGCAACTGTTCTTATTTCTTTAGTTGTTATAATGCGATCTCCGATTTCCGGTAATGCCAACAAGGAATCTTTGGGAAGATAGATCAATATTTTCCCTGGATTAAAAAGCGATTTTTCGGTTTCGATTAATGCTTCGGCCTTGAAGTATTTGTTGGTGGCTTTCCACTGACCGGATAAAATAAAAACACTTTTGTTTAACTTGGGTTGCGGTCGATGAAAATTAACAAGCATGGTCCCCAACACAAAAAATCCTGCAAATAACAAACCTCCCAATTGGGTTCGTCTCCGGTGTATTTTCCCCCACTTTTTATGGCTATATACAAACAATGCAAGCCACCCCAGCAGAACAATAAAAAGAACATACCAGGCAATATGAAAAAAGTAAATCCCCGAAATTATTCCAAGAATAAAGGGCAAAAGAAGTTTAACAAAAGGTATTTCTTTAAAACTAAACATTGGGGAATTGAAGTTATAACCGTTTATCCGGGATTTCAATTCGTTAAAACACCTATTTTTAGTTAGTCTCTGCAAGAAAACTAGTGAATTTTGGTGTGATTGATAAGAAGACGCCAAGGTTGAGGCGTTTGAAGTCTTGAAATTCAGGAGTTTACTGGTGTAGGTGACTGAAATTCAAGGCAAGCACAACCTGCCTGACCGGCAGGCAGGCGAAGAAATTGGTGTTTTCTTGCAGACACTTGGTAGCCGATTTAGGGGATTGCGGTTTAATTTCGGAATTGAATTTAAATACCTACTCGATTATGAGCTGATAAATGAGTTGAGCAGTGGAAAGGAAACTATTGAATTTGAGGTTGATATCAGCACTTTTGACCTGCCATTTAAAGTTGGAATGGATTATAAAATCGATGAGAATTTAGGAGTCTCATTCCAGGCTTACATTGGCGTTGTAAAGATCAATAAATCATTTACACCGGAATTAAGACGGATGTATAACCAGGGATTTAAATTCGGATTTTATTATCTTTTTTAATCCCACTTAAAAAAATTCAAATTTTTTAGTTGAATAAAATGAATACCGGTATAGTAAAACACAAGTGTTTCTTTATATGAATAACCTAATTCTGCCATGCGGATGGCACCTTCCTGGCACAATCCTACACCATGGCCGAACCCCTGGCCTAAAAAAGTTACTGAATCCGTTTTTTCTTCAATTACAAATCTGGTTGAGTTGAGTTTAAAATAAGTTCTGATGGCATTTAAATCCTGCTTCCCATATAAAAATTCTGAAATAGTGTTATCCATAGAAGCACCTTTGCCCGAACTGAAAGTAGGGTCGATGGTGTTCCTTTTTTTATAATTGTCCCACTCGCGTTTACCTATGGTTTTTTCCCAGGTAGCAT
>Ga0164313_10004443_pt1 | contig 12473 bp, 9 predicted proteins | sample GuaBasSedimGuay4_FD_113735 | JGI IMG/M metagenome (GOLD analysis project Ga0164313, IMG submission 113735) | Subseafloor sediment microbial communities from Guaymas Basin, Gulf of California, Mexico - Guay4, Core 4569-4, 0-3 cm | ecosystem: Environmental > Aquatic > Marine > Hydrothermal vents >... | reverse complement strand
GTTTTAATATGATTCGGAAATTTACAAATTCTTCCGGTTAAAACAATTCTAAATTGGAATGAAGAACCCAGCTGGATGAAGTGCCTGTTAAAGTTACTAAATCAATCGAAAGATTGAAGCCGGAAGACCGGAGTCAGGAGTTTGAAATTATAACAAGTCCAAACAACATTTAAAACTAACAATATGTTGGTTAGTTTGTCGCCTCAAGAGCCTAATACTCTCAATTTGACCTTAAATCATAATTTAAAAGTACAAGTTAATCTGACTTCAAAACTTTTATATTTCAACTTATCGAATTCGTTACCATTTAGTGGCACATTCAGTGTAGGCTGAAGTTTGAGGGATATATTTTTGTTAATTATTCTCTCCAGGCTTAAAGAAAACCTAAACAATAGGAGCCATGGAGAAGTTGAACCAAATTCAGCTTTTGGAATAGAATCAGGCCAGTATTTTTCTGACAGGATAAAAAGATTCGATAAACCCGATGTTACAGAGAATGACCAATTTTCATTCAAAGATTTTACATAATTGACCATTATTGGTACCTCCAAAAAAAGGACATTTCCGCTAATTTTATTTCCAACCTGAATGGAATCAGTATTATAATTTATTGAGTCTCCATGAGTATAGTCAATTATTGATGTATCATTCAAAATATCAGTACTTTCAACGGCTATGGTTAAGAAGGACAGACCTGCTCCGCTTGAAAGACTGAAATTTTTTGCTAATGAATAATCCAGTTTCAGGTTTACAAATCCTTTTTGAGTAAAGTATTTGGTTTCCAATTGACGGCATAACCCGTATCCTGCATCTACACTGTAATGGAAACCTCCGGACTGTGCAGCAAATGGCATTGAGGGTGGTAATGTATCCGCAATTGTACCCGGGAGGTGAGACTGATCTCTTATCACTAAATCCGGGTGAAGACTTTCATAGTCACCAAATAAGCCAGGAGATTCAGTCTTGGGATCCAATGCTGATATCTTAATAGCAGGATATGTGTTTATTGCCGTTGAGTTGGTTTTATTAACAGCTTCTTTTTCTACAGTCGTTTCTGGCCAGGGTACTATATGAATATCATTCTGCCCAGGAAGGTTATTGTCGGTACTTCCAGGAGGCAAAACAATTTTCTCCCCAGGCTTTTCACGATCCCTAATTATTACTTTATTTTGAATGCAGAGGTATTCAATATTCGGAAAATGAACTGTGATGATCTGGTCAAGGATATTTCTCAGGCTTACTTCCTGTACATCAATGGTAACTTTGTATGATTTTGGGATGATATCGTCACTATAGATAAAAATAATACCATGACTTCTCTGAATTTTACTGAATACCATTTCCAGATTATATTCAATAAAAGTACAAGAGATCTTTGTATCCAGAATATTTTTCTGGGCTGAAGTGTGCAATGAAGACAATAGAAACTGAAAAACTATTACCAGAAAAGCTATTCTCATTCATTAGGTTTTTTATTCAAAAAAATCTTTTCATTCTTGTGTTCAATTTGAAGATAAAAAACCAATTCTAAAACTTCCAGTACATCCTCAAATGGTTCATCCCTGAAAGTTGCTGTAAGCGTTCTATCTTTCAACTCTTCATCATCAATAATAATATTCACCTTATAATATTTATTAAGTGACAAAACAACATCATTGAGAGTTGTGTTAGAAAAAATCAGTTCTCCTGTCATCCAGGTTTTGTAATTGAGATCTGTATTGTAGTTCTTATGTAATGATTGACTGTTATTACTCAAGAGAACATTTTCACCTTCTTTCAAAATTACTGCTGGAGCATTTGTAGTTTCTTTAAGAGAAACATGAACTGTACCATCACTGACTACAACTATTTCCTGTTTTTCACCAGGATAAGCCCTGATATTAAAAGATGTTCCAAGCACTGTAACCAAGGTTCTGGGTGTATGAATAATAAAAGGCCGGTTAACATCCCGGGTAATGGTAAAATATGCTTCTCCGGTAAGAATAAGCTCTCTTGTCTTTTTAAAGAGTTTTGCAGAATATCTAAGGTCACTAAGTTCATTTAATATTACAGTTGAACCATCTGGCATCATCATTTCAGTATGTTCATCCAATTTTGTTATCACATGGATATTCTTATACCTGCTTTCCGCTGTCAGGTAATAAACCATTACAGAGAGAGCTATAAATCCCATGATAGTAGCTGCAATTCTCATCCTATTAATTCTCATTGACAACAGAAAACCAGATTTTCGTTGAGAATCATTTGGTGGTAACGATTCCGCATTATTTAGTTTCTCCTTCATCCTTTGCCAGTGGTCCGGATTATATGAAGGTTCATAGTTTCCCAGAACTTTCTTATACTTTGAACTAAATTTATCAGGGTAAAGATTTTTCATCCGCAAATAATTTTAAAATTATTTTTTTTAGCCTTTCTTTGGCTCTAGTGAGATATGATCTGGAAGTTGAAGTATTGATATTCAGTATTTTACCAATCTCCTGATGTGAATACCCTTCCAGCTCATAAAGGTTAAAGACCAATATATAGATATCTGGTAATTCATTAATTGTTTGGAGCATTTCCTTTGCATATAATGAATCCAATATATCATCCTGAAAATATACCTTCTGATCCTCAGGCAGGTTTTCAGCAAGTATTAATTTCTTTTTTACCCTATATTTGTCTATGGCTGTATTTATAATAATCTTTCTTATCCATGTCAGGAATTCTTTTTTTTGATCAAAAATATTGATGTTAAAAAAGATCTTTAAAAAGCTATCATTTAATAGTTCCAGGGCATCTTCCTTGTTACCGGTATAACGTAAACAGATTCCCATGGCATATCCATAGTACTTACGGTACAATAATTCCTGAGCCCGGGGATCCCTGGAACAACATCTTTGGATCAGCCTTATTTCATGTAGATTCTTTTCTTCTCCAACAGATTTTTCTTTCTTCAATTCTTAGATATTAAAACATTCCTGTTAGCAAAGATCAATTATTTTTATCAAAAGAACAAAGATGATAGTTATGGTTTTGATTATTAATATTCTATATGAATTTTTAAATAATTATAAATATTTTTTCAATGGTTTTAATTTTGGAAAGGTGGCATTATTGTAAGGAATCCACCGCACTTGTATCAGGATCAGATATATATATATTCGACGAATCAATAATTACCGGATCATTAAACAAAGAATCCATCAAAGTATTATCATACGAAGAAGAATCAACCAAAAAAGTCGAATCAGATGAGGGAACATATATTACCATTGAATCAAGAGACGAAGAATCATTTAAGTTGACATTTATAGAGTCATAGTAGAATTGATCTACATAAGCAGAATCCCAATAAGTTGAATCCGTTGATATCGTATCACCATAAATTGAATCTATCAGTATTGATGTAGAGTCTGAATACAAAGAGTCCAGATATAGTGAATCGAGATAGCTTGTGTCATACAGGCTATCTGTATAACTTGAATCATAGATTTGAAATACCAGGTCGCTTCCGATATAAACAGTTGAATCACTATAGTTTGGTCCTTGCCAGGAACCATCTCCATCATTTAACTCAAACTGGATCTCAAATGTAGTATCTGACAGGTTAATGAGTTCAACCAGTAAATTTGGTGTGTACAGGATGCTGTCAGAGAATTGTAATTCCCCTTGAAGTTTCTGATAGGATTTCTTTGTTACCTCCTGATCAGATGTAAGATCTACTAATGCAAGAAAAACAACATTATCCATCCCATTCTGTAAGTAAGTTATACCATCCCATACCAATTGATATTCATGTTCAGATTTATTACCCTGGTGATGAATAAAAAGAGTAATATTCCCCTTTTCAATTTTTACTTTTTCCAGAACGTAAGGAAAACTGTTATTAATCTGGTTTATCAGAGTGCTTTTAAACTCTAAATTCTCTGATTTCTTAGAAAGTTCATCCTGTACTTCTTTCTCACAACTTTGAATTAAAAATAACACAATAAAGGCTAATAAAGAAAATCTTGTTTTCATAATTGAATAAAATTTTTAAATTATTTACATTACTTATTAATCAATACGACATTTCTTATCATAACGCTGCAACACTTTTCATTTTTCTGAAAACTGCATCATTCTTTTTTTACCAGATGATGTCAGTTGTCCTCACGATTACCTAATAAAAATAAGCAATGTGGGTTAAATTGAGTGTATAATACAATGGTTTTGCGACTCCGATGAATACGAAGATATTAATCAAGAAAGAATGATAAAATTTGTATGGATTTTATGTAAATACTAAAAATCCTCAATGTTGCATAAATCTATTTTGTGCTTACTTTAACTGTTAAATTGTTAATTTCAAATATTAATCTATATATTTTGGAACCGTAAAATAAAATTCAGTCCCGGAACCTTTCTTTGTTTTACACCAGATTTCACCACCATTTTTATCAACAAATTCTTTACACAGAACTAATCCTAAGCCAGTTCCTGATTCACCTGCCGTTCCAACAGATTTATATTTTTCTTCAATATGAAATAATTTCTTTACATTTTCGGCCGGTATTCCTACTCCCTGGTCACTAATTATTATCTCAAATAATTTAGTTTTATCCTGCACCTTTAACTCCACTGTTCCACCCTTATTACTAAATTTAACTGCATTATTTATTAAATTTCTAATCACTGTATTTATCATCTCCCTATCTCCAAAGGCTTGTAAATCATCTACAATATTAGTAGTAAGTATCACCCCCTTCTTTTCGGCAGGAAGTTTATTCAAATTCATATTCACCTCTATCAGCCTCAAAATATTAAACTTTTCCGGTGAATACTCAATATGCCCCCTTTGTGAGTTTGCCCAGGTCAACAAATTTTCCAGTAGATTATAAATCTGTTCCGATGATTTATGCATATTCTTCAAGGCCATTATCTTTTCTTTTTCTTCCAGGTTCTGATAGTTATTAATCATCAATTCACTCATGGAATGAAGGCTCGAAAAAGGATTTTTGAGGTCATGGGCCAGAATTGAAAAGAATGTATCCTTTGTTGTATTAAGTTTCTTCAATTGATCCTCTGACTGCTTCCGTCCGGTAATGTCACGTGCAACAATTGTTATCCCCAATAATGAACCCTTAACATTTCTTCTTGGGGAAATTTTTGCATTAAACCAGTATATTTCCCCTTCTTTTTTAATAGAATAATCGAATTCCTCGAAACTATCATCATGCATTAGTACGCTAAAATAACTGTTCAGTTTCTGAACAACCAGGCTGGGGAACCCAACATTTTTATAGTGTTTACCAATATATGACTCCGCTTCTGAATAGGATGTTTTGTGTATCCCCGGATTATAAAACTCCTGAATCAGCCCTGTCTTATCCAATACAAAAACCAAATCATCAATGGAGCTAATGGTCGAACTCAATTTTGCCTCACTTTCTTCCACCATTTCTTTTTGTTGTGCAATCTCAGAAGTGCGTTCCCTTATTTTATCTTCAAGTATTTTCTTCTCCCGAACAAGATTTTTTTCCCTTATTTTTACTACAACAATAATTATCGCAATAATAAAAATAATATAAAATATGTAGGCATAATTGCTTCTCCACCAGGGAGGAGAAATACTAATATTTATACTGGCCCCTTCATTGTTCCATACTCCATCATTGTTGGTCCCCCTAATATTAAATGTATAATCTCCAGGAGGCAGTTTGGTAAAATGCACAAATCTTCTATTTCCTACTTCGATCCAATTATCAGAAATACCTTGCATTTGGTAGGAATACCTGTTTTTAGCGGAGTTTGTAAAATCAAGGGCTGAAAATTCAATGGTAAAAGAATAATCCTGATATGTCAGGGAGATATTGTCTGAATATGGATTTAATTCCTGCCTTACTCCATTTGTCTCTTTCACCAATGAAGTGATTCGAATGGGTGGAATAAAGTTGTTGTCTATAAGTGAATCCGGATAAAAGGAGACCAGGCCATCAATTCCACCAAAAAACATTTCACCATCGGCAGCCTTAAAAACAGCTTTTAAGTTAAACTCCTTTCCCCGAAATTTATCTTTTACCAGAAAGGTTTCTAATGCATTCTCATCAGGGTTCTTCATAGCCAGGCCGCTTCCGGTTGAGAACCAAAGGTTTTCTTTACCATCTTTGATAATATCATAAATAATGTTGCTGGGCAAGCCATCTTTAACTGTATAGTGTGAAAACACAGAATCAGCTTTATCAAACCTGTTTATCCCTGTGCTGGTCCCTATCCAGATATCGCCACTTTTATCCTCGCACAGTGATATAACATAATTATCACACAGAGTATTTGAAGAATCAGGATTATTTACGTAATAATAAACCCTGTTTTCCAAAGGATCAAACCTGTTCAGTCCGTTTGAGGTTGCTATCCAGATATTTTGATCCTTATCCTCAAGCAGGGAATAAACCAGATTGCTCGTTATAGCAGGAACAGTTTCATTTCCCATCTGTATGAGTGTAGAAATTTTTGTTTCTGTATTTAGAACAATAATACCATTTCCTGTCCCAATCCATATCTTGCCCCGGGAGTCTTCAATAATGCAATATACTCTGTTGCTATTGAAAAAATTGAAGTCAGGTGCATTAAAGTAGTCTTGAACAGGGATAAATATATTCCTGTTTTTATCGAAAATACTTACACCGTTTCTTGTTCCCAACCATATTTGTGATTTACTGTCTTCAAAAATTACATGAATGTGATTTTGAGGAATGTGCATTCTCCCGTTTAGCTCAGAAGTATAATGAATTACTTCATTTGTCCCCCTGTCAAGTATATTTAAGCCTTTACCCCAATTCCCTATCCATAATTTACCCTCACTGTCCTCGTAAACAGAAGCTATAACATTATCCAGCAAATCAATTGAATTCGGATTATCCGATTTCATATACGTTCTTATACTCTTCTTTTTAAGATCTGTCTTGTCAATACCTGCAACAGTACCTATCCACAGATTATTGGATTTGTCCTCACATAAAGAATGGACAATATCATGGCTTATAGAATTGGTTTTGTCAGGTCCGCTTCTAAAATGAATAAAACCTGCAGATCCAGTAGGTTCGTCATAGGTCATTTTATTAAGGCCACCACCATCTGTTCCAATCCAGATTGCACCAGTATGATCCTGTGAAATTGATCGGATAAAATTATGACTCAGGCAACCTGGCTGGCTATTGTCTTGAAAATACCGGCTTATTTTTCTTGATTTTGTGTTGTAAATGTTCAATCCATTTCCTGTACCTATCAGAATATTACCATAATTATCTTCCAATAAAGCAGTAATATGATTATCACTTATAGTGCCGGGATCAGATCCACTATGCGTATAATTTTTAAATACCTTATTCTGCAGGTCAAAACTGGAAAGACCATTTATTGATCCTATCCAGATTAATCCCCGGCTATCTTTAATTATTGGAAACCCTGCATCATACAAAGCCATTTCGTGCTCAAAGGAATTTGTATATGATTCCAGTGAACCTGTATTGAAATTCAAAATTGAAAGGATTGATTGCTGATTCACATAAATATTTGATGAATCAGAGGTAATTCCGTAAATAAAACTGGTATTATCTACAGAATTACCCTCTATTGTCCTAACACGTGTGAACACGCCTGTTTTTTTATTAAGCTTGTTTAAGCCCCCTTTCGTACCAGTTCATAAAAAGCCGTTATCATCCTCGGCAATATCAAAAATCCAACTATTTGAAATCATGCTTGTATCTGATGGATCAAAAAAATAATTCTTAAAAGAATAGCCATCAAACTTGTTCAATCCATTTTGAGTTCCAAACCAAATATAACTTTCCGAATCCTGAAAAATGCATAATATCTCAGATTGTGAGATTCCGTCCCTGACTGCATAGTGATCAAACTGAATTCCCTGACCCGATGAAATATTGAGGCTAATAAAAAGATAAATAACTGTAAATAGGGATATGTTTTTAATAAGATCCATTTTTTTAGACGATGAATATTCCAATATTGTAAGTTTACTAAGATACAAAAACTCTCAGCGAATAATACAATTCTATATCAGATTTAGTTTGACACAACATTAAAATAAACATATCAAACTTGAAAATCATCAATTAGAATACAACTGACTTCTCCTTTCCAATCTCATTTCAAGCACCTATTATCACCTCTATCATTTTTTTAAGGTTCGAATTGAACGGATGTGTATCGTAACGGCAATAGCTACCAGGATTAAAATAATTCTTATAAAAACATTATGAACTATAAAAATAACTGAAAATATTATTGTGACCCACAATAAAGAAATAGATAAAACCATTACTCTTAATGGAACCCCTTTCCCTTCCTGGTAATTCTTAATATAACTTCCAACCCATTTGTTACTTAAAAGCCAGTCATAAAATCTTTTTGAACTTCTTGCATAGCATGCTGCGGCAAGTAAGAGAAAAGGGGTCGTTGGCAAAACAGGCAATAATATTCCAAGGACTCCGAGTCCTACAAAGAAGGTTCCTGTAATAATCAATGCCACCCTAATAAATCTATTCGGTATTTTCTTTATCCCCCTGGAATCATTGGCACATTTACCTTCGTCATTTTTATTCATAATAGTCCAACTAGCTGATATATTCTCATATATATCTAGCATTATTTTAATAATGTCATAATGAACTGCTAAACCTACCCAAAAAGTTCAGACGGGCGCAGTTATATCCTGAAGACGAAGATATTAAAAATAAAGGGTATCATCAAACAAAGCAACTAATGCAAACACCCATGGAGAGGCTGGTTTACCTAATGAAATGGTAAGGGATATAGTTGTAAAAATCCTGCATAATCAAAATAGTTAATTTGAGTGGATAGTCCTTTCTGTCTAACCAGGCTTAGCTTTTTGTTGTTAAATTATTTTCCGCTTTCAGAAATTATATCACATGTATCTCCCATACAGTTAGGCTTTTCTTCCGGTTCTTTCAACAGTTTTAGCCTAATTGCAACATAATATAACTTACAACCAAAACAAATTCCAAATGCTGTCTCGAAATACAATAGCAACAAACATATCAAACATAAAATGCAAACAGGTTGAAAGTATGCTACATTGTTCACAAGAAAAAGTGAGAGTGAGAAAATAGTCAGGGATAATCCGAGACCCAGGCTCCAGGCAAATTTCTTCTGAATAGCCCCTATTGGCAATGGTGTCTGCTTTCGTACAAATAAATAGGCAACAAACAGAGTAGGTGAAAATTTGGGGTTAATAAATATTCCAATCATGAAATTCACCATCAAAAAACCTGCGATATAGGGTATTACAATGAAATTCTGCAAAATAAACCCATTAATAAAAGCAACTATTCCAAGCAATAGCATTATACCTGCACTTGCCCGCATACGCCTTTCGTCCAGAACTTTAAAACTACTCCCTTCAATGTAATCCCCGAAACTAATTATTGTCATAATTCTTTAACTTACCGGTCTTAAATATTATTAAAAGCTGTACTAAAAGAAATCAGTTATCTTAATAACTGATTAAATTGAGGTTCAAAGATAATAATTTACTCCATTGTTAAGTTCAACCATGTAACTATTTGAAGATGTGGTATAACTATTTGAGAAACAAAGATCAGTGATCAACCAATAATTCTATTCAGCAAACATCTTAAGCATGCCTCTTACTGAGTCAACAGAATCAATATAGAAATTTGCTTTTGTAATTTTGGTTCCCACTTTTATTGTGTAAGCTTCCTCAGGGAGAGCATCAAATGTATATTCATCTGTCCAGTCATCTCCAAAAGCTAAAATAAAATCGAACTTCTCCTCCCCCATTTTATTAATCGCTGCCCGTCCTTTATTTATCCCCGCATATTTTATTTCAAGCACCTTATCACCATCCATTATCTCTAAATTCAGGTTGGAGGTAAGAATCCTCAATTCATCTTTCAACTCCCAGGCTCGCTGAACACCCAGGTCAGGATCAGCTTTTCGGTAATGCCAGACAAGCGAAAAATTCTTGTCCTCAATAAAAGTTTCTGGAGTTTGATCAACGTAATATTCCAAAAGCGGTTTGATTGAATCTTTCCATTCATTGTCAATCTGGTCATTCATATACCATTCTGAGCCAGGCTCCCTGTTCCAAACCCCATGCTCTGCTACAAAATGAATATTATATTCCTCACCAAACCATCTCTCCAAAGTTTCTTTGTCCCTTCCACTGATAATTACAAGTGTGTTCCTGAGGTCGGAAGACAGCTTTTTCAAAAGGCTATAAAGCTCAGAATCAGGCCGGGCATCCTCCGGGTCCTTTTTAAACCAGGCAAGGGTTCCATCGTAATCAAGAAATAATATTCGTTTTTCTGCTTCCCTGTATGCTTTAACAATCCTTTCTGTACGCTTTTCTGTAATTTTCTTGGTCAGGGTTGATTCCTGAAGTTCTTTAACACCCTCAAGGCTTTTCATAAAATCGTGTGCCCACCGTTTTACATCATACCTTTTCAATCGTTTTTGCATCACCAGGTTTCTACGGATTTGCTCATCTTCAGGCATTTCAAGGGCTTCAATCATTGAAGAAACAATTTCCTCATTATTATTTGGATTGACAATTATAGCTTCATGAAGCTCTTTTGAGGCACCGGCCATCTCACTTAAAATTAAAACCCCTGTTCCATCCGGCCTGGATGCAATATATTCTTTTGAAATCAGGTTCATTCCATCTCTCAATGGAACAATCAAAGCAATATCTGATAAAGCATACAATTCAATTAACTCTTCCTGCTCAAACTCATGGTTTAAGTACCATATTGGCATCCATTGAATGGTCCCAAATGCACCATTAATCCGACCAACTATTTCGTCAACTTCTTGTTTTAGCTCTTCTGATTTCTCCCCCACATCATAAGCTACAGTGGCATTTAAGATAAGACTGATCTTCTCATGATATTCAGGATAATTTTTTAATAAAGTTTCATAAGCTACCAATCGTAAAGGAATCCCTTTTGTATAATCCAGCTTTCCTAAAGACAATATTAATTTTTTTGCTTTTTGTTTAATTGATGCTTCTATCTCCTGATGAATTTTTGATCTTAATTCATTCGGCTTGTCTTTAGAATTCTGAATTACAGTACGGTATTTTTCATAATCTATCCCTAGTGGAAAAACATCAGTTTCCAGGGTTCTGTCCTCTATTCTGATCTGGTTAAAAACTGTATCATACCCTAATAACCGACGAACACAGCTAAGAAAGTGACGAACATAATCATAGGTATGGAAACCAATCAAATCTGCCCCTAGTATTCCTTCAAGAATTTCCACCCGCATTGGCAGGAGCCTGAAAATCTCATACGAAGGAAAGGGAATATGAATAAAAATACCTATTGATATTGTCGGCATTTTCTTACGAATCATTCCAGGTAACAGGAGTAAATGATAATCATGGATCCACAGGGAATCACCCTCCTCAATTATATCCAGTATTTTCTCTGCATACAATTCATTCATTTCACTATATGCATGCCAATCCTCATTTACATACTTAGCATTCTGAGGAAAATAATGAAATACCGGCCAGAGTGTATCCCTGGGAAAACCCTTACTGTCATCATATAAGCTAAAAGTAGCTGGAAATACAGGCGTACAATTGCAAGCTCTAAGCTGACTATCCAACAGCTCTATATCATTGGCTGATTGTAAAGAATCTTCTATCTCAAGCTGACCAATCCACCATACATTGTTATCGTTATAAAAATCAGTAAGGCCCGACTTTTCGATCTCAGCCTCCCACTCAATTTGATGAATATTATTAACTTTTTTAACTTTAGCCGGGAGGAAATTTGCAGCAATAATCAATCGTTTCATGAAAGTATATTTTAGTTATATAATACCCGGGCACAGACATCAGGATCCAGTCTATCTTATTAAAAAAGGCCCTTTCCCGATAAATACCGGTATACTTTTGGGTTTCGCACCATTTGCTATTAAATAAGGTTTGAAATTTCATGCATTGACCAAAAAAACATAAGGTTAATTAAGTTTTTTATCAATACTTCCATAAAATTAAATATCTTAACGGTTTAAACAAGTTTTAAAGTAACAAAATCAAATCATGTTAAATTTTGATGGTGTAATTTTTGATCTGGACGGAGTCATAACAAAAACTGCCCTTGTGCATGGATCTGCCTGGAAAAGAATGTTTGACAATTTTCTCTTAGCACGAGAGAAGAATCATGGTGAACCCTTTAAGGAATTTACTCATTCGGAGGATTACCTACCCTACGTTGACGGAAAGCCCAGATATAAAGGAGTTGAATCTTTTCTTGAATCCAGAGGTATTGATATACCCTATGGCAATCCTGAAGATGATGCAGAAATGGAAACCGTTTGTGGATTGGGAAACAGTAAAAATAAACTTTTTAATGATGTTCTTGATTCAGAAGGCGTTGAAGTATATGAAGCAACCGTAAAGCTAATAGAAGAATTAAAAAACCGAGGCATTCGAATTG
>Ga0164313_10004442_pt1 | contig 12473 bp, 11 predicted proteins | sample GuaBasSedimGuay4_FD_113735 | JGI IMG/M metagenome (GOLD analysis project Ga0164313, IMG submission 113735) | Subseafloor sediment microbial communities from Guaymas Basin, Gulf of California, Mexico - Guay4, Core 4569-4, 0-3 cm | ecosystem: Environmental > Aquatic > Marine > Hydrothermal vents... | reverse complement strand
TTAAGCCAAAATCCTTTGCCGAGCCGCCAAACCCCTTCTCCCAGATCAGTCCACCCGACGAACTGATCTTGAACAGCCAACAGTCCTCTGCACCTTGATTGAATGAAACATCCCCATTGCTGGATTTCGAACGTCCTACTACAATAAGGGCACCATTCTGATCCTCCTCTATCTCAGATCCGTGGTCCTCCCAAGTACCTCCGTACGTATTCTCCCATATTATATTCCCGATCGTGTCCATTTTTACGACCCACACATCATTTCCACCGTGATTCGAAGAAACATCCCCATCATCGGACCGTGTATATCCAGTAAATACAAAATTCCCATCATTTGTTTCAATTATGCACTTAGCACTTTCAGGTAGCGTCCCACCTAATGCTTTTTGCCATTGAATGGCCCCTAACGGATCCAATTTTAAGATCCAGCAATCCCCATCACCATGCATTCCTGTAACATCACCGTCCCAAGATTCTGCTTGGCACGCAAGGATATAACCACCATCAGAAGTAGATTCGATCCAATATGCCGTCTCCTTAAGACTCCCTCCATATGTCTGTTCCCAGATCAGGTTACCCATCTCATCGAGCTTTATCACCCAAACGTCCTCTTGGCCATGATTAAAGGAAACATCGAAATCATCTGAACTTGTTCTTCCCACGACGACATACCCGCTATCGCTGGTCTGAATGATAGAGAAACCCTCATCCGATGAGCTTCCGCCATACGATTTCTCCCAAACAAGTGCTCCTAACGGGTCTAATTTGGTCACCCAAACATCAAATGAACCATAATTAACAGTTACCATTGAATCATTTGAAATTGAAAATCCGACTGAAATATATCCGCCATCATAAGTTTGTTTTATAGCCTCACCTAAATCGACAGAAGACCCCCCAAAGCACTTTGCCCACGTAATATCTGGCGCGGTTTGGCAATAAGCATCTGAAAGACTCAGTAGTGTTATAAAAAATATGACACCGAGTAGATCGATCGTTCGTTTCATGCCTTGAAGATCGTTAAATTGATGGATAGACTAGAAGATCGTCCAACTAATCCGCTCGGTCGGACATTACTCCCACGGCAGCTAGTGCGGATCCGTGCTCCGCGCGGAACGTATGAAAAGAGTCAATAAGGTCTTCAGTTATTGCGATTTAACTAAATTAGGCAAACTAAAGGGCATCGGAATGTAGTTATAGTTGGATAACACACTGAGCGCAGATCAGCGCTAGCATTTCATATATAGTGTCCGACTGAGCTTGTATTAAGGACACATTAATAATGTGATCTTAACGCAGCGGGTCATTGGCTAATTGAACAATTTCATGCTGAATACTTTATTGCAGCCTCATATGACCCAACTACTCCTTTTAGCTCAAAAAGTAAATTTGTAAAGACAAAAAGAAATAATGATCGTGTGCTACCAGGTGCTCAAATGAATTACTCCCAAGGGGATAACAACGCTTTATAGCCAGACGTTGGTATTAATAATTTGAAATGAGAATACATATTATTTTACTGCTTTGTATAGCCTTTGTTTCCGAACATGCCTTTGGACAAATTATTATAGATTCTTGTTTCACAACTGTTACACCCACACCATCAGCAGAATTTATCTCAAGTACATCTTTAGCAAATGTCTATAGCTCAGACGTTCTTGAATGGAACGGCACTTCGTGGGTAGGTGGGTTTCCCTCTGCGGGTCTATCAATACCTCCTCCTTCAAATTTATCAGGGTGTAGAGCAATTTTTATTGGGAATAGTGGCCTTTGGACTACTGGTGGTGAGTCTTTTGGATTGGCACTTGCTTCTCCTTTAGTCAGTGGACAGGTTTATTCTTTTAATTTGAATTATGTAAGTCATGGCTTAGGTAGCAATGGTAGTTTTAGTCCGTTTTTTTACACAAATTCCTCTCCTTCTTTAGGGAATGCATATTTGTTAGGGAATTTGCCTGCTGTTGGCTATAGCTGGACGATGAACACGTACACCTTTACGGCGACAGCAATACAGGCAGGACATACATGGATCATAATTGGCACACAACCAACAGGCACTTCTGGGTTGGTAAGTGCATTTTGTATTAATTGTGATGATCCAATACCTATTAATTGCAATTTCGACCTAGGAAATGATACTACCTTATGTGAGGGCGAAATTTTAACACTTGATGCAACCGCCTCGAACGCAACATATCTGTGGCAAGACAATTCTACAGGTCCAACTTTCAATGTTACACAGCAAGGTACTTACTGGGTTGACGTGACCTTCGATAATTGTAGCGCAACGGATACCATCATCGTAAATTATAATTCCTTACCAAATGTTAATTTAGGGAATGATACGATACTATGTCAAGGAGCAATTTTAACACTTGACGGAACCACAACAAATGCCACTTATTTATGGCAGAACAATTCCTCAAATGCAACTTTCAATGTTACTCAATCAGGGAGATATTGGATTACGGTTACAGTAAATAACTGCTCCATAACTGATGTGATTTTAATAGGTGAAGAAGAATGTGAGGTCATTCTTGAACTACCAAATGTTTTCACCCCAAATAATGATGGTAGCAATGATCTATTCGTTCCTATAATTAGTAAAGGAATAGTTTCAATGAACTCAACTATTTATAGCAGATGGGGAAATATAATATTTGAAACGAATGATCTTTTGATTAAATGGGACGGTCAACATGTATCAGATGGAACATATTTTTGGATCGTGTACTATACTGACGTTAATGGTGTGAAAAATAATTTAACTGGTTATCTAACAATATTAAGATGATCAATACTACCAACGACATTCGCTAAAGATCATAACCCGCTGGGTCAGACATTACTCCCACATTAGCTAACGCAGATCCCGCGCTAGCATTTCATAGGGTCGGCGCGAGCTGCTAATTTCATTGAAGAAGAAGTGATCAAATTCCTACTTATCTTTTTAGGTCTTCTATTCGTAGCCGTTCTAGGTCTTCTACTCCTGATATTGGCTTTGGAACGAAATAGCTCCAAACGCGAGAAAACTTTAATAATTGAAGAGTTATCCAAGAATGGCAGCAAACTAATTAGCATTGATGACCACAGAATAAATGTCCCCAAAAACATGACTGAAATAGTCTCACAAATTTTCGTTCCTTGGTCATGGAAGAACACATATTTTAAAAAAATCACATACGAGAATAGAGCGCAAGATAATTGTCATAGACTTGCTCTGTTTTCTAGCGATCTCATAGGAATTATTTCTGTAGAAATAGTCAACGAAGAAGACCTGCTCGGTCGAACATAACTCCCGCGCTAGCATTTCATAGGGAGTGCCGAGAGAGCGGGTCTGTTATTCCGCCTTGAACTGCGCTACTTCATCGCTGTCTTGCATCAAGACCAATACGCCGTCCTTTACTTTATAGGCATTAGCAGATCTTAAAGCGACCATTAAACGGTCTTCTACAGCAGCAGTGCTTTCACAGTACTTCTTGGTGGATCCAAGATCGGAGATGTTCAGTATATCGCCCTTTACAAAGAAGCTGCCGAAGAAATTGTTGCAACCACCAATGCCGTTCAGCTTTTTCTCTTTCAGGTCAAAGCTCAAATAAGGTATTTCTATACCATCTGGCATCACAACACTTTCTTCTCCGAATTTTTCGAGCACCCACTTGGTGTCGCTGTTCAATTCATTGGCCCCACCGCTTACACTTTCGGTGCATTTAAAGGCAAAGAGAGGAAGTAGGAGCAGGGTAAAGTATATCGCGCGTTTCATGATCTCAATTTCAAAGGGTTATTGCAAGTGTTGTACCGATCAGCTGTTCAGCATTACAGGCATCACCAACATCAGTATATCCTCAGCTTCGTCTTCTTTCTCCGCTGGAAGTAAAATGCCTGCGCGGTTCGGAGCGCTCATTTCCAGGATAACATCATCGGTGGTAAGGTTCTGCAGCATTTCCATAAGAAAGCGCGCGTTGAAACCGATCTCCATATCCTCGCCATCGTAGCTACAGGTCAGGCGCTCATTGGCTTCATTGGCAAAATCGAGATCTTCTGCGCTAATAGAAAGCTCGCTGCCTTGGATCTTAAGACGCACTTGGTGTGTGGTCTTGTTCGCAAAAATGGCGACCCTACGGATAGAGCCCAAGAATGAACTTCTGGAGATCGAAAGTTTGTTCGGGTTCTCCTTTGGAATGACCGCTTCGTAATTCGGGTATTTACCATCTATCAATCGGCAAACAACAACGGTATCATCAAAAGAAAAAGATGCATTGCTCTCATTGTACTCCATTCGTACATCGGCGTTGGTGCTCGACAATGTGTTCTTTAGCAACTGCAATGGTTTCTTAGGTACTATGAACGTTGCGCTACTTTCTGCTTTAGCATCGCTTCTTGTGTAACGTACAAGCTTGTGGGCATCCGTAGCTACAAAGCGAAGTCCGTCGCTACCGAATTCAAAGAAAATACCGCTCATTACAGGACGAAGATCGTCGCTACCTGTGGCGAACAAAGTCTTATTGATCGCCATTCCTAATGTTTCCGCAGGTATCGTACACTTCGAGGGGCTTTCAATGGTCGGTATTTTCGGGAATTCATTGCCGTTGTGCCCGGTCATTTTGTATTTCCCTTGGTCGCTATTGATCTCGATACCGAACGTTTTCAGATCCACACTGAATGTTAACGGTTGCTCCGGGAACGCTTTGAGCGTATCCAAAAGAAGACGGGCGGGAATAGCAATGCTACCGCTGTCTTTGGCTTCAACACTAAGTTTGGTGATGATGGTCGATTCTAGATCTGAAGCAGAAACCGAAAGTTCTTTATTATCGATCTCGAAAAGGAAGTTATCGAGGATCGGCAATGTGTTGCTAGTGTTCAGTACACCTCCCACCATTTGAAGCTGTTTCAGCAGGGTAGAAGAAGAAACTATAAATTCCATTTAGGCTGTTTTATTTTGTACGAAGTGAGCAAATATAGCCCGATCGGGGCCACAGCTTTCGGAGACTTTTCAACGAATTCTAAGGTGTGCTTTCAGGGCCTAGGTCAGGCTTGAAAAAGCTAAGATCCACTCCTACACGATCAAAGTCGAAGCTCTGAACAACAACGAGTTCATCACCAGGTAATAGAGCCAACATCCGGTCAATATCGTTGAGCAGCGTGTCTCCGTGCGCATCCAATTCATTTCCTGAGGCCAGTTTGTAATAAATGGCCACTTTGTTCAGTTTGCCGTCCTTGTCCTCCACTTCGATCTTAGTAAGGGGTGTGGTGGTTTTGATCGAATCTGCCATAGCTATATCCACACCTTTGGCTTGCATTTCGTAGTTCACCTTTTGAAGGTTCACCAAAAGGTCTTTGGCGGAAACGGTATCGAAACTCTGTATCTCAAGATCGATCAAAGAACTCAGGTCGAAATGTTTATCACCATCAAAGCTCAACTCGAATCCACGTTCTGGTTCTTGCGGATATTCCATGCGCACTCTTCTTATTTCCCGTGCCCGGTACCGAAAGATATCGGAACGACGCCAGTCCCTGTCATCGGCAAAGAACCGAGAGTACAAATGACCGGTGAATCCTTGCATAGAAAGAATGAACGGTTCGTTGCTTCTGCCTTTTTCTGGTGTTTCAAGAAGCATGTAGGTGCCGAAATGGTCGGGTGTGGAATGCCCTACATGCCAGATCTTTTCGGGTTCGTCTCCACCAGTGAAGATCTCAACGCGCTTGCTCGTGCTGGACATAACGCGAATAGCAGTTTCTTGGGCACTTTTGGGCACAGGGCTTTTGATAAAGGCCAGTTTGAAGGTCTTCATTAGTACATTGATACCATCTTGTTTTGCAAGATATTTCCCGTTCACCACCCAACCAGAATCACTTCTTGTAAGATCGGCTTTGAAGCCTTTGTTATCGGCAATGAATATCCGGTCTATGGAAGCCGTATCGGCTACTGCGAAATCTGTTTGAGCTAATTGATCAGATGAATTCCGATCTTCTTTAGAAAGAAAGTAGAACGCTGCTACCAGAACGATAAGAACCAATAGAAAGGGTAGGACTTTTTTCATGAGGCGTATCTTTTTTTACGGATCCAAGCCATAAGCAGGCCGAGTATTACACAGATCGATATAGGGCCACCGATATTCAATATTTGCCAGAACTGACGCTCTGCTCCAGCCCGTACCGGATCCAGTTTCCTTAATGTGATAGTGCGCGATCGGAGTGTAATAAGGCTGTTATCGTTCAGCAAGTAATTCAATGAATTGATGATGAATTCTTTGTTGCCATAGATCTTGCGTTTCAAATACCGGTCGTACCCTAGCTCCTTGTTCGCCCGGTTCTCCGCTATATCTCCATCGCTAACAATGATCATGGCCGTTGCTGGACTTTTATCACGGAAGGCCATATTGGGGTCGTCCAATATTTTTCTTGGCAAACGATCAGTATATGGACTAGTGAATTCGCCTTCCAAAAGAACGGCGATATTGCGTTTGGGATGATCCTTGAAGTCCGGTTTCATGTTCACTATATCCAAGCTGATACGCACTGGATTCTTCATGATGCGGCTGTATTCCGAACTCTGAAGAAGAATGGTCTTCTTGATCCCTCTTGCGCCAATGGTATCCAAACTGCCAACGAATTTGCATTGGATCGGATCTATGTTGTAAACGATAGGATGTCCTGAAAGCGGTACCAGCACAGGTTCAAAAAAGAAAGGGAAACGCTCCATTTGCGGACGATCGCCGAATTGTCCGGTAACCACTTCTATGAACGAGCAGCTTCGGTCAAGGATGATGTCTTTGTTCAGGCGGGCGCCGTATGCAAAGAGCATATCCTCAAGCCCTAGGTTGAAAGGAGTGGAGATGGAGAATTGGTTGTTACGTAAGCTGTCCAAGTTGGCGTTCATCTCATCCAGCATCCAAAGCACTTTGCCGCCGTTCATTATATATTGATCGAGAATATAGCGGTCTCTTTTATTGATGAATTCTGTAGGCTTGGCTACAATGATCGCATCATATTTCAACTGACGGTCCTTAATGCCTTCTATCTTTTTCGTAAGACTGTTTATCTGGCTATCGAGCTGCACCCACGCTACATTATACAATTCTTCCAATGAACGAGAAAGGTCCAATATTTGAACTTCTGAGAGCTCTCCATGGCCTTGAACAATAGCTACGCTCTTTCTTTTCCCGCTGATAACTTCCCGGATCCCACCAACAAATTCATATTCGAGGTTGTTGATGGAATTGGTGATCATACTTACATCCGTTCTCGGTGTTTCGCTGCGCAGAAGTTGAATTGGAACTTCATTGTTTTTGTAGGTAACGATGGCTCCTGGAAAGATGATCTTATGTCCGGCTTCACCTTTGCCCGGAATTGGGATAATGCTGTGTTTCAGACCTTGTTCTTCAAGTGTTTGGTAGATCCTGGCTCTGGTCTTTTCATCCGGGTCTTCGTTCGGGTCAATGAATTCATAGTTGATCAAAGAAGGTGCTTGCGACTTTATTTCATCTAGGAAATATTGACTTGCCTCTCTTAGCTTCTCAATGTCGGAAGGAAGTTCACCGGCCAGATATACCTTTATATATAGCTTGTCATCAAGCTCGCTGATCACATCTTCGGTGGCGGCAGTTACAGAATGTCTTTTCTCGGTAGTAAGGTCAATGCGGAAGTATTCCATAGAGCCAATTGCGACCACCAACACAATGGACACAGCCGTGATCAGGGTGATCAGCAGATCGTTCGTCCTTGCCTTGCCTTCTTTCGCCATCACCACTTCCTTGATCTAATTGCAGCCCAACTGAACGTAATGAAAAGAGCTACGCACCCGATGAAATAAAGAATGTCGCGAGAATCCAGCACCCCACGGCTTAGCGCTATATAGTGCTCTTGCATACCCAAGCGTAGTATTGTGGATTGCAGAGCGCCGAAAGTTTCAAAGGAACCGATCAGCTCGAACCCTATAAAAGTGAAGAAGCAGAAGACCACAGCAACAATGAACGATACCACTTGATTGCTGGTGATAGAACTGGCAAAAGTGCCGATGGCAGCAAATCCACCCGCTAGTAACAAAAGACCGATGTACGACCCCCAAGTACCGCCGCGATCGATGTTGCCCGGCGGATCGCCCAATTCAATTATGCTGAAATAATAGAACAGGGTAGGAAGTAGAGCGAGAAGGATCAGAAAGACCACTGCCAAATATTTGGCCAGCACTATCTGGAGTTCAGAAATAGGTCGGGTCAACAGAAGTTCCATTGTGCCCGTTCTCTTTTCTTCAGCGAATATCCGCATGGTCAATGCGGGAATGAGGAACAAGAAGATCCAAGGTGCATAATAAAAGAGCAGGTCAAGGTCGGCGAATTGAAGATCCAGAACGTTGTTGGGAAAAACCCAAAGGAATAAGCCTGTAATGAGTAAAAAAACAACGAGCGTAATAATGCCCACCAGCGAACTAAGCGTGCCACGTACCTCTTTTATCAACAGTGCGAACATGGCCGCTAAAATAGCTGCTTTTGCACCCCTTGGAAGCACGAGATCTTGGCAACTTTTTACCAGTCATAGATCAGAAGAACATTATGCAAAAGTGTCATTTGTATTCAAGATCCATTATCTTCATGGCTTCATAACTACTTTGATCAAATTCAATTCCTCGGAAAATGAAAAAACTATTTGTTCTACCAGCTGTCATTATTTCGATCGGACTTAACGCTCAATCCCTTTCACCACAGGTAATTGCAAGCTCTGGTGGTTATTTCAGCAATGCAAGCGGAAGCTTGAGTTGGACCCTTGGCGAAACGATGACCGAGACATTTACTTCAGGCTCATCTCAACTTACACAGGGTTTTCAGCAACCGGATGCAGTTCTAGTGAACATCAATATCAAGGCATTTCTATCAGGTCCATATAATTCTGGCACCTCTAAAATGAATGATGGTTTGCGCAGTGGTGGTTACATTCCACTTACCGAGCCATATACAGCACTGGGTTACACACATGTTGGTGGGGGCGGTGAAAGCATTGCGGCTTCTGTATTAACTACAACTGGCGATGGTGCTATTGTGGATTGGGTTTTCTTGGAGCTTCGGAACAAATTGGACGACACAGATGTTTTGGCAACTCGATCTGCATTGGTTAGATCAGATGGAGACATTGTTGATATTGACGGAACTTCTGCAGTAGAATTTAGTGTTCCTGCGGATGATTATTACATTTCTGTTCAACACAGGAATCATCTTTCCATAATGACTTTCAGCACATATACATTAGCGGATGCTCCTGTAGGCATTGACTTTACCGACGGTTCTACTGCAACGTTTGGTACAGGGGCTCAAGCTGATCTGAGTGGTACAGATGCCATGTGGTGTGGTGATGTAACCAATGACGGTATCGTAAAATATACAGGTGCGAATAATGACCGTGATCCGATCTTAGTGAAGATCGGAGGCATCATTCCAACGGATACTTGGCTTGGATATACGCAAGAAGACGTGACCATGGACGGTATTACAAAATATACTGGAGCCAATAATGACCGCGATCCGATCCTTGTTCATATCGGTGGTGTAGTTCCTACCGATGTCGTCGAAGAGCAGATGCCTTGACCCGAAAGGCTAGCTAGTTATTAAATAGGAGAACAGATCAGAATGTGATCGTGGTGTTCCGCTTTTTCTTCCTCTTTTTTGGGATCTTCTTAGAGTCAGTATTGCAATAGTTGGCTACAATGTATATCGCATCGTCGTCTCCAAGATCAGCAGACTCATTCCAATCAACACAGGCCGTTTCTTTATTGCCTAAGTTGTATTTACAATCGCCTCTATAGTAAAGCGCGTCGGTCAGGTATTTATCCTTGGCATCGATCACTTTGCTAAAAGCTTCAATGGCATTCTGCCATTCTTCGATCTCGTACAGAAGTACGGCCAAACTCATTTGGGCTCCATCTAACTCAGTTTTCAAACTTAGGGCACGCTCAATATCTTCGATCCCATCTTTTTCGTCGTATAATTCTCCTTTAACAACACCACGAATGAACAAAGCGTCGGCATGATCCGGGTTGAGGGCCAATGCACGATTGAGATCTTTCAATGCCCCTCTATTGTCAAAGCTTAGGTACAACGCACCACCACGATTGAAATATGCGTCGGCATCATCAGGATCCATCTCAATTACCTTATCAAAATCCCGTATCGCCTGCTTCAGTTTTCCCAAGCTCATTCTGGCCGCACCTCTGCTAACATATATCCGTGGGTCTTCTTTAGAAATGCTTAATGCGGAATCGTAATCTAAAATGGCATCTTCATATTGAAGAAGTTTCTGGCGGCAATCGCCTCGAAGCTTGTAAGCCAAATAATTTTGATCGTTCGAAGCTATATAGCTATTGAAAGCGGTCATGGCATTCTCCAGTTCTCCACTTTCGTATGTATTTTTTATTTCTTCAAGTTGGTCATCCATTTGGGCGGAGACCCAAGGAATGGACAACAAAAGGGAGATAATTGAGATCGCTTTTTTCATGTCTGCTTTGATCATAGTTCTTCAAGTACATCCAAACTCCATGCCTCAGGGGCATGAGAAAACAATGGCTTCATCTGGGTCCAAAGATCTTTGAACAATTCAGATCGCCTGTATTGCTGCAAGTATTCCGGACCTTCCCATATACTGTAGGTCATAAATATACTTGGATCACTTCTGTCTCGGATAAGTCTTAAAGAAAGACAACCTTCGGTAGCTCTTATCTTTTCCTTTACGTCTTCAAATAACTGAACGAAATGATCAGCTTGCTCCGGTATGAACGTCAGTTTTACAATGCGTTCCATTATTTCATTTATTGAATTCTACACGAATGGTATCGTACATTTTCAGGCCAAAAAGTTTATTTGCGCCACCTCCAGAACCTTCCACTCCCCGGTTAATAGCGATCTCTAAGAAATTCCCGGCGCCGAAAAGTGCCACTTTTTCACCTTCAGGAACATCGTTGTATTTATCATGGATCTTACCGATCTCATATCGGCTGGATTTCAAAGAGATCGTAAAAGGTCTGCCTTTTACTGAAGTTTCAAATGTATTCTTATCAATATTGGTGACCACGTTCCCATACGAGTCAATGAATATTACAGCACCTTTAATTAGATTGCCTTCAACTACTGCTCTAAAGTGGGTGAGTTCCTTAATATGATCACGTTTTTTACCGATCACTTCTGGTGTGCCTCCACGAGCAAGGTGGCAAGCCGCTTTTACAAATAGATGTTTGGTCGGAAAGGTGACCTGGTCGCTATCTTGAGAAATGTTCAAAGCAAAGATCTCATCTGGCTTCGAGTCGAACATCAAGCTGAAGATCCCATTATCGGCAGCAATGAAATACTGGCCTTTATGTTTCACCACCAAGTGCTCCGTCTGTTCATCCTCTTCAGGGTTAACGCTGATAATGTGTATTGTTCCCTTTGGAAAATCCACATAAGTGTTCCTAAGAATGAAAGATGCTTGTGCAATATCGAAAGGAGGAACGTTATGTGACACATCCACTATGGTGGCATCTGGGCACTGACTATGTATCGCACCCTTGATGGATGCTACGTAGTAGTCCTTTAGACCCATGTCAGATGTTAATGTGATCAATGGCATTTTATATGGATCAACAGCGGTCAGCTGCTTTGAACAGAGGTCTGGAAGTGTTTAATTTGTGGTCCCAAATTTAGGGATCATTCACCACCGGATAAAACCGGAATTGAAAGCAGAACAATTGCACGAAAGATCGATAATTCTTGAAGGTATCGACCCAGTTCAGATCTTGGGTGTGAACAACAAGAAGTTCAAAAAACTCAGTTCACATTTCCCTAAGCTTAAGATCGTTGCACGAGGTAGCACGATCAAAGTTATAGGCGCCAAGAAAGAGATCGACCGGTTCGAGGAAAAACTGGCCATGCTTATTGAGCATATAGAACAATATAATGAGTTGAGCGAACTTGATATTGAAGACCTGTTAGGCCCTGAGGAAAAGGCGCAGAGCAAAAAGCACAATGGAGATGTTCTTGTGCACGGCAATGACGGTTTGATGGTAAAAGCCAGAACTCCCAACCAGCAGAAAATGGTTTCGAGTTTGGAAAAGAACGACATGTTGTTCGCGGTTGGCCCAGCCGGTACTGGAAAAACATATACGGCCGTGGCTTTGGCAGTTAGGGCAATGAAGAACAAAAGTGTCCGTAAGATCATATTAACACGGCCCGCTGTTGAGGCAGGGGAGAACTTAGGTTTTCTTCCCGGTGATCTGCAAGAAAAATTGGATCCTTATCTACAACCTCTCTATGATGCCCTGCGCGATATGATCCCCGCTGCAAAACTGAAAGACCTTTTAGAAAAAGGTGAGATACAGATCGCACCTTTGGCTTTTATGCGCGGAAGAACCTTGGACAACGCATTTGTGATCTTGGATGAAGCTCAGAACGCAACGATCCCTCAAATGAAAATGTTCCTCACCCGAATGGGGCGTTCAGCCAAATTCGTGATCAC
>Ga0164313_10004441_pt1 | contig 12473 bp, 12 predicted proteins | sample GuaBasSedimGuay4_FD_113735 | JGI IMG/M metagenome (GOLD analysis project Ga0164313, IMG submission 113735) | Subseafloor sediment microbial communities from Guaymas Basin, Gulf of California, Mexico - Guay4, Core 4569-4, 0-3 cm | ecosystem: Environmental > Aquatic > Marine > Hydrothermal vents... | reverse complement strand
CCGACAATAAACTCCCCAGTTTAATAAAAGAGGAGTTTTTTTATGGAAGAATATGTGGTTTATATTTTGTACTCAAAGAAGTTTAATAAAATTTATATTGGGTTTACATCAAATTTGATTAAGAGGTTTTATTCTCATAATAAATTTTCTAAGAAAGGTTATACCAAGAAATTTAGGCCTTGGAAAGTGATCCATGTTGAGTTTTATAAAACAAAGAAATTAGCATTAATTAGAGAAAAAGATTTGAAATCTGGTCAGGGTCGAAAATTTATAAGAGAGCAGCTAATAGATTGAGATGTGGGCTCTTAACCGCCTTCCCGAAACTTCGGGAGTGGACGCTGGTTCTCCCGAAGCATCGGGACAGCATCACTACAACGCCTCTTGAAATATCAAGGGCCTTTTTTTGTGCTTTAAACTACCGTCAAATAGAAATTCAACTATTTCCTTATATTGTACTAGTTAACCGAACTATTTAGGGTATGATAAAATTCTTTAGAAGGATCCGCAGGCGATTACTCTCTGAAAATAAAATCAGTAGATATTTACTTTATGCAATTGGCGAAATTATACTTGTAGTAATTGGAATTTTAATTGCTCTTTCCATTAACAATTGGAATGAAAATAGAATAACTAACGCTAAAGGAAGAGCTATTCTAACCTCCTTACTGGACGATTTTGAGTATAATAAATTTACTTTAGAAAACGCAATAGAGATAAATTATAAAATGATTTCCTTATTAGAAACTAATTTACATTATATAGGAAAAAACGCTGATGAGATTGACCAAGAAATGAAAGATGAATTATCATTCGCGAGTTCCTGGAAACCAGGGGTTAATATTGGAACGCTTAATTCTATTTTGAATTCAAATCAATTAGGATTAATTAAAAATCAAGAATTAAAAAACTTACTTACTGGTTATCCTTTCATTATTGATGCTAATTTGTCGTTGATTGAAGAGATAAAAAGATTAGTAAACGAGGTGCACAAACCGCTCATGGATTCGCATATCTCACTATTGGAAGGAACAGATGAAAGGCAAAAATATCCCGATTTATTACCAAGTGTAGTGCCCTCAGGTTATAAAAGCTTGTTGAATGATGTTAGATTCCAGAATATACTATTAAGAGAGATTTATTTAATGAATGCAACTATAGGACATACCAAGTTTTTATTAGAAAGAACAAGCTATATTATAGAATTGATTCAAACGGAATTGAACATGCCAATAAAACTAGAAAAACTACTAGAATCTGGTAAAACGGTTGACGAGGTAATTGAAATAATTAAGCAGCAAGATAGAGACGAACCTGTTTATGATATTTCTGAAAATTATATCAATGAATTAGGGTATGAGTTTATGCAAATAGAGAATAAAATTAATGATGCCTTAAAATTATTTAAATTGAATACAGAACTATATCCAAATGCCTTTAATACATTTGATAGCTATGGTGAATGTCTATTAAAATTAGGAGATAAAGAAAATGCAATTATAGCATATCGAAAATCAGTGGAATTAAATCCAGAGAATGAAAGTGCTATAAAAGTGCTTTCAGAATTAAAATAGCGAAAACGTAACAACAAAATATTACCACCACAATATATAGAGTAACAAATGATATTATGTGATTAGGTTGTGAAATTCTACAACCTCCAAAAAGTCATTAACAAACTCGTTTAGGTTCGATAATTCAATATTACCAGCTACAATAAACTCCTCAATTTAACAAAAGAGGAGTTTTTTTCATACAATAAAAGACGCTTTGGTGAAATATATTCACTTGTTTTTTAATCATTTGTTATATTTGGTTGATAAAAATAATTTATGAAGGTCAAATGTTATTCTCATATAGGGAAAAAAAAGGCAAATGAAGACAGTATTCTTTGTGCTAAAAACTGTTTAATAGTTTGTGATGGAGTTGGTGGTGCTGTAAAAGGTGAATTAGCAAGTAAACAGACTGCGGGCTATATTTCTGCTTATTTAGAAAAAGGGGAAATAAATGAAGAGAAAATTTTCTCAGCCATTATGGAATCTCAAGATTACCTTAATGACATTGTTGAAAAAGAACAGGATTTAGATGGAATGGCTACTACCTTAGCTGCTTGTTTTTTTTCAATTAATAATGAATTATTTGTTGCACATATGGGTGATAGTAGAGTTTATATTGTTCGTCCAAGTAAGAATACTTTTTGGCATACCTGGGATCATTCGTTTGTTAGTGGTTTAGTGAAGAGTGGTGAAATTACAAGAGAGGTAGCAAGACGACACCCCATGAACAATCAAATAACAAAGGCTATTAAAGGGAATCTTAATAGAAAAACGCACAAACCCGATATTCAGTTTATTAATGATCTGGAAGCAGGAGATATACTTTTTGTTTGCTCTGATGGTATTTCTGAAGCTTTTTCAGATTTTGAATTATTGAATATACTTTCCTATGCAGACAATTCAATAGGGGATAAATTAAAAATTATTGAAGATCGATGTAGTCAACAAAGTTATGATAATAATAGTGCGATTATTTGCCTATTAGAAGAACATGATGTTCCTAAGTCTATAAAAGATATCTTGTCTTGGCAAGAAATAGATTCATTAATTGATGCAGGTGATTTAGATGAAGTAAATATAGAATAAGAAAAAAAATTACAAGCAAAGAAAGAATTTTATAAAAGCTTTGAATATAAAAAACGATTAATAAATTAGCGATGATTCAAAAGGAATTTACCAAAAGATACCAGTTTAATATAAAACAGGATAAAATAGGTGGTGGTAGTTTTGGAACGGTTTATAAGGCATATGATAATGTTTTAGACAGAGAAGTTGCAATAAAAGTATCTGAAGTTAAATACGTAGGCAGCAAAGAATTCTCATTATTAGAAGAGTTTAAAGCCATTGAAAACTTACCACCTCATAAAAACATAGCCAATTATGAGGAGGTTTTTAGGTTTGAATCTTTTAATGGCATCTACGACTATGGTATTATGCAATACTACCCTTTAGGCAATCTATCCCATTATTTAAAAAAGAATGAAGTTTCCCAAGAAGTTAGAGAAGAATTAGTTTTAGGAGTTTTAGAGGGGATTGCATATTTGCACCAACATAAAGTAGTACATCGTGATTTAAAACCCAGTAATATTTTATTGGTTGATCGAAGAGGGGAGCTCATACCAAAAATCACCGATTTTGGTTTAAGCAAACAAACCAGTACAGAAGCGAAAGGGTCTAGATTTACCAATAGTTTTACTGGAGGTACATTGCAATACAGTAGTCCAGAACAAATAAAAGGAGAAGACTTAAAACTAAACACAGACCTTTGGAGTTTTGGAGTTATTGCTTTTGAAATTTTAACAGGAAAAACGTTATTTGAAACTGAAGGTGATAATTTAGCAAGTGCTGATTGGCAAAAAAAGATAACTGAAAAAATTCTTCGTGGAAAAATAGGCCCATTATTAAAAGTTTTACCAGTTAAGTGGCAGGATGTAGTGGCTTCTTGTTTAAATAGAGACCTTAATAAACGGGCAAAGAACACCGATGAATTATTCTTAAAGCTAATTGGAGAAATAGAAAAGTCCAGTGTTGCAGAAGCACCTGTTAAGCTAAGTAATGACCCAACTATAATTGTAGAAAAAAAGCCAGAGGAAGATGTTGAAAAACCAAAGCCAAAATCCAATAAAACAAAATGGATAGTGATGGTGATAGTTGGATTATTAGTTGTCGTAGCAGGAGTATTTGGTTATACTAAATTGATGCCCAATGAAGACATACAAGCCCTACAATTATTTGAACAAGATGATTTGTATGGCTATAAGCAAGGAGATAGTATTATAATAAACCCACAATTTATTAAGGCCGCTAATTTTACAGATAATAAGGCCAAAGTTAGTACAGCAGACAGCACTTTTTATATAGATAATACTGGAAAATGGGTATTGTCTTTTATTGAAGAGGAACCCAAAACAGAAATTGTAAAAACTAAAGAGAACAATACCAAAAAAGAAGTTCCTTTAACTGAAGCCCAAAAAGCAGATCAACAAGCTTGGGCTGAAACAAAAAGAAAGGATACTAAAAAAGCGTATCAAGATTATTTAAACCAATACAATAAAGGCAGTTTTCGAAGCAAAGCACAAAAAGCTATAGCGAAAATAGATAAAGCAACAACAGATAAAAAAGAACAAGATCGTTTAGCAGAAACCGAAAAATCCGATCAGCAAGCCTGGGAAACCGCAAATAAGGAGGGTGCTAAAAAATCGTATGAAGACTATTTAGATAAATATCCAGAAGGAAAATTTAAAAGTCAAGCCCAAAAAGCCATTACAACTATAAACGAGTCTACATCTACAGAGGAGAAGAAGAAAGAAGGAGCATCCAAACAAAAGTTAAAGGTTAATATATCTTTAGTTTATATCCAGGGAGGAACTTTTACTATGGGTTGTACTAGCGAACAAAGTAATTGTTATGATAACGAAAAGCCTGAACACCAAGTGACGGTTAATAGTTTTAGACTAAGTAAATATGAAATAACCAAAGCTCAATTTTCAAAATTTATTGAAGACACCGATTATATTACATCATCTGAAAAAGGAGGAAAAAGTTGGGTTTATAACGGAAGCGAATGGGTTGATAAGCCAGGAGTAAATTGGCGACACAATATTAGTGGAACCGGTGATCAGCCAAACAATCATCCCGTGATTCATGTTAGTTGGCAAGATGCCCAAGCCTTTGCCAGTTGGGTAGGTGGTAGACTTCCTACTGAAGCAGAGTGGGAATTCGCTGCTCGTGGAGGAAATAAAAGCCAAGGCTTTAGATACAGTGGTAATAACAATATAGGTAGTGTTGCTTGGTACGGAAGCAATAGTAATAAAAACACCCATCCAGTAGGGCAAAAGCAAGCCAATGAGTTGGGTCTTTATGATATGACAGGTAATGTTTGGGAATGGTGCAGCGATAGGTATGGGGAAGAGTACTATTCTTCAAGCCCTAGCACAAACCCTAAGGGAGTAAATAGTGGGTCATATCGTGTTTTAAGAGGTGGTAGCTGGTTTGGTAACGATAATGTTTGCCGTGTTACAAAACGAGATAATAGTAATCCCACCGCTAGTAATGACGATTACGGATTTCGGGTAGTCTTATATTAACGCGAGAATAGTTATATATTACAGTATTTCATTGGCTTTTATTATTGATGAAAAATTGCTATTTTAGTCAAACTTAACTAATTAACCATATATGCTTAGCACTAATACAATCCATTGTCTAAATTTTCCAGAATTAAAATATGCGAAAGAAATGGAAGATAGGTGGAGTCAATTTTCTGCAAATGGTTTAAAGGAAGTTTCCTTTTTTTATCTTGATAACGATGATGTTTCCAGTAGAGTTTTACTAAGGAAAATATTAAATAGCACTAACAAAGGGCATTGTATTTTGGTTTCTGAAAATAAAGACATGGCATTTTTAGCTTGGAAAGCAAACCTATTAGCCTTTCTTCATTTTGACGAAAAAGAAATTTCTCATAGCTGGTCGGGACTTATAGATCGAATTAAAAAATACCCACCTAGTGAAGAAGTGGTTGAAGAAAAATTACGAATAAATTTTAAGGGAGGATTCGATTTAGTAAATGTAAAAAATATATGTTTCTGTGTTGGAAGTGGTAATTACACGTATATTTATTTAGAGAATGGTATTAAAAAATGCATTTCATACCCACTTAGTAATTTAGAAAAGAGACTCAAGGATGTAGGTTTTTTAAAGCGAATTGGGAAATCTTTTATTGTAAATATTAATCGTGTAAAAAAAATTAATAAAGAGAAAATAGTATTTAAAGGATCAAAAGAAATAGATTTAGAATTGGGGAGTGTTTATATAAAAAGAATAAAACAAAACTTACTTTGGTATTAATATGGAGGATTTTACTTTAGGAAGAAGCGAAGACAATAACTATGTTATTAATGATGCATCGGTAAGCAGTCATCATGCGAAAATATCTGTTAGTGAAGATTTTAAAACAGTTACTTTAAATGATCTTAACTCGACAAATGGCTCAAAGATTGACGGGCAATCTGTTTTAATTAAAAAAATAAATAATAAGTCTCGCATTCAATTAGGGAATCACCTTTTGGATATGGATGATTTTTTTAATAAACTGAATGCTTCTATTTTAAAAGAACGAATCGATTTCACCAATGAATTTCAAGTACTGGAGGAGGTCGAAAAAAAATACTCAAAACAAAAGCATCGGGTTAATAAATTTTTTAAAATCAAGTCCGGATTTATAAGAGGGCTTATTACAATAGGGCTTCTATTATTTATTATGAAAAGTGAGATTTTAGATTCAATAGATAGTTCAAGAATTTATTTAATGATAGGAGTTGGGACAATTGGTGGTATTATTTCTACTGCTTCGGTTTCAGATAAACGGGTAAAACACAAATTGGATGATTTGTATATAGAATTTACACTAAAATTTAAATGCCCAAAATGCAGTTTTGATTTATCCAGTAAGAGTTGGAGATTTTGGAAATCAAAAAATAATTGCCCAAGATGTAAATGTAAATGGGTATAAAACTTTAAAAAATGAAAGAACTTATAATTGAAATAGAAGTAGGACAACAACCTATTGATGAAGTTTTATTAGTAATGAATAATCATATTTCATTACATATTTCAGACCTTGAAATGGAACATGAAGGCGAAGAGCTAGATTTTGAAGATGTTGAAATAGAAATGGAGAGTTTGGATGAAGAGACCTATGATCATGATGATTATAAGGAAACATCATTTTTAGAAGATCTCGATTTAGATTTTGATGAAATTTCTAATAGTATATAATTATGGCAGGATTTAGATGTAAAAAATGTAATACACACAACTTAGTGTTAAATAAATGGATTGAATTGGGTGTTAGTAGAGTTGTTACTTGTAGATCTTGTGGCCATAAAATGAATTTAAATTTAGCTGCTAAAAAAAAACCAGCTCCCCAAATTGAAGAAATATCACATCCTGTTGATCATGTTATTAATAAAGGAGATGCCAATGTTATTAATAATAAAGGAGATACCAATATTGTTGGTTTGAATAAATCTTCTATAAATAATTATTCATTTCAAATTATTTCAGGATCACAAATAAACACTGAATTCAAGGTTCATGAGTATGATACATCACACACAATTTTTATTGGTAGAAACCCAAAAAGCCTTTCAGATAACTCAAAAGGTTTTTTATGGGCTATTGATGACCCATTTATTTCTAGAACACATTGTATAATTAATGTGATGATTAGCAATGAGAAGATTCAATTTATACTGGAAGATAATAATAGTTCAAATGGTACTGTCGTAAATGAAAATAAGTTAGAAAGTGGCGATCGTATTTTACTAAATATTTTTGATGAAATTAATATTGGAGATACTGTTTTTAGAGTAAAACAAGAATAAATGATTGTTTTAAATAACAAAAGGTCTGTTTCATACATTAGTTTTGGTTTATTTTAAACAGAATAGTAGTTTTAACATATAATGATTTAATAATTAACACAAATGGAAAAGAAAACAATTTTAAAAACAAACCCAGAAAAGAAGAGTATTTTAAAACTTAAGGGAGTAACAAAAAGACAAATTGACCTCTTATATAAAGGCAAATTACCATTTGTTGCAATTTTGGGACTACTTGGGGGTATAGGCTCTCAATATGCTTTTATGAGTGCAACTGGAAAGATTGTAACAGTTGATAACGAAACAGAAGATATAAGTCCAGACGATATTTTAGAGGATGAATATTTTGATTATGAATTGCCAACAAATATTGAGTTTTCTGAAGTTGTAACTGAAGAAATGTCTTTTTCTGAAGCTTTTAAAACAGCAAGAGCAGACATTGGTGACGCCGGATTTTTTAATTGGCATGGAAGTTCTTACCATACTCTTTATAAAGAAGAATGGGATGCTCTGTCAGTTGAAGAAAAACAAGAATATTTAGAAAAAATTCAAGAAAACTCAGATTTTGTAGAAGCTAAATTTAATGATATCGAAGAAGATGTGGTTGATGAAGTAGCAATAGATAACGATGATGAAGTGGAAGTGGATAAAGCTGATGATGTTATCGATAATGATGAGGATGTGATTGAAGAAGATGATGAAGAAGAGGAGGAAGAAGAGGAAGAAGAAGAGGAAGAAGAAGAAGAAGAAGAAGAAGAAGAAGAAGACGGAGATGATAAAAATAAAGAGAAAGAGGATGTCACTGATGAAAATGTTGTGCATTCAAAAAAAGATAATTTCTTGGAAAAAAGCATACCTGATGAAGTAAATATTGATGACCTTATTTTTGTTGAAAGTGATTTGAAGGAAGAAACCAGCGAAACAGAAGAACAGCTTATAGATATTGATGAAGTAGATTTAGCAGATATGACAGATGGTGTAGATGAAGGCCTTAGCGAAGCTGAAACTAATCCTGAAGGAGATAATGATATGACAGATGGTGTAGATGAAGGCCTTAGCGAAGCTGAAACTAATCCTGAAGGAGATGATAACCCGGAAGGTGGAGACTCATTTGATTATGGTAGCCATAATTCTGATGATAAAAATGATGAATTTGATTTCGATGATGAATTTGAAATGATCTAATTAAATTATGCAATATTAAACGAGTGTATTTCGATATAACTTGATCTAACATTTTAATAAAATTAATCACAGTATTTATATAATTCTCAATTTATGAAGATATTAAATATTTTTTCAGTTCTATTTTTTTTAATAATGACATCCTGTGGAGGAGGAGGTGATGATTCTGTCGTCATAATTACAGATGATGATGGAGGAGGGCAACAACAAACTAATGCAAATTTATTAATTTCATTTACTATACCAGCTGGAGTTAACAATTTAGTTATTCCAGCAGATGTTCAAATAGATGGGACTGAACTAAAGATTTTTTTTCCTGCTAACACCGATCGTTCTTCTATAATTTCTTCGTTTTCAATTTCGGCGAATGCAATTCTTAAAGTTGGAGGTATTGATGTGGTTAGTGGTAGTACCCCAATCAATTTTAATGATGTTATAATTTTAACCGTAGTGGCAGAAAATGGTAATGAGAAGGATTATTTTGTTAGTTCCGAAGCTAACTTTACTGGCTTAGATGCATCAGTTCAGAGTATTAGGGGTTTTTACAATGCTCCAGGTTTTCAGCTAGCAATTACAAGGAATGAAAAGTTGGTATATACTAATTCTTATGGTTTTGCTGATATTGGAGGGCAAGAAAATGTAACAGATCTGTCTGTTTTTAGAATAGCTAGTATTTCAAAACCAATAACAGCGGTCGCTATTTTTAAATTGGTGCAAGATGGCCTTCTTGAATTAGACGATACGGTATTTGGCAGTGGAGGGGTTTTAGGTAACGATTTTGGAACAGCACCATATGATGTTAACATAGAGAATATAACTGTAAAACATCTTTTAGATCATAAGTCAGGATGGACTAATGACCCTTATGATCCTATGTTTGTTAATCTATCTTGGTCTCAAAGTCAAATAATTGGCGATATGGTTGATAATCGGCCCTTAGCAAATGAGCCTGGTTCAACTTCTTTTTATTTAAATTTCGGATATTCAGTGCTAGGTCGTGTTATTGAAAAGGTTTCGGGACAAGCATACGACACCTATGTGAAACAGGAAATATTAAGCCCTGCAGGAATAAGTTCTATGGAAATAGCAAGGAATTCCATTAATGAAAAATGGCCGAATGAAGTAGAATATTTTAGCCAGGAAGGCTTTAGCCCTTATACGGATATGGATGTTACAAGAATGGACTCTCATGGTGGTTGGGTAGCTAGTGCAACAGATTTGTCTCGCTTCTTAGTTACTGTTGATGGGAATAGTAATGTTACCGATGTTTTAGGGGATGAAATGCTTAACAATGCAAATATTGGCAACAATTGGTGGTTCGCAGGTTCACTGCCAGGGACTTCCTCAGTAATAGGAAGAAACAATGATACTTTCACTTTTGTCATTCTAACAAATACCAGAACTGCTGATGTTCAAGCCATCCTTAATGATATGAAAACAATAATGGTATCATATATTGAAAGTCGATCATCTTGGCCAGAATATGACCTTTTTTAATTATCAAAATAATTTTGTTGGTCTATTGATTGTTTATTTGAGTATATTTTTTAGTAGGACTAATTCCGCTTTTTTTTTTCGGGATCTTAGTTTAAAACTAAAGGGTTTTTTTATGGAAGAATTTTTTTTTATTCAATTAAAAATAAAAGCTTCCCCATAAAGGAGAAGCTTTTCTTGATTTTTATAAAAAAAACTAAAATCTATTTCATATTAAATGCGAATCTTAGTTAAATTTAAACCCGGCAGAAAATTGAAATACATTATTCCTAGGGTCACTATAATAATTAAATATTTCAGTTATGCCTAAAACATATCTTATGCTAAAAAATAAGCCCATAGCAAACTGGTAATTTGCACCAAAAGCTAAACCCATATCTACACTTTTCATTTGATCTTTTATATCTTCTTCACCACTATTAGTAAAAGTCTCATCTCCTATTACTTCGGTTTGCTTCCATTTATCATTTGCAGCTAATAAAAAGCTAACTTGAGGTCCAGCTACAAGGCATAAATATTGAATAATATAATATTGAGCCAATAGTGGAATACTTAAATAAGCCAGTTCATAAGAATTTTCTCCAAAGTAAGAGCCACCTCCTACTTTATAATCATAACCATAATCATCATAAGAATATTCAAGTTTAGCACCAAGTTCAGAATAAAGCACTTCTAATTGCAGTGAAAATTTTTCGCTAAAAGAATATTCACTTAAAGCACCAGCATGAAAAGATGTTCTTCCTGAGACATCTCCCCCAAATACATCATCTAATTTTGTAATAGTTGCAAAGTTAACTCCTGCTTTTGCCCCAAAAGAAAATTTTTGGTCACTGCTTGTGTCTGTGTCTGTTTCTTGAGCACTGATTAATATTGAAAATAAAAATACAGTTGCAAGTAAAATTTGTTTCATAATTATAATATTTAAGGTTAATTAATTATGTGAAGATAGTAAAAATTATTAAACTCTTTAAATAGAACTACTTATGCATTAGATAAATAGCCCCAATGATTTTTATTTTAGTGTATCTTTGTCAAAAAATTATCTATGGCTCATAAAGCAGGATTTGTAAATATTATAGGAAACCCAAACGTGGGTAAAAGTACTTTGATGAATGCATTTGTTGGAGAGCGATTATCGATTATTACTTCTAAGGCTCAAACCACCCGACACCGTATTTTAGGTATTGTAAACGGAGAGGATTTTCAGGTAATATTAAGTGATACGCCGGGAATAATAAAACCTGCTTATCAACTGCAAGAAAGTATGATGAGTTTTGTAAAGTCTGCTTTTGAAGATGCCGACATATTGCTTTATTTAGTAGAATTAGGTGAGAAAGCTTTAAAAGACGAGGCTTTTTTTAATAAAATAACTTCAGCAAAGATTCCTGTACTGCTACTTATTAATAAAATAGACAAAGGAAATGAGGAATTGCTTGTTGAAGCTATGGAACATTGGCAAAAACAAGTGCCAAATGCTGAGATATTTGCCATATCAGCTCTAGAAAATTTTGGGGTGCAAGAGCTTTTTAAACGCATTGTAACCTTGCTTCCTGAATCACCAGAATTTTACCCAAAAGATCAGTTGACAGATAAACCAGAGCGTTTTTTTGTAAATGAGATCATTCGCGAAAAAATATTAATACATTATAAAAAGGAGATTCCCTATTCTGTAGAAATAGATACAGAAGAGTTTTTTGAAGAAGAAACAATCATTCGAATGCGTAGTGTTATTATGGTAGAACGCGAAACACAAAAAGGAATCATCATTGGTCATAAAGGAGCAGCCATAAAAAGGGTAGGAGTGGAAGCGAGAAAGGATTTAGAAAAGTTCTTCGGGAAACAAGTGCATATGGAACTATATGTAAAAGTGAATAAAAACTGGAGAAGCAATGAACGGCAGCTTAAAAGATTTGGCTATAAATAGTAATTTCAGTCTTCAGTTGGCAGTCCTCAGCGGTAATTTTATAGATAGTAGCCAAAAAAAGGTTTAGTGTAATTTGTGTCTATACACAATCCTCCTTTTCCTTTGTTTCCTTCAAATCCAAAGTATCTTCAAGAAAACCACAAAGTTCTTTCATTTCATCCCTACCTTTTATTTTACCCATTCTTCCTGCGATATAGAGTACAAACCACATCACAACCATAGATAGCATAAGGCCAACTTGTAAACCATAGGATGTTTTTAAAGACCAATTAGAATATGCCCAAACACCAAAACCAATAAATAGTCCTACTACTGCAAAATGGAAGAACATGAACATGGTCCATACCGTAGATTTTGGTCCAAAAAGCCCTCTAACCTCGCTGTTATTGTCGTCTATTTCATCAATTTCTAAATGAAGTTGTGGTGACCAAAAAT
>Ga0164313_10004440_pt1 | contig 12474 bp, 12 predicted proteins | sample GuaBasSedimGuay4_FD_113735 | JGI IMG/M metagenome (GOLD analysis project Ga0164313, IMG submission 113735) | Subseafloor sediment microbial communities from Guaymas Basin, Gulf of California, Mexico - Guay4, Core 4569-4, 0-3 cm | ecosystem: Environmental > Aquatic > Marine > Hydrothermal vents... | reverse complement strand
CTCAATTCGCTAATGTGCATGGCATATTCATGCTTTTTTTACAAGATTATTGATTTATAGACCCTAAATATGTAGTCTTCCGCTTCCCCCATATTTCATACAGATGGGCATTTAAACTGGATTTACAGAGAATAAAATCAATCTACACTTAAACGGGAGGTTACCATGATCGTCGTTGCCAAATTAAAAGCCAAAAAAGGTGCTGAAGAAGAGATGGAAAAAGTGCTGCGTGATGTAGTCCAAAAGGTCGCATCCGAAGAAGGGACACTGACCTATACGCTTCACCGTTCCCAATCCGACCCTTGCGAATTCCTGTTTTATGAAAAATATACGGATGGGGAGGCCCTGACCGCTCACAGCAGCACCCCGTATTTCAAGGCCATGTTCGCAGCTTTGAAAGATCTGGTCGAGGGCCCGGCCGATATCGGAATGTACGAGGAGCTGGCTGCATTGAACCGATAGTTCTCTATAAGCCATCGCAAAAATATCTTTTGGCCCAATCTCTACGTTGGTTCTCGTTTCAACTCTTCGAAATACGACAACAGTATGTCTGTGGGTTGAAACTCGAATCCGCCTTGACCTTGAACCAAAATCTTATGTTTGAGATAGCTTCTAATCTGAAATAAAACGTGGACCCAAGTGAAATGTCTGGCACTCTTGTTGGGACACCAAAGGGCAGGATACAAAATAGGAGATGTTCTCTTTTTTCCTGGGCACTCTTACTGCCCCTCCTCGGCCTGTTACTCTATCCACTCTCTGGTGTTGCCAATGAGCTTTCAACCAATGGCACGGACCCGGCAGAACCCACTCAAAAAAAAGCCCGGACAGCCTATAACCCTTTTGCCGGCATGGAAAAAGACGGCCGGATTCCCAAAAAGGGCCTGCCGGATGACATCAAGAACCCCGGTCGCTGGCGCTATGTCCCGGAGGGCAGAATCAAGCCGGGCAATGTTATCGATCGGCTCTTTGTCAGCAGTTTCATAACCCCCATCGTTTTTTACGAGCAGGATGTGGGTGCCGGTGGCGGAATCGCCGTGACCGACATCGATTTCCGGCAGCAGCGCAGGCGTGAGTTTGCCGGCATCTTTCTGTCCTATACCACCGAAGGGCAACAGCGCTATTCCATGGTGTGGCAGCGGTGGCTCAACCACCGTGAAATAAAAGACGGCGGAATCGCCTTTGAGGAAAGAAGTTTCCTGCGTGGCCGGGGGGGCTATGCCAAAACATTGACAGTCCGGTTTTTCGGATTGGGAACCGATACAACAGCCGATGATGAAACCAGCTATACGGATGAAGTTACGTACGGAGGCTTGTTTGTTCAGCAGTCGTTTCCCCAGCCCGGCGACAACGCAGTTTATCAACTGGGGATCAACACCGAACACCACAACCTCTCCCAGGGTTATGCCAGCAGCGTTCCCTCAACAGATGAAGAATACCCGCTTATTTTCGACTCCTCTGATGACTACGGCATGCTCAGACTGAACGGCATGCTGCGCTATGACACCAGAGACAGCCAGCACAGCCCGTATAAGGGCGGGCTCATCGAACTGAGTATCGACGGCGTACCCCTGCAGAGCGGCAACAGTGCAGCCGCCACCACCGCCCTGGAGGGCAACTGGGCCTTCAAGGTACCTGGACTGTTCCATGATAACGGCGATAACCTTGAAGAACACCCCCCCACCGATGCTGTCGCTTTTGGCGCATTTATCAATGCAGCCCACGGTGAATTGCCGTTTTGGGCGCTGACCAGCCTGGGGGGGCGGAACACCTTGAGGGGGTATATTCAGAACCGTTTCACGGACAAGGCAGCCTGGCACGCCACCGGTGAATACCGCATCTGGGTGATACCCAGGGGCTTCAGGGTAACCAATGCCATCAGGGTCGAGCGGGTTGGACTTGCCGCATTTTACGACATCGGAACAGTGGGTGACACCGTTGACGACCTCTTTTCCAGCACTGTCCACGACAGCTACGGCATCAGCTTCCGTTTCTCCCTGGAGCGCACCGCACTTTTCAGGGCCGACCTGGGCTTCTCTGACGAGGGGATGAATTTCACCTTTGCCTACGGGCTACCATTCTGATCCAGCTAAAAGTGTTCGGCCAGATGTTTGTTAAGGACCAACCCTTTGCATCCATGGCGTCTACGTCGCCACCCGAACGCTTTCATGGCCTGTTGCCATCCGCTCCTCTTTCCGTGACGCAGTAGATGCCTTTCCCGGCCATGGCGGGGCCAAAACACTGGTTGTCGGAAAGGCATGCTGCTTTGGCGTGATCACCCGACTTCCACCGGTTGATCAGATCGGGTTCCCGGATGAAAGGACGGCTCATGGATATATAGTCAACCGTACCTGCCGACACAATGCGCTCAGCCACCTGCAGGGACCGATTGCCACCCACCAGGATCAGAGGTACGTCAACCATTTCCCTGAACTTACCAGCTTCGGTCTGAAAATAAGCCTCCTTCTCCTCGGTGTGGATACCCATTCTGGAGGGACTCATCTTCGGATTGATGAACAGGCCGCCGCTCACCTCGATGGCATCGATGCCGCCCTGAACCAGCAGCTCCGCAACCCTGACAGCATCTTGGGTTACCAGCCCGTTGTCTACAAAGTCCCCACAGTTCAACTTGACCAGAACGGGGTAATCAACCCCCACCTGTTTGCGTATGGCTTCCAGTACCATGAGCGGTACTTTTGCCCGGTTTTCAATGTCACCACCGAAAGCATCGGTCCGCTGGTTATAAATGGGCGACAGGAACTGGCTCAGCAGGTAACCATGGGCCCCATGTATCTGGACCCCGTCAAAGCCAGCCTTGCGGGCACGCGCTGCAGCGGTAGCAAACGCCTCCACGATATCGAGAATCTCTACCTCTTCCAGCGCCTGGCGGGGCGCTTTGGCAAGGCCCTCCACCGCAGAAGGGGCCAATGGTACCTGGCCGGTCAGTTTTCCAGCGGCATGGAATCCGGCATGGGCCAACTGGGCAACTATTCTGCCGCCGTTATCATGCACCGCCGTGGTCATCTCGACAAGTCCCGGTAAAAGAGTATCGTCGTAAATACCGAGCTGCCAGGGACCGGCCTGTCCCTCCCTGCTCACATAAGCATGGCTGCTGATAATCAGGCCTACACCTCCCCGGGCCAGGTCAGCATTCAGGTCTTTCAAGGCGGGGGTAACCGCTCCCTCTTCACTGGCCATGCCTTCCCACGTCGCCGACCTGACAAACCGGTTGGCCAAGATCATTCCGTTGATCTGTGTTGTTTCAAAAAGTTTATCTGTATTCATATTGTTTTCCTCTTTAGGTTATCCCAATTCAAAACTGCCAAAAAACAAGAAAGACTCTTTATAATATGAGCTTGACACCAAACTATCTGGCCCTTAATGATGGGCTTGATCCGAAATCCAGCAGGTATTTAGAATCCACTCCCTTCCTGTGAACAGGCGGAACTGGCATCCTTCTATGACGTTATGACCTGCGTAAATTTGTCTCGTATCACCTGCTCCGCGTCAGCCATGATCCGGTCCAGCAGCTCCTGGCAGGTGGGGATGTCCCGCACAAATCCCATGGTCTGCCCTGCGGCCAGAATGCCTTTTTCCATCTGCCCCTCTTCGAGCATCTCCTTTCCCACCAGCCCGGAAACAAAAGGAGCAATCTCCTCAATTTGGGTGTTGCCCCGGCTTTCAATTTCCAGAACCTTGTCCACCATCGGGTTGTGCATGACCCTTTCCGTATTTCTGAGGGTCCGCATAATCAGACGCGTGTCGCGTTCACTGTGGTCCACGAGCGCCTGTTTCACGTTGGGATGCACAGGTGCCTCCTGGGTGGCCACGAACCGCGTTCCCATGTTGATGCCGTCAGCCCCCAGACCCAGTGCGCCCACCAGGCCGCGGCCATCCCCCAGTCCCCCGGATGCGATAATCGGCAGGCTGATGGCATCCCGGGTCAACGGAACAAGGATCATCGTTGTCACGTCGTCCTCACCCGGATGGCCGGCGGCCTCGAACCCGTCGATGCTGACGGCATCGCAACCGACTTTCTCGGCTTTAATGGCATGGCGCACAGAGGTACATTTGTGAACCACCTTGATGTTGACCGCCTTGATCTGCTCCATGTAGGGCTCCGGGTTTCTGCCGGCGGTTTCGATAAATTTTATACCTTCGTCTATACAGACCTGAATATACGCCGGGTAGTCCGGCGGCCGCATGGTGGGCAGGAAGGTTAGGTTGACGCCGAAAGGTTTGTCGGTCAACTCACGGCACTTTTTTATCTCGGCCCGGAAGTCCTCCGGGTCCGGAAAGGTGAGCGCGGTCATGAAACCGATCCCCCCTGCGTTGCCCACGGCCGAAGCCAGTCCCGACCGTGCGACCCACATGAGCCCGCCCTGAACGATGGGACGCTCGATTCCGAAAAAATCGGTTATGCGTGTTTTGATCATGGTGACACCTCCGTTGTAGAGTTATATACGATTTTCACTTTGCTGCGTGTCATTAATTGCGGCTTAAATCAAGTGGCTGATATTTCAGGGATATTTGCCCTGCTTACTGTCTTAAAAGCGGTTCCCCTTTCTTGCGGTCAGCCATGAAACGCATGCCGTAGTCACGCACATTCTCGGGCGGATCTGCAATTTCTTCCCTCTGCACCAGCGTCAATGAATCTGTCGGGCACTTGTGCACACACACCCCGCAGCCGATGCACGCCTCATTGGACACGACCGCTGCCTTGTTGAATTTGTTGCCGGCCTTAGGGGAGAACTTCAGTTGAAGGGCGTCCATGGGGCAGCGCTTGACGCAGAGGCCGCAGGCCTTGCAGGTCTCCTCCTCCACCCGTACCGTATAGTTGGACGCATCCAGGCTCTTGTGGTGGCCCAGCTTGTGATAGGCCTCCATCCACAAACAGCAGCAGTTGCAGCAGTTGCAAATGGTATCCGGCTTTTCCTGCCAGTTGGAGATGCCGTGCACCAGGCCGGCATCGGCGGATTCCTTTAATATCTTTTCCGTCTCCTCCCTGGTGATTTCACGGCCCATGCCGTTTTCCACGATGTAATGACCCAACTCGTCGAAGTGCAGGCACACGCTTAGCGGCTTGTCGCACTGATGGCCGTCTTCATCCAGTCGTTGCCGCTGGCGGCAGGGACAAGCCGACACCGTAAAATACGTCACGTTGTCCAGCACCTTGACCACGTCTTCGTAAGGCAGGATCTTGCGCGTATCATCGATGGTGGCGTTAATGGGCAGTGCCCGCAACCCCTTGGCATGAATGGGCGCGTATTGTTCATAGAAACCGTCATGGTAGTACGTGTTGACCAGGGGTGCGGAATTCCTGCTGGTTTCATCGTCCGTCCCGGGCCAGAATGTGCTCCGGAAAAACACAAAATAGGAATCATTTAGCCGGTAACGGACAGATGCCCCCCGCTTGATCTCGTACATGAGCCCCCGTTGGCACATCTTCTTCAGTTGCGGCTCGAGCTTTTCCGCATCCACTCCCTTGAGATGCGCCAGATCTTCAAGGGATGCAGCCGAATGGGGAATGCCGGTGAGAAAGGCCGCTTCCTCCACCGTGTAGCGTGCTTTCATCAGGGGCATCAACTTTTCGGACGGTGTCAACCCCCACCAGGTTTTGCCCAGCCAGTCGACAAATTTATGATAAATTTCTTCTTCACTCATTCTGATACCCCTTCATACTGAATTTCATCAAAGATTGGGGAGTTTTAATATGCAACAGCCGTCATTCCCGCGTGCCTGCCCCGGTATGTTCTAGGCCGGGGGCGGGACACGTAGTGAAGCGTCAGCGCTATCCAGAAAGCACCAGGCTGAAACTCTGGATGCCCACCTGCGCGGGCATGACGTAGAAAACACCCCGACCCCTCAATTACCTAACTACGAGCCAACAACCAAGAGCCTTCATCACGAAAACACGAAATTTTGAAATTCTGAAAATGATCAAGATCTTTTTCGTGCTTTTGCGATTTCGTGTTTTCGTGATTGGATTTTTTCATTCATTTACCGACAGCAGTTCCCTCTCCTATACATTTCTGCCGGCCGCGAATCCACCGTGCACCGCATCGAAGGCCAAGGCGATCTTGCCGGCATCGCCCGCCACCTGCCAGGGAATACCCATCTTTTCCACGATTTCCTGCAGTGGGTTGCAGGACGCTGAACCCACGGCCATGACCACGGAATCCGCTTCGATTTCTTCGGTTTTTCCGTCTATTTCCACCCGAACGCTTTGCTCGGTTATTTCCAGGGCCTTGGTGGAGACACTGGTCTTGACACCGATACGGGAGATCTCCTGGAGCATGCCCCAACGGGTGGACAAGCCGATGTCCTTGCCGATACGTTTTATCATTTCGATGAGCACGATCTCCTTGGTGCCCCGTGTGGCCAGCTCCAGCAAATCCTCAGGCGATTCCGCATTGTTCACGAGCAGGAACTTGACGGCATCGCCCGACAGGGTACCCTTTTCCGCCAGGAAGAGGGCCGTCTCCACGCCCACGGCGCCACCGCCGATGATGGCCACTTTCTTGCCGGTGTAAACTTTGTCCTGCAAAACGTCCCAGGCCTGTACCACATGGGGCAGGTCGGCGCCCTTGATGGGCAATGCGATGGGCTGGGCACCTGTGGCAAGAATGATACTGTCCGGTTTTTCGGTTTCAATGAGCTGCCTGTCCACGGTTGTATTGAGCATTACTTTGACATTGTTGACCGCCACCTGGCTGGCCAGATCCCTGCCCAGTTCCCCGAATTCATCCCTTCCCGGAGGGGCCGCAGCCAGAAAGAGCTGCCCTCCCAGACGATCAGCCTGTTCGTATATGGTCACATCATTGCCGCATTCACACGCTGCCAGGGCAGCGCTCATACCTGCCGGGCCACCGCCGACAATCATCACTTTTTTCGGCGATTCAACAGTTTCCAGACGGTATTCCGCTTCGTGGCCGGCCTTGGGGTTGCACAGGCACTCCACAGCCTTGCCCTTGAAAAGATGGTCGAAACACCCCTGGGCACAGGCAATGCAATGCACGATCTCACCTTCACGACCGGTCCGGGCCTTTTCCGGCAGAAAGGGGTCGGCAATCAGGGGGCGACCCATGGCCACCATGTCACACACCCCGTCGCCAATCATTTCCCTGGCCGTGGAAGGATCGTTGATCCGGTGGCTGGCGATTACCGGAATATCGACCAGATCCTTGATACCCCTGGCCAGATAACCGAAAACCCCTCTGGGCACGGAAGTGACGATCTGCGGCACCCGGGCCTCGTGCCACCCCACATTGATGCACAGTGCATCCACGCCGTTTTGTTCCAAAGCCTTGGCATATTCCTGCAATTCCTTGCGCCCCTGGCCGCCCGGCATGAAATCGTTGCCATTCATACGCACGATCAGAGGAAAGTCATCGCCCGTAGCTGCTTTGATTTTGCGCATAATCGACAGGCCAAAACGCATTCTGTTTTCATAGGACCCCCCGTATTCATCAGTACGCTGATTGGTCAGAGGCGACAGAAACTCTGAAATGAGGTAGCCGGTCCCGCTCAGGACCTCCACGGCATCGAACCCGGCCTGTTTGATCCTGGCCGCGGCCGCCGCAAAATGGTCGATGATCTCCTCGATCTCATCCGGCTCGAGCTCCTGCGGCACCTCCTTGGTCAAACGCGAAGCAATAGGTGACGGCGCCACCGGCTGCTTGCCCCCCATCAAAAAGGAAAAATTGTACCGGCCGGCGTGATTGATCTGCACAACGCTGCGGGAGCCGTTGTCATTGATGCCGGCCGCAAGCTTGGCCAGACCGGGAATGTATTCATCTGTGTGGGCGCCGATGTTCAAAGGCGATCCCGATCGTTCGTCTACGGTGGCAAAGCCCACGCAGATCATGCCTGCGCCACCACGCGCCCTTTCTGCATAAAACTCAACCAACCTGTCCGTTATGGCGTAGTTTTCGGCCATGTTAAGATGCATGGCCGGCAGATAGATACGGTTTTTGACTTCCAGCTTGTTGATGTTGATGGGGTTGAAAATGGGATCCTGCATGGGTTTCTCCTTTCTCCTAATATGAGCGTTTCAAATGTTAAAAATCGTATGACTTATCTTTAATCAAAGGATTCAATCCATTTTGTATACAAATAATCTGAATCATTCAGCAGATGTTCACGTTTGCACATCTTTAAGCAGTCGTTTTAACAATGCTTTTTCTTCCAGGTTCAAACCGCTCAATAGTTCCTCGTTGGCCTGGTTGCGTTCACGGGACAGGCTGGGCTTCAAATCCCTGCCCTTGTCGGTTAAACAGATGCGCAGTGTCCGTTTGTCTTCCGGATCCTGTTCCTTGGTGATCCAGCCTCCTGAAGACATTCGGTCCACAACGCCCGACAGGGTCGCCCGGTCCAGCACAAGCCGCATGCCGATATCCTTCTGCGAGATGCCGTCCTCCAACCACAGCGCCTCCAGGATCAGATGTTGGATAGGCGTAAGCCCATACGGCAAAAGGCGTTTTTTAAACAGACCATGCGCTTTCTGGTAGGCCTTGGCCAGTTGAAAAATGATGCAGTCTTCAAATTTATCCATGCCAGCTCCGTTTAAATTCTTTCGTATACTAACTAAATAAGCCAGCCCCCATTGTCAAGCCAAAATAAACAAGGGCACGAGCACCATCAAATGGTGCCCTTGCCCTTGTTTATTTTATGGCTTCCTCGCCAGCCTCTTCCGCGCTCTTGCTCGTTTTCTCGCCTGTCTCCTGTGCCTTCTTATCGGCCTGCTTTCCTGACTGCTCTTGGGAGCCCGCCTGAACACAGACAGAGCTGCCGGCCAGAAATACCAGAACGGCCCCCATGACTACCCCTCGCTTGGTCGAAAACACGTTTCTCCTGGCGACCCTGTCAAAAGGTTCTTTTCACGCAACATCAATTCATTTATTTATTCAAATCCTTTACGGCCTTGTCGATGCTCTTGCCCGCCTTTTCCGCAGCACCCTCCTTTTCACATGCCGTGAACCCTGCCAAACATGCCAGGGCAACACCTAGTATGACCCACTTCTTGATTGCATTCATGTTACCTCCTCTCAAAACAGTTATCACGCCTCCATTCCGGTAAACCCGTCATCGATCCAGCTATGCACAGGGCATGCCTTGGCTTGAATGGGTGCGCTGAAAAAACAGGAACTTTGCCGCTTATACATTCATAATGATATTTTGGCAAATATTCTAACGTCCGTCAACCTTGGGCCTGCGATAGGGGGATATTCCAATTCCCGAACATTTCCCGGCCAGGAATAGTCCAGAAAGAGCCGCATGGCAGGTGGATCATTTGATCTGACTCAGAGCTTGACAGACCACCATTGGATCTAGTTTAAACAGATGGTGAGCGTATCAAATTTTAAAAAAATTACATGCATCGACATATTTCAGAGGATTATATCGATCTAAGACAAGGAGTTACAAATGCCCATTTACGAATATAAAGGAGAAACCATGCCACACCAGATCTCGCGACGGTCGTTCCTGAAAGGCGGCCTGGCAGCTGCCGGCGCGCTGGCAGCCAGCAGTGTCCCTGCCGCTGCAGTCAGTGCGGATGGCCACGGCCACCTGGCCACGCTGCTGGACATCAGCAAATGTATTGCGTGCGGCGCCTGTGTCGAGGCCTGCAGGGAAACCAACCAGCATAAACACCCTGAACCGCAGAAACCCTTCCCGAAGATGATTCCCGCCAGAGCAAAAAACGTGGACTGGTCGGATAAAAGGGATGTCGACGACCGGCTGACGCCTTATAACTGGCTCTATGTCCAAAGCACCTATGTCGAGCACGAAGGCGAAGAGCACGAGGTGAACATCCCCCGGCGGTGCATGCACTGCACCAATCCGCCCTGTGTCAAGCTCTGCCCTTTTGGGGCGGCGGAACAACTGAACAACGGTATCGCCCGCATTAGCGACAGCCTGTGCATGGGTGGCGCTAAATGCAAAACCGTCTGTCCCTGGAAGATCCCCGAGCGCCAGAGCGGTGTGGGCCTCTACCTCGACCTTTTGCCCACCTTGGCCGGCAACGGGGTTATGTACAAATGCGACCGATGCTATGACCGCCTGGCACAAGGTGAACTGCCTGCCTGTATCGAGGCCTGTCCTGAAGATGTTCAGAGCATCGGCCCCCGTGAAGACATCATTCGGGAAGCGCACGAGCTGGCTGAAGAAATGGGGGGATACGTGTACGGTGAAAAGGAAAATGGCGGCACCAACACCATCTACGTTTCCCCGGTGCCGTTTGAAAAGATTAACCAGGCCATTGAAAAAGGGAAGGGAAAGCCCCACCTGAAGCCGGTCAAGGACCATATGGCCGACGGAAACAACCTGGCCGCAGCCCTGGCCATCGCCCCTATCGCCGGCATCGCGGCTGCCGTGGGTAAGTTCTACAAAATGACTACCTGAATCTTGCATGAAATTTGAAAAGAATCTTACAAACCTAAAACATCAAAGGATGATAGTCTGTTTCTTTTCAAATTTCACCCGATGGGCGAACCGGAGGCTTTCATATGCTGTGTTGCCAAGGGCTCGAAGTAAAACTGACTACGACTTCACCCTTGGGCGCTTTGCCTATGAAAGCCTCTGGCCCGTGCAAAATCCATAAATCAATTCAACTACATGTTGGACAGCAAATCATAACTAATGAAAGCCAATGAAATATAGTGAGGAAAACCAATGAAAGAGAATAGCATTCAAGCCAAGCCCGATTCAAAAACCGCTTTCTGGTACCTTTATCTCGCCAGTGTCGTCATGCTAGCTTTTTCAGGATTCGGGCAGATGCCCCTTTACAAACGCTATTACATAGCGGATATCCCCGGAATGGCATGGTCTGCGGATTTTTACACCACCCACCTGGTCCACTACATTTTTTCCGCCCTTCTCATCGGTCTAGCGTCCTATGCGGTGTTCCATCATGTGTTGACAAGAAAAAAAAGCGTTGCCCTTACCACCTCCGGGTATGTCCGGTCAGTCATCGTCGCCGGCCTGCTCTTCAGCGGCCTGCTCCTGGTAACGTACAACTTTTCCGGGGTGTCTCTCCCCATGTGGGCCGCCGCAACCCTGTTGTTCACCCACGTGGGCTTTGCCATGGCCCTTATCGTGGCAGGGCTGGTCGCCCTGATCGGCCGCAAGCCCTGGCTGAAAGCGATATAACGTTTTCCAATAAACCTTCCAAACGATATTGTTGGCCTAACCACGAAAGAATAGTGACGTGTAAACTTCCTTATTGAATTTCCATGACAACATCTTTGGGCAAGGCCAACCCTGCGGCAATATACATGGCTTTGCACACAGCCGCTGGTACGGCACACGCCTCGCAGGCGCCTTTTTCCACGAGAACCAAGCGGGAGATTTTAAGAATAGCGCTTTCAGTTTGTGGGCCGAGTTCCTGGTAGGCGTTGATCGGGGTGATTTCCTTGTATTTTTCGGCCAGGTCTTTAATGACTTCACAGGGGCTGACCACTTTAAGATCCACATTCATGTTGTCTTCTGAAGCGGCTTTGATGATGGTGGTAAACCCACAAATTCCCGCATCCACAGTTACTTTTGCATCCATATTTGATCCTCCATTGGATATGTCGTTTCCTCATCGTTTGGCTTGCATTGCCTGAACTAATCAACGCATTTTTCAATTTGCACCAGGCACGTGTTACTCGGGAAAGCACCGGCAGGCGACATCTTATCATTGGTGAGCATGTTGGCGCAACCACCTGTATCAATACCGCCATCATCAGGCGCATACCACTGGCCCTGATCGATGCTGGCAACGCCCGGCATGATGCGGTGGGTGACTTTGGCAGTAGTACGCATGCGGCCCCTCCGGTTAAATACATGCACGGCGTCACCATCCTGAATGTTTCTTTTTTCGGCGTCTTTCAAATTAATCCATAAGCGGTCATCTCCCAATTTTTTTATGGATTCGACGTTGTCGAACTGTGAGTTTGCCCTGGCTTTGGAATGGGGGCTTATGAATTGTATCGGGTACTCTTGCTGCATAGGATCATCCGGGCCTTCCCAGGTAGCCAGATAGGTCGGTATGGGGGGGATATCCGGGTCATCCATTTCTGCAAACCGGTAGCTGAAAATCTCTATTTTACCGGAAGGTGTTGGAAACGGATGTTTGTCCGGATGCTTGATCTGATCCCTAAAAGCCACTTGAGGAGACTCCGCCTCAAAGCGGTGAACACCGGCGGTTCTGAGTGTACCGAGGTCCGGGAAATCGGATTCTGCATCTAAGAAGGAACCTAGCCATTCCTCGTCGGAACAGTTGTTGAAGTTTTCAATGCCGATACGTTGAGCAAGTTCTGAGAATATTTCAAGGTCGGACTTCACATCCGGGGGCGCTTCTAGTGCTTTTTGCATGTGGATGCAATACGGGCCACCGATAAAAGGCTGCCCGATATCTTCCCTCTCCAGAAAATGCCTGACGGGCAGCACAATGTCTGCAAATCTTGCAGTTGGTGTGAGGAAAAGTTCGTG
>Ga0164313_10004439_pt1 | contig 12474 bp, 8 predicted proteins | sample GuaBasSedimGuay4_FD_113735 | JGI IMG/M metagenome (GOLD analysis project Ga0164313, IMG submission 113735) | Subseafloor sediment microbial communities from Guaymas Basin, Gulf of California, Mexico - Guay4, Core 4569-4, 0-3 cm | ecosystem: Environmental > Aquatic > Marine > Hydrothermal vents >... | reverse complement strand
TCAAAAGTAACCAAGAAACTTTAATAAAGACAGGACAGTTTGAGCATCGACCGCGTACTCGCAATCCGTATTAAGCTTGTCCTGTTCATACGAAATAGGGAGAAGGCTTCCCACCTTCATTGTAGCTATGCTTGCTATAAGCACCCTTGTCGGGGATTAATCACCACGGAGAATGGCTAGTTCCTTCTTAGTCAGGCTGTTGAAATCTTTCTCTGAAAGTTTATCAACCCTGAGATCCTCTAGATCCCTAGTGCCCTTTCCTCTACTCTTTCGAGAAGTTGAAGGGGGCTGTTGGTCATTAGCCTTAGCAGCCTTCCTACGTGCATTCTTAGTACGTGTAGTAGACTTCTTCTTACCTAATGTAGGCTTCTCTTCAAAGAGTGGAGCAATATCCTCTACGGCTTGGCCAAGAGCTTTAGTCTTAGTCATACCATCCTTCATATAAGAGGTCATTAATGAGTTAGCCATTTTAACTGCTCGTTCATTATAGTCATCACTCGCATCATCTAAATAGGCTCTAGCAGAGAACGTCTTATTAAGGAAGGTATCAAACTTATCATCCTCAAGAGAAGCCTTAGAAGCTTCACTAGCTTCTACTTTCATAGCAGCCTTGACGTCGTCTATCTGTTTTTGATAGAGTTTATCACGCTCACCATTCATTTCTTTGCGAACAGCACCTGCTTGTTTAGTATCTCCTTCTAAAAGGAAGTTACCATAGCGTTCCTCAGCATCATCAAAATCATAAAGAGGTGTTTCATCTTTAGGTTCTGGTTCAGCATCTGGGGTTTGCCGTTGACCAATTAGAGTTTCAAGTTGCTCTTCTAACCATGCAGCTCTAGCTCGTTCTTCTTCGCGTTGTTGTATTACTTGATTGAGTCGACTACGAGGTACTCGCTGGTTTCCAGTGTCGTCAGGATCTTCCTCGACCTCATCCTCACCTTCTTCAGTATCTTCGGATTCATCTTCTTCATCAGAACCCTCGTCCTCATCATCCTCTGAAACGCTTTCATCTTCTTCAGCGTCCTCATCCTCGTCCTCATCTTCTTGTTCTTGGGGCTCGAGCTCTTCATCTTCATCGTCCGATGATTCATCTTCAACTACCTCTTCTTCAGATTCGTCTTCTATGAAATCACCACGATCTTCTAGTTCTTCATCAGCCATATTGTTACCTTATACGTAGTTTAACGGAGTTCACAGTGATACGCCACTGTGGAGCGAATAGAAGGACTGTTTCCTTCATGTATACTAAGACACTAAAAAACCTAAAAAGTTCCCTCAGGAGGCAATTGAGGCTGTCCTAATGCTATATTTTCATCAATTGGTTGTTCTGGTGCCTGCTCTTCCATTGTATTAGCTGCTGTACCCTCTTCTAACATAACATCCATAAGAGGGGCTATAGAAGGATTTGCAGCAATCATCTGTGCAGCTTCAGCAGCTTTCTTAACACTGTCTACACGTTTATTTAGAGCTTCACCCTCTAGTTTTTCTATCTCTTGTTGTAGCTGTTCTATTTCCATCTGTTGAGCCTGGATTTGTTCTTCGCTAGGATCACCACTAACCTTCTTAGCAATCTCTTGCTTACGGGCCAATGTAGACATACGAATCATCTCATCATCTGGAATCTCAACACCAAACTTCCGCATCTCGATAGCTTGTTGGAACTGAGCATTCTGGAATGTAATCTGAGTAGGTACATCAGCAATTACTACATCGTACTTACCAACTGTTACATCATTCAAGATATCACCAGTCTCTGCTACCTGTTCATTAATAGTTACTTCTTCATTCTCATCTTCTTCAGTATTTTCGTGTGTGATGACAAATGAGCGTTCAGCTGTATAGAACTGTTGAATTAGTTTAAGTAGACGTTCAGCAATCATGTTACGTGTACGGAAGAGATTATCAATAGGAGTTGCTAGTTGAATAGCAGATTGATGCACACGGCTCTGGATAGCAACACCAGATACTTCTGGACCCTTACCACCTTGGAAGGTTTCAGATACACCTGAGATTAACCTGACTAGGTCTACACCAGATGTAACCATGTCTTTTAGACCGGTTGGGATCTGATTGGGTTCAATCTTCTCTGGCTTCTGTCTACCAGCTTTATATTCTAATACCAGGCCAGTTTCACCACCTCTGTCCTCTAGGTCTTCTGTTTCCATATTAGTAAGAGTGTTCTCTTCTAATGTCCAACCAGAGTTAGCTGTTGTGTTAATTACATGTAAGATTTGAGAATAAGTCTTATTAAGCATCTCTTGAGTCTTAATAAGGTTATCTACCATACCAACAGTCTTACCTCTACGGAAGTAGGGGAAGAAAGGTACCACTGTGAAGTGATCATAAGGAGACCATTCATCATGTAAGATGGTACTCTTTGTAGATACAGTCCACCGAATACGTTTAACCACTCGAGTGATAATCTCACTACCTTGAGCCTTAGCTGTTTTGGTACGTTCAGCTTTAGTCATACCATCTGGGACTGGGTATAAATCCCCTGTCTCAATATCATAAAAGAAGTGACGACTTGTTAGTTTATACCACTGACGCTCTAAGATCTGGACATGGATAATATCTGCAGTGTCTACGTAGAAAGAATTGAATGTACCGGGATCACTAAACTTATTACGTTCTTCTCCCCATTCATCAGCCCCGAAGTCTGCATCACTATTGCCCTCAGTAGCATTCATCACCTGACGCCACTTAGCTGGACCATAGATTATTTTGATATCATCTAATGGGATCCACTTAGTAGTGGTAACATCTTGCCAATCATCCGGATTAGCTGATTTACCGTCTGGATCTGGTATTACATCTAGGGGGTCTAAATCTGTTATCTGTATGTCACCATTGATATTATCATCAAAGTTCATACGAATATCAAAGTAGCCACGCTGTTGTATCATACCATCAGCAAACACTTGACTCTCGATCCACGGGAATCGATTCTGATCAACAATAAACATTGTTAGCTTAGAGAGTACATCTGAGATGTCTTGATCGTCTGAACCCCTAGGCTTATATGCTATATCCATCCTAGATTGAGTCTGATAGCCCAGTACAGTGTTAACTGTAGGAAAGATTACATTCTCTTCTAACCAGGGCTTACCAATAGCCTCCAGGGCCTCCTTGACCTCTAGATCCCACTGTCGACCACCGCCGAGGTAGAAATCTTCATTTCGTTTAGCTTCTCGTTGGTAGTTGATATGCCCACGCGTCATTGCTGTAGTATATCGATCCCATTGTTCACGAGCTAACTGTAAATCTGTAAGTTGTTTCTTCGTAGCCATTATGCGACCATCCACCCTTTAGCACCCATTCCACGACCTCGAAGCGTACCGCGCTTACTTGAAGTTCGTACTCTAGGCATCGTTAGACCAACAGCTAAGTATCTGAAGGCATCTGCTGGATGAGATGACCAATCATGTACTGGCTGATTCTTAAATTCTTGTACATTTGAATCCCACTGTCTGTGGTAGTTCAATAAAGCTTTAATACCTTCTTCACATTTCTCTTGATCGAAGTAGCATCTAGGTATCAGAACACGGGCTGCACTAATCCCGTCCTCTATCCCAAGTTTTGGAAGTATCTCTACATGTTTAGCACCAAACAGGTTCTCTGCAATCTCCATACGACTCTTGCCTGTACCAAACTCGGTATTAGCCATATCATGTGGAAAGTGGTGTGTATTGTATACATATGGTAGAGCTGCTAAATACTTAGCGTACTCCTCAACACCTTGGGAATTGTTCTGGTAGAAGTCAATTACATGGATCTCCTTCCCGATAATTTGTGTAAACCATATAGCTGTAGAATCCCCTACACCAATATCCCACCAAGTGTCGACGGTGGCATCTGCATAGTAAGGAACACCAGAGATCCGTCCGGCCTCTCTTGCTTCCTCCATCAATTTTAAGTAGTAGAATCCCTGCGAGTTAGCTGTGAAATCACAGTAGTACTCTTGCTGGATCATCTCCTCAGAGTAGCCTTCTGCTCTATCTTGGTCGATCCAAGTTTCCGGGACATACCGCTTACCATTCTTATCTAAGCTGTCCTCAACTGTAACGAGATCCGTGAACCAATCATCATTCCCTCGAGCCATCTCATACAAATCATAGAAGTGATTTTTACCAAAGGGGGTGGAGTTGAATACAGCCCAACCTCCATTCAACCGTAAGATAGGACGTACAACATCCCAAGCAGCTGGGTTCTGGAAGGCAAACTCAGAGAATACACATCCTACTGGATTAGATCCCCTCACCTTATCAAACTTGTCTGTACCGATGATTTGAATAATAGAACCATTAACTAGCTCAATTTTCATATCCGTCTTATGTGCTTGCTTAACAAGCTTCTTCGGGATATGATCTAAGAACTTAAATCCATCATTATCAATACCATCCCAGATAACACGTCTACCTTGAGAGAACTCAGGGAAGAAGTAGTAGTAGGTACCAATACGTTCAAAGGCTTTCTTGATGATGATGTTAAATAAGGTTTTGTCTTTACCAGCACGGCGATGCCAAACTGTTATAGCTCTCTTATATCCATTATCTAAGGCACGTAAGAGGTCCTCCTGGTAAGTACGAGGAGTAAACATGAATGGGATTTCTACGGAGTTGGCCATTAGTTATTCTTTAAAAAGTCTTCACGGGCTTTCTTATTAGCTGCAAACTCAGCAGCCTGCTTATTAGCCACTGCCCTATTATTTTTACGTACTAACGCGTCTTGTCTAGGTGTACGTTTCTTAGTTTTCTTTCGAGCAGGTTTAGTCTTAGCTGCAGGAGCTGCTTTAGGTTTAGGGCTACCTACAGCGGCAGATACTGCTGCATCTATATCCCCCAGACGCTTAGCCTGTCGTTTCTTTTGTGTTTCTACTGCTGCTACCATTATCCTCTCCGTTTAAAGTAAGCCTTAATTGTAGACGTATCTACTGGCTTCTGTTTAATTGTATTCTTTCTAAAGATACTCTTTACAGTATCCGGCACTTCTATCTGCTGTACTATAGACGAACACCACTTATATACCTTCTCTACAACTACTACTAGAGCACCAAAGCCTCTAGTTATAAGGTACTTAGAGTTGAACCCTCTTAATATCATACACGAGTTCTTAACTTAGGAGCATTAACATCATCAATGTTAAACCTAGCTACCTCTGTTGTATTATCGTCTTTATAGAAGATCATCTGAGTACCAACAATCTCCCACTTACCACCCTCTATATCTTTAACGAAGGTTAGGTCTGTAATAATGTCATCTATCCTAGTATCGTCATCTAGTAGTGGGTTATCAGGTATAGCGGTTAACTTAGCATCTTGAGTTGGGCTTAATCCCGAACCTGTAGATGTTACGGTGTTACCGAAAGAGTTACTAGGGATAATCTGTACAGAGTTTTGTACTAGTATTCCTGCCCCTACATCGAATATATTGTTGTTTGTACCTTGTAACCTAACTGAATATAATCCATTCTCAAACTCTACTGAGTAGGGATCTCGGATTATAACTTTAGCAAAGTCTGTTGAACCAGCTATTGTATCATTAGATACGTATGTATGAGTAGTCGGAAATACCTGACCTATCTCATTATCCTCTAAGTCTCTCAGGAGAGAATGAAATGCTGTAGTATCGAAGTCATATAGCGTACCGGAGACTGGTGTTAAGTCTGCTTGTGGTATGTAGATTATATTTGTGTTACCGTAGTCTATAGATATAGTCATTAGTTGTCTCGAATCATTAGTATGGTTAGTTCTAGACCAGTACTAACTACTGTACCCGATATACCGGCTGTTTTATATAGCTGCCCTGAAGAGGCTTTTCTAACTCTACCGGTAACTGGTTGATTGCTTGTATATTGTAAGTTAGCTGTAGCTATCCCTGAAGCATTTGTTGTATCGTTTAAAATAACAGTATCTACAGGCAAGTCTCCCCCAGTATCTGCTATTATATAAACTATAGCATCCTCGATAATTGTAAGATCATTGATATCCCTAACCGTCACAGTAACTGGAACTGAATCTATTAATGTAGTTGCACCTCCGTAAGGAGAGCCTATCTTAACTGAATCTAAAACTGTTCCATTTTCTTGTACTAAAGTTAATGTGTCAGCACCTAGATATCTTATCTGCATAGACACTCTATCTTCGAATGTAATATTATCAAGGCTTAACGTAAAGTTTCCATCTGTACAAGCTGCTATCTCTATAGAGCAAGGCCAATCCAGATACAAAGTATCAGCAAGAGCATCTATTGATGTCTGCATTGCTGCTTCTGTGCCTTCCGATATTGTCACTTCAGCAGGTGCTCCTTTTTCAAATAATGTCTGCCTAATATCCGTAGCAATATTTAAAGTAACATCTGACCAGCTAAACCAGTGAGCATAATTACAGGATACTGGAGATACGAAGGCTATAGTTGTTGCATCCACGCCCCTATCATCTCCGACTTTTAGAGCTTCCGTACCCTCATGTCCCCATGTAATATTACCTGAGTGAGAATCAAGTTGAGTTGTTTCCCAAGGATTACCATTTGAGCGCGATTGTAATACTCCATCAAGAAATGACTCACAGTTTCCACTTTCAAAACCAGAAGCTGCCATTTTACCTAAAAAGAAATAAGGTCTATTAGGTGTCAATGATATGTCGAAGTATAGCTGCACATAGTCATCATTAGCATTAGCTATTTGAAACATAGCATTATTACCAAACCCATTAAGTAAGGCCATGTTGTTAACTTGAGCACCTTCTTCATATAGGACAGCGAGAGATTGTGATACAGAGTCCAACATAAACCACCCACCAATATAGCGTCTTGCAATAGCAGATGTATTCATATCACCTTGATCTGCTGGGCTTATATAATCTGTCTCAGCATCAAGCAAGAATGAATGAGTATCTCCTTTTACTATTTTTGGAGAGGTTGCAAACGTAGGCGAGCCGCCACTACTAGTATTAGCTGTAGCAGATCCAATTTCATCCGCATAAGTATTCTGGAATGTCCAGTAATGATCTGGAGCTAATGTCATGCCTTCCACAGCTTCTTGGTATGTTTCTGGTGGTAGTCCCACCTGTACCGCTAGTACCCCCCTTTTACCTGAGTCACTGGTTACAAATAAGAAAGCCTGAGTATCTGCAAGTACACCTGAAGTTATATCAATTTGGATTGAGGTATCAGACCATGAATCTACAGATTGTGTAATCTTAGTACCTGAATAGTCAAAGTCACTACCTAGCTCTACTTTACCTGTACCTTGTACTGCTTCAAACTCAGCACCTGTTACTACTACATTAAGCTGGGCATTCGTTATAGCTTCATCAGTATCTATGTCTGTTACGATTACTGGGAAATCATAGGAATATGACTTATACAATCCTTCAAGATTTAGTACTGAAAAATGCCCTGACTCTACATCAAGTGTTCCTGAAGCACCGAGTATTGAATTCTTAAGAGTGATCTCACTATTGGCAGGTATGGTGTGGATAAGGGCAGCACCCCCATGCGCCATAAACGTACCAATAGAACTTGAGTTTCTATGATAAGCACCACTTGCTGAGTAATTCCTAACAGTACCATCAACAGCAACCTGACCCATTGGGTAGCCACGTTGAGTACTGTCTATTACCTTTTTACCCTGATTCCAGAATACTAAGGCATGACAGCCTTGATCTACATCAATATTGGCATTACCCGCTGTTGCTGTAAAACCTGCTGTATCTATATGAGGTAATGTGTCCCACGCGAAATCAACACCAGAGGTATTCATGTCGCCATTTGTGGCTTCCATGATGGCTGTTTCATTGCCTGAAGGTAATTGCCACCATTGCCATACAGCACCAGAGTCTAGTGTCATACTTCCACTATCAGCATCTGTTCTTAGTGTGAATGCATCACTTGCGCTCACATCTACAATAGCCGCAAAGGATAGAGCACCATTCTGGTTACCATCAGCTCCACGCATATGCGAGTAGGTACGTGCTCCTGTTACTTCTGTTGTACCTCTTTCAAGGAATACAGTTGCACCAATACGAGATGTACCTGTTTCACTCGTTGTACCTGAAACGGTCATTAAGTAACGACCTGCTGTACTTATGGTTACAGCTCCAGAACTTCTTGAAAATCCTGTTTCTTCTTGGTCATTAGTCCAGTTAGTTATACTTGCTTCAGTTGAGGACATTGTGTTTGTAGCAGTAGTTGAATACCTAGCAAAGTCATCTGCCGCATCCAACTGTATTATCTGTACACCACCAAAGTCAGGATCTCGTACTACTGTACCTGATGTTGAGTTATCTCCTCGCCAAAATCTGAGTACTAGGGTATCTGTAGCTGTAGCATTATATATAGCCACACCGGACATGACCATCGTTTGATGCCCACTAGATTTACGTATATACCCTTCACTAGCCCCTTCAATTAAGTCAGAGCCATTTATTCTTAATCTACCTTGTCCTTCAATACGTTCATTATTCGTGGTATCTGTGGTACTAAAGCGTTCTGAATATATAACTAAATAGGGTGCAGTGTTAGTGAAAGTGAATGTGCCTGAGCTATACGTAGCCGCAGAACCCTCATCATATTCTTCTGTGTCCCATAGCGTATCTAGATTAGACCCAGCATTAGGCAGCGTCGCCGTAGACGAATCATTTCGATATATTAGGAAATCACCAGCTGCCATTATTCGTCACCAATCATTAAAATTGTTGTTGTCAATCCAGTACTCTTTATAGTCCCCGTTATAGGAGATGTTTTGTAGTAAGGAGAAGCAGTTCCCTTCCTCACCTTAGATACACTTGATATTACATCATCAGATATATACCCAAATGTACCTGTAGCGATTCCACTAGGATTTGTAAGAGTATTAATGACAACTCCTGCTGAACTATCTACCACATAAACTAGGGCATCCTCTATAGGAGTACCGTCTGTAGCATCTAGGCAGGTTACGCTAACTGTTACATCTTCAGTGAAAACTATTGTACCTGAACTTGTAGTAGACCCTATACTGGCATTAGCTCCATTAGAATTAGTCCAAGTTAATGTACCCGTTCCATTATACTGTACATGTATTGAAGCCGATGGATCGAATGTTACATTATCTGCAGATAGAGAGATAGATCCAGCTACATTTACAAGAATACATAAAGGACTATTTGCCCTTACTGTGTCTGCTAGAGCATCTAATCCTGCTTGATTAGTTATAGTAACTGTAGGCGTTGCCCCTTTCTCGAATAACTCTTCCCTAATTTCGGTATCTGTTAGTACAGCATTAGTTCCATCGAACATAGCCCATTGAGCATACTGTCCATTGATAGGGGCTAGGAGTATTACCTCTGTACCTCCTACTGCCACTATGCCTGCTGGGTCACCAAACTCTCCTGCGGATCTTGCAGTTAAGGTTGCAGAAGCTGGCTGCCTATTTGTTGGCTCAGCATTTAGCTGTTCCACTCCATCTAGATATGCTCGTATCTCATTTCCATACCCCCTCCCCTCAAATACCATACATAAATGATATGGTCTATCTACCTCTAAAGGTGTATCACCAAATACTTGCAATGTAAAACTGGCACTATCCACTTCAAATACTAAGTTGTTTCCCCACCCTAGGATAAATCGAAAGGATTGTGCTGCATCTCCCTCTCCATAGATATTCTTCGGGGGGTTCTGTATACCTGTAGCACTGAACCACCCACATACAGCCTTCCTACTTTGGGCTGAATTATTAATTGTAGTTATAGAAGGTAGTACAATCCTATCATCCACACCATCTGTTAGGTAGGAATTGGTAGTATCTTCACAGATCTTAACACCTGTGAAAACACCACCTGAATTCGTACCATGATTTGTACCAACAGAATCATTAGCATCGGCACTAAGGATATACCTATGAGCATTTCCTAGTGCATCTATGTCACTACCGTAGGCCATTAAGCTTTACCTATTATGCGTCTGAGATACGTCCTGTAGTAGCAGAGCCACCACCAGAACCTAAAGTACCAGTTGACTCAAAGGTTTTGATCTCAGCTGTAGCATTCCTCACCCTGATAAATAGAGTACGGTCTATATTATAGACACTAGTGAAATTCTCTGATGTAGAAGCTGTTGCTAAATCAATATAACTGATGAAGACGTTATTACCTGTGGTACAGGTATCGTTAACACCAGTACCACTAAAGTCGTAGGACGGAATAGTGTAAGTAGAGCCTGTATAGCTTGAGTACGGAATACGTACATAACGTCCCTCATCATTCTCGATACGAATAGTACCAGATGAAGGGGTATCTGTTGGGATAGATGAAGTCATAACCACTGAGGTTACAGCAGCACCATTCAACGTACCATTTAGTGTGTCTTGGTCTAAATCTAATGCACCACCACCATTCTCAGGACCAACTAATACACGGTCACCTGATACCAAGTTAGATACAGTGAATTGCACATTATTAGGTGGCTGATTAGATGCATTGGTTAAATCAACCATCAAGTCACTTACTGTTAAGTCATCTGCACCAATACCTATACCAAATGCACCAGGATTAATAGCTGAACCTGTAGATGTACCAATAAAGGTAGATGGTACTGTACGTGAGATAACTGTAGTATCTACATCAACTGTTGCACTCGAAGTACCGCCAGTGATCGTCACACCGTCTGCAGGTGCTGTACCTGTGAGTAGTTGAAACCACATCTTAGTACCAGCAGTGGTGCTATCAATAGCTAATAGTTGAGCAGTACCACCAGTCCATGAAAGGGCCTCTGGTTCAACAAATGTACCTGTTGGCGTATCTATATCTAATTCATGTGTTGGGCCACGGAACAAATCACCATTCAATCCATAAATAGTTTCAACCGAGCCTTCACGTTGAATCCACTTACCACGTTCAAATAATTGATTCTTGCTACGAGCACCTAGCTCCCAGTTAGAATAATAGAACTCATCACTAGTATTACCATCAGCATCAATACCAACATAGCCTTCACTGTCGTTGACAATATCTGTCCACGTAGCAATAGTACCTGCTATTGTTTGGTTATTACCATCTGGGTTAGCTGTTAAGGCTAATGTGTTATTACCCCTATTTGTGCCACCACCAATAAAGAACTCTGTATATGTTGTACCTAGTACTCGTTGAGTACCTAGTAAACGTCTACCATCAATATCAGCACCACCACTTCGAGTTTGAACTAAGAATCTATGAGATGTACTTGAAGCTGCATCAGATACTGCTGTGATCATTTTAGCTTCATTCCAGAAAGCATTAGCTAATCTAGCACCATTTTGAATTACTTGAATAGATGTACTATTACCGAATACCTGGATACCATCATAGATATCATCACCACCAGTTTGAGTAATAGAGCAATCATAAATATGCTCTAAACCTGTTGCTGTGATGGTGTACCCATTGAGCATTACGATGTTAGTATCAGCACCCGCTCTATCTGTGGGTGTATCATCAATGATGGCAATCTCGTCATCACCTGTATCTGTGGCATCATCTGCCCAATCTTGTATCTGCCTATGAAGCTCAATACCTGTTGAATATGTAGGAGCGGTCCCTGCGTGGGCATCCCCTATATAGTCGATTATCTTAGTGGAGCGGGTAATGCTCCAGTCTGCTGTTACAAATGCCATGTCTAGTTTCCTCTAGCAGTCGAGCCTTCTAGGCTCTGTAATTGTGGATATATCCGTAGTCTGCTCGACTACATTGCTTACGTTTAAAACTTCCGCTATAGAGTCTACGTCTAGCTCTATAGCTGTTATTATGTTTGTATCTGTCTCTATTTCAGTTATGAATGAACATTCTAACCATTGTTCCTCAGAGAGAGACATACTGAGGGTAGCAACACCTACTAAGGAGGCCCGCCCGGTCTTCTTCTTGTCATCTACATTAGCACTTAGTGTAGCTGTAGATATTAAACCTGCACTAGCTATTATCTCTGTAGAGCCTAATGCATTAATTGTAGCTGTAGACAGGAGATTAGCAACGATCTCACTGATCTCTTGTCCCACTGCCGTAACTGTTGCTGTTCCTACTAAACTAGCTTGAGCTGGTACTGACGGACTACTTAAAGCTGTTAATGTTGCAACAGCATCAAGAGTTGTAGCACCTGTTAGTAGCTCTCCGCCTAAGGCACCTACTGTAGCTATACCAGTTAAACTAGCAGCTCCTGTAGTAACTCCTATCTCTGTACCTACAGCAGTTATTATAGCTGTAGAGGATAGGGTAGAAGCTAATGTACCATCTGAAGCACCATCAGCACTCATAGTGGCTGTTGATACTAGGCTAGCTATGCCTTCCGCTACTCCTTCTGGAATAGCATTAATAGTAGCCGTACTAGTTAAAGTGGCTTCTAATCTACCACTACTTGATCCATCTGCTGCTAATGTAGCTGTAGCAGTAAGAATGGCAATACCTGGAACACTTGTTGAATCTGTAGCACTTAATGTAGCTGTACTAAGTAGACTAGCCACTCCACT
>Ga0164313_10004438_pt1 | contig 12477 bp, 12 predicted proteins | sample GuaBasSedimGuay4_FD_113735 | JGI IMG/M metagenome (GOLD analysis project Ga0164313, IMG submission 113735) | Subseafloor sediment microbial communities from Guaymas Basin, Gulf of California, Mexico - Guay4, Core 4569-4, 0-3 cm | ecosystem: Environmental > Aquatic > Marine > Hydrothermal vents... | reverse complement strand
TTCTCAATACGCTTAATGTTTTTCTGCCAGGGCGAGGTCTGTAGTAAACGAATGCTTTCAAGTGCGACACTACAGGCTAAGGGGTTGGCCATAAAGGTTGGGCCATGCATGAATAGATGAGGGGGGTTATTACTAATCACATCGCTGATATCTTTCGTGCAAAGTGTTGCCGCCAATGTCATGTAACCACCGGTGAGTGATTTTCCTATGCAGATAATATCGGGTGAGATATCAGCATGTTCGCAGGCAAATAATTTTCCACTGCGACCAAAACCGGTGGCGATTTCATCCGCTATCAGCAATACATCATATTCTTCACATAAGGTTTTAGCCTGTTTTAAATAATCAGCAGAATAAAACTTCATGCCGCCCGCACCCTGGACCACGGGTTCAAGTATCAAGGCCGCGATTGATTCATTGTGCTGCTCTAATGTGTTTTTTAAATCAAACAAATCTTTTTTCTGGCACGGTTGGCCAAAGCCGCATTCAGGTGAAGGAATAAAAAAGTTTTTTGCCAGAGCATCTGAAAACAAGCTGTGCATACCGGTAACCGGATCACAAACCGACATCGCGCCCAGGGTGTCGCCGTGATAGCCATTCCTTAAACTGATAAATTTTTGTTTGTTTATTTGCCGCGTGCTGCTCTGTTGCCGGGCCTGCCAGTACTGTATTGCCATTTTCATTGCAACTTCAACGGAGACGGAACCGGAGTCGCAAAGAAAAACAGTTTCAAGTTTTGCTGGCGTTATTTCTACCAGTTTTTTACAAAGCTTGACCGCGGGAGCGTGAGTAAGGCCGCCAAACATGACGTGGGCCATCGAATCGAGCTGCTGTTTGATCGCATCGTTTAACTCAGGCACGTTATAACCATGAATAGCGCACCACCAGGACGACATGCCATCAATTAACTGCCTGCCATCTTCGAGTGTCAGATATACACCATGGGCGGATTTAACCGAGAAAACGGGAATAGCTGAATGTGTCGAACTGTACGGGTGCCAGACGTATTTTTTGTCATCGCTTAGCAGGGAAGAGGGGGGTGTTTGCTTCATCCTGTTATTGTACAGGGTTTGATTTGTCTGTTGTCGTGTCTAAGGGGCTGTCTTGTTGGTAAGTGTTGGTATTTCAACAGTGCTGACTAAAATCTGAAATTTTTGTACCGTGCCATAGTAAAGACTCAAACTGGTGTCACAAAAATTAACAAAATCAATGAAAGCAAGTGATAGGTAAAACCGCTGAAGTGCCCGCATGGCGGATTTTTGACTAGCTAAAACGTCTACAGCGGCTTCACACCGCGCTTTCGTCTACCGCTTGCAAATATAATTATTTTTATGGCATGGCTTTTGCTTCATTAATAATCATTATTATTAATTGAAAAACCTGCTTTAAGGTAGCGATATGGTAACAGGCAAAGTAGATTTTCGAGCAACAACCATACCCGTGCTGGAAAACTTTAGTCATGGATTTGCTGATATGGTTATTGAGTTTCTGGAGCAACACAACACAGAAATAACTACAGCAGATGGTAAGAAAAAAGGCACTTATGTTGATGTCACTACCGGTAACGGCCTTTTGGTTATGGCGCATTACGAGGAAAACAAAGAAGCATTTACTATGGCAACTGAATTCCTGGTTCCGTCTAATGAATTGGCGGCTTCATTTATAGTGATGTGGCGTAGGTGGTGTGATAAGCACGGTGTAAGTTCTAATAACGGATTGTTATTGCTGATTAACAGAATTAATAGAACTCAGGAGCAAATCGACCTGGGGCATCAATATTCAAATAGCAACCTTGCTATAGGATTAATGGGAGCGGTACTGGCTACATACCCTAAAATTGTGGACTCGATGCAATGGTCAGTCAATAGGGGTTTTGCACCCTGCCTGGTTATTGCAAGGGATCAAGATCAAGTAAAGTGTGGTGTTTGTTACGGTGGTAAATACAGGGTGCAGTAGATTTATCCTGAAACCCGAGAGCATATTGTTGCTGACACATTTTCAACTAACTGGTTTTCATTCATCGTCTTTAGCAATGTAATAGTACCAAAAGGGCCGGTTTATTGGCAGTGGACGTAGTCCCCAGTTGATCTGTAGCTCTTATTTAAAACTATATTTACACTGCTGTTCCATTCATGGTCTCTTCAATATTCGAATGAAATAACTCAGGCATTTGCCTTGCGACGGGCAAGACCACCTAACAGACCCAGGCCGCTAAGCATTAACCAGGCAGCAGCAGGAACAGGTACTACATATTTCATATCGATAGCGCTACCATCAGTAGCAATCCATGAACCTGCCGACGTGTCATAATCAGACATAGTCAATGATGTAGTGCCATTTTGTATTGCTTTAAAACTCAGTGATCCAACCAGGGTCGATCCGTTAGCTGCCAGGCCAGCAGTATTACCGAAGGCAATACCATTGATTTCACCGCTCACAGTACAACCGTCTACCATAGTGGTAGCGCAATCATCACCCTTAGATGTATATTGTTGTTGAGTCGAAAAATTATTATCAAAATTAAAATAGTTGTTGTATATCAATATGTTGGTGTCATAAAATATATCCAGGCCACCTTTTATGATGGGGTCAGCAAAATTATCGTGACCACCGTTCCAAATGCCAAGCACATCGGCAGCATCTGCATACATTTCGAATTTCACTGTATCACCTTCAATGACATTGAAGTCTGGATGGCTTGTTGGAATCAAAGATATAGTTGCCGCCTGTGAATTTACTGAAGCCAGTCCCAATAGAGTGACAGCAATGCAGGTATGTAGAATTTTTTTAACCATTTGTAAAACCCTTTTAAAGTAGTTTTGTTATATTTTATTTACAGCTGTTACGGTGTGACTATAAGAATCATAGTATTATTTGCATCATTAATACAAAAAAGCAAGTTATATGCCAATAAAATTATTCTTACAGTTAACAGTTAGTTAGGGTTTTTCGCTTTTATTTGCAATACAAGACTGTAAAAAAAACCGGCGGTTTGCAATGGGTTTTTGGTTAAAACACCTACAATTTTATGTTTTAGACGCGCATTTCATCTCGTTAGAAAATTTCAGCGCCAAATTGTTACCTTAATAATCTTAATGATGGGTTTTATCGTTATATTATTATAAATGCCTGGCAGCAAATGAGATTGAGAATCAATGACCTGGAGCAGTGTAAGGTATTCCGAAAAGTGTCAGTTTTTTTTATATTTTTTTGAGGGCGACCATATATGTCTATCCATATATATCTATTACTGGGAGTCAGGCTACACGCACCCATAGGCCCCGGTGCTTTTGTGTACTTGTCTTGAAAATGCCTGGTGAGAGGCTATTAGAAAAGGATGTAGACAGCACTATTATTTGCATTGAGCGTCTATCGTTGTCCAGCCATCTTTTTCTTTTTTATCTGCCACTGTATAGCCTACGAAGCAATGCTCGGCAATGATTTTCATTGCTTCTTTTGATTGCTCTACTTCTGTCTTAGGGTCACCACTGTGATAGCGTACGCCGATTGATACTGGTGCGGCATATAAGATAGACGGTTTTGAGGATGAGGAATTCGCGCAACCAGTAACTATTAGTAGAGCGGTAAGATAGGTAATTAATTTCATAGTGTAATTAGGTCTATTTATTGCTATTTATACATTGTCTAAAAGATGGGGTGTAGATAGCTTGATACTCTTTATATAAATAAGCAATTATATATATTATATGGCAGAGAGGAAGGGATTCGAACCCTCGAAACCTTTCGGTTTACACACTTTCCAGGCGTGCGCCTTCAGCCACTCGGCCACCTCTCTATTAATCTGCTAATTGTTTTACTTTGTCTAGTTCTGGTGCTTTACTGAGCCGAAGGCGTACGCCGCATGCGCGCTATTCGACACATCGTGTGGCTACAAATTACGTCCTGTAATTTGCCGTTCCGGCTGGCTTTCGCCATTCAATTTTGCTCCAGGCAAAATTAGTCACCCTTCGGGCCATAATCGGAGAAGCGTCGATTATGTTCAAAATCGTTCCTGACGATTTTAGTCAGCCACTCGGCCACCTCTCTATTAATCTGCTAATTGTGTTGTTCGCTAAATGTTCGGTATTTAACTGAACCGAAGGCGCACGTCGGCGTGCACGTTACTCGGCACATCGTGTGGCTACAAATTACGTCCTGTAATTTGCCGTTCCGGCTGGCTTTCGCCATTCAATTTTGCTCCAGGCAAAATTAGTCACCTTTCGGGCCATGGTACAAAGCGACCATGTTCAAAATTGATCCTGTCAATTTTGTCGGCCACCTCTCTATAAATTTTCTAATCTTCAGCGTTATACAATTTCTCTAATATTTCTTTAGCACCACGAGACAGCAAATCATCCGCCAGTTTAGCACCTAATTGCTCACCTTCACTGCGATGCCCGCTAATATCACCCTGAACGATTAAACTACCATCAGGTTCACCAACTAAGGCCTGTAAATGCAGTGTGTCGCCGTCAAGCATTGCGTAACTGGCAATGGGTACCTGGCAGCCACCTTCAAGGCGTTTGTTTAATGCGCGTTCGGCGCTGACTCTATCTGCTGTATCATCATGGTGTAATACTGAAATCAGCTCGAGTGTTTCTTTATCGTCTTCACGTGCTTCCAGTCCGACCGCGCCCTGGCCAACAGCGGGTAATATCCATGAGGAAGAGATACGCTGTTTTATGCGACTCGCCATTTCAAGTCTGACTAGGCCTGCGCAGGCAAGGATGATGGCATCATAATCACCCTTATCCAGTTTTTCTAATCTTGAATTGACGTTTCCGCGTAAATCTTTGATTTTTAAGTCAGGACGTTTGCTTAGTAACTGGCATTTTCTACGCAAGCTACAGGTGCCAACAACAGCGCCTTGCGGTAGACTTTGCACTGAATTATATTGGTTAGATACAAAAGCGTCGCAGGGTTCTTCTCGCTCCAGGATGGTGGAGAGAAATAAGCCCTCTGGAAAGTCCATCGGCACATCTTTTATAGAATGCGCGGCAATATCGGCTTTACCTTCAAGTATCGCCATTTCCAGCTCTTTGACAAACAGGCCTTTACCGCCGATTTTTGCCAGCGGAGTATCCAGAATTTTGTCGCCCTTGGTGGTGAAGGTGACCAGCTCGACTTCGAGGCCTTTATGTGCCTGCATCAAACGTGCTTTAACGTGTTCTGCCTGCCACAGCGCGAGCGGGCTTTTTCGAGTTGCTATGCGTAAAGTTGATTTCATCGAAGCGGTACGTGAGTATTAAGTTTTGAATGGTTAAACGCGCATTATACATTTAAATGGACGTCGTTGGTCATCTGTCGTTAGTTGTTTTTTTAACAAATGAGCAAGGACGAACGACAATTGCGGCGTTTTTTTAATGTATAATGCGCGGCTTATGGTGACCCGTTCTGGTTCCCTCGCGACGATAAACTGTGAACTCCGCCAGGTCCGGAAGGAAGCAACGGTAACGGTGATCTCGGGTGCCGAGGAGTGGCTGGGGCGGGTTACCACCTTAATTTCTGATTTCATACCTTCTCTGACTGTAATCTTGCCGCTATCTTCGATAGACTCTACTGATGTTTTTATATTTTGAGTGTGAAGTTTCCAAAGTGAGTTATTCCACATGAGCTACCAGGTCCTGGCGCGAAAGTGGCGTCCGCAAAACTTTCAGGAACTGGTTGGCCAGGAGCATGTTCAGCGTGCACTGGTTAATGCATTAAATGATGATCGCCTGCACCATGCCTATCTATTTACCGGAACACGTGGTGTCGGCAAGACCACCATTGCTCGTATTTTCTCGAAGTCCTTAAATTGCGAGACGGGGATCACTGCTACACCCTGTGGAAAATGTTCGACCTGTGTTGAGATTGCTGAAGGCCGTTATGTCGATTTAATCGAAGTGGATGCTGCATCGCGCACTGGCGTTGATGATACCCGGGAATTACTGGAAAATGTGCAGTACGCACCCACTCGTGGGCGTTATAAAGTGTACCTGATTGATGAGGTGCACATGTTTTCCAAAAGCAGCTTTAATGCTTTGTTAAAAACCCTGGAAGAGCCGCCACCCCACGTGAAGTTTTTGCTGGCGACCACTGATCCGCAAAAACTGCCGGTTACCATCCTTTCACGTTGTTTACAGTTTAATCTGAAACGTTTGCCGGTGAGTTTAATCATCAGTCATCTGCAGCATATTTTAACCGCAGAAAATGTTGAACATAATGTAACTGCCTTACAGCTCATCGCTGAAGTAGCGGATGGCAGTATGCGTGATGCCCTGAGCCTGTTGGATCAGGCGCTTGCTTTTGGCGGCGGCAGCGTTCAGGAGCAGGAAGTGCGTGACATGCTGGGCAGTGTGTCTCGTGATAAAGTGCTTGGCTTATTAAAAGCTGTTTTACAGCGTGATGCCATACAAACCATGCAGGCAGTGGCAACGCTGGCTGAATTTTCTCCCGATTTTGAAAATGTACTGGCTGAACTGTTAAGTTTGCTACATCACATGAGCCTGGCAAAAACCGTACCTGAGGCGCTGGATGAATTTGTCAGTGCGCGTGAGGTTTTACTTAAATTAAGTGAGCAGGTATCGGCTGAAGATTTGCATTTGTTTTATCAAATTGCACTGATTGGTCGCCGCGACCTGCCATTATCACCCGATGCAAGAAATGGTTTCGAGATGATTATGCTGCGGATGCTGGCCTTCAGGCCGGCAGTGGTCGATGCCGGTTCTGTTGTCCAGACGCGGGCGCACACACCGGCACACTCACCAGTGCAAGCGCCGATCCAGCAACAAACGAAAGCACAACTGCAGGAAGGAACGCAAACGCAGGCACCAGGCCAGGGTAATGTTCAGGCTGTTAGTACCAGGGCGCAAGCTGAGCCCGTAGTTAACGAGGTAAGAGAGCCTGGTGTTGCTCAACATGCTGCGGTGCCGGCAAAACAGGCTGCGGCTCAAACCGCGCCACAAACCGCATTGGGCAGCGCTGTATCCAGTGACTGGCGTGAAGTTGTTAATGCACTTGGATTAGGCGGCCTGGTAAAACAGCTGGCGATCAATTGCTCTATGCAGCAACGCGATGGCAAAAAAATTGTTTTGCATATTGCCAGTGGACATAGCAACTTAATTAATCCAAAAGCAAAACAGCGCTTGCAGCAGGCACTGGGTGAATATTTTAATGTTGAGGCGCAACTCGAAATTAAGGTTGTCACTAAAAATGAAAGTGACGGTGCAGGCGGCATGGACAGTGGCGTAGAAAATGGCATGAAAAATGAAACGCCCGCGCAAACCATAAAACGTGAAACCGACCAGCGCCAGCAACAGGCTGTTGAATCGATAAACGAGGACAGTTTTACACAGTCATTAAAAGAAAACTTTAATGCAGAGATAATTCCCGGGTCGGTTAAACCGCTGACTTAGAGACAATGAAAAATGAAAAATGAAAAATTTAAAGCTAAAAGTTAGAAGTTAGAAGTACCAGGCTGTCATCCTGAACGATAGTGAAGGATCTTATTCGCGACACTTCAGGGTTACACCCTATGGGCGAAAAACAGTAGTGATACTGGGTCAAAGATAATATAGATTATTAAAGAGGTAGTTATGAAAGGTGGAATGGGCAATATGATGAAGCAGGCGCAAAAAATGCAGGAAGATATGCAAAAAGCGCAACAGGAAATCGCTAATATGGAAGTTGAAGGTCAGGCGGGTGGTGGTATGGTGAAAGTGTTGATGAATGGCCGCCATGAATTACGTCGCGTAAATATTGATGAAAGTCTGATGCAGGATGATAAGGAAATGATCGAAGATTTACTGGCCGCTGCAGTGAATGACGCGGTAAGAAAAATCGAGCATGAATCATCTACAAAAATGTCTGGTTTAACTGCAGGTCTTAATTTACCCGGCGGCATGAAATTACCGTTTTAAATTTTTTTCTATAAGCTTTATGTCACCTTTGCTTCAGCAGTTAATTGACGCATTAAAATGCTTGCCCGGGGTAGGGCCCAAGTCTGCGCAACGCATGGCATTTTATTTGCTGGAACGTGACCCTGAAGGGGCGAAAAACCTTTCCAGTGCCTTGACCGAAGCGGTTGAAAAAATTGGTCATTGTTCAATGTGCAGGACCTTGAGTGAAACAGAGTTATGTGAAATCTGTGTCAGCACATCGAGAGATAATGGCGCATTATGCGTCATTGAAACCCCTGCCGATATATTTGCCATTGAACATACAGCAGAGTTTCGTGGAAAATATTTTGTCCTTATGGGGCATCTGTCACCACTCGATGGCATCGGGCCAGCTGAGCTGGGGCTGGATTTACTCCAGGCCAGGTTGGCGAACGGTGAGGTTAAAGAGTTGATTCTGGCAACCAATCCTACTGTTGAAGGTGAAGCCACCGCGCATTACATCTCTACTATGGCGGCAAAACACCAGATATTGACCACGCGAATTGCACACGGCGTACCATTAGGTGGCGAGTTGGAGTATATTGATGCGGGTACGCTGGCGCATGCCTTTAGCGGGCGGCAACGTTTTGATTCTTAAAATATTATCCTGTAATGATTACCTTAGTTAATGCTAAATTGACCGTAATCAAGAAAAATTTCATAGTCTTAAGTTCTAATTACCTTTAATTGAGGTGTCCCCATGAGTGATTGTCTGTTTTGTAAGATACTGGAAGGTAAAATCCCTGCTGACATCGTTTTTGAAAACGATGATGTGCTGGCTTTTCGCGATGTCAATCCACAGGCGCCAACGCATATATTGATTATTCCCAGGGAGCATATTTCAACGACTAATGATCTTAGCGAAAACCATGAGTTAATTATGGGCAGGTTATTTAGTGCTGCTAAAAGTATTGCTGGCCAGGAAGGGATTAGCGATGAGGGTTACAGAATGGTCGTTAACTGCAATGAAAAAGCCGGGCAGACGGTTTTTCACATTCATATGCACCTGCTGGGCGGCCGAAGCATGACCTGGCCACCTGGTTAGTATGATATTGACGGCACGTATTGACTACCCTGATCATAAAAAATCATAATGAAAATTTTTATTTTTCTTCTTGTTGCCTTGCTAAGTATGAGTGTCAACAGTGCGCCGCATGGCGATGAGCTGTATGCCAGGCACTGTTCTTCCTGTCATGGTGTCGAAGGCAAGGGTGGGGTCGGTGTGCCGCTGGCGCTACCTTCATTTTTAAATAGTGTGTCGGACGAGTACCTGAAAAAAACCATTCGTTATGGCCGGCCGGGAAGGATTATGCCTGCCTTTGAAATGTTGAGTGACGCGCAGTTGAATGCAATCGCTAAACACTTAAGAAGCTGGTCAGGCAAGCCCGGACTGGTAGAAGACACAACGGTTGTTATAGGTGACAGTAAAAACGGTAAACAGCTATTTGCAAGATTTTGCGCTCAATGTCATGGCGAGGAAGGCCGCGGCGGTAAAGGCACAGGCGTAACTTTTTCCCGCAAACGAGATTTACCCATTATTGCCCCGGCGTTAAATAACACAGGATTCCTGGCGTCAGCGAGCGATACCATGATACGCGATACCATTATTTTCGGCCGTGAAGGTACGCCGATGACGTCGATGCTGGTTGCCGGCCTGTCAGAGGAAGATATTAATGACATTGTTTCTTATATTCGCTCAATGGAAAAAACCGCAGCTGAATTTGAGCAAGCCTCAAACGAAATTGACGATGAGCCAATGGTTATAATAATGGACTCGCCATATGGTCTGGAAGAAACAGTGGAGAATTTAAAGCAGGCCATTACTGACCAGAACTTCACCTTAATTCGCACCGAGTATCTTGAGCATGGCCTGGTTGCCGAAGGCAGGGAAAATAAAAAACAGGTGGTGCTGCATTTTTGTAACTTCGGGTTTTTATTTGAAGCGCTTGCAATTGATCCGCGTGTAGGCATGTTTCTTCCCTGTCGAGTCACGGTCATAGAAAAAAATGGCAAGGTTCAGTTAAGTACGATTAACCCTAAACGCCTGAGTAAATTATTTAATAACCGCGAACTTGATGATTCATGCCAGCAAATGTATGAGGTGTATAAAACGCTGTTAGAGGATGCCACTTTATGAAAATGCTGTCTCATTATGTGCTAAGTATCATTTTGTTATGCTTCGCTGCTGCGTCGCTGGCAAGTGATCTGTTAATGGTCCGCTCGCAGCAAAGTTTTCCTGAAGCAATGCTGACGCTGCAAACCTCGATTAGTGAACACGGTTATGAGATTACGCGTGTGCAACGCATAGATATTGGTTTAACTGGTATGGGTTATAAAACGGACAAATACCGTATCGTGTTTGTTGGTAAACCAAAGGAAATACAATACCTGGTCGATAAATATCCTGCGATGGCAGCATATATGCCGCCTCAAATTTCTATTTTTGCAGAACATGGTGAGACAGTATTAATTACCGCAAATCCGATGATTTATGCGGAAATGGTTGATAACGAAAAAGACAAGGTGTTGTTTAGGCGCTGGGAAAGCGATGTTTACTCTGTGTTTGACGATATACGAGACGCGGAAGATTGATCAACCGTAGAGACAAGGCATGCCTTGTCTCTACTACTCCCCATCTTTTACTTTATTTTGCATGGCCGTCAGGTACTCATCCATTTCATCCTGATCTTTAAAAACATTCATGCCGTCGAGCGCTTTGATAATCTCAAATACTTTTTTAATTTGAGGTTGTAGGTTAACTAGTAAGAATTTACCGCCACTGTTGTTCATCAGTTTTTTGGTTTTAAATATAACTCTCAGTCCAGCACTACTGAGAAAATCCAGGTCTTTGAAGTCGAGAATTGTCGTGCTGACAGAATCATTTATTTCAGCATCAATCGATTGCTGCAACTCAGGTGCGGTATTACTATCAAGACTGCCGGATATTGAAATACGTTTGCCATTGTTTGCTTCGGGTGTAATGAGAATTTCTAATGACATGGTTTTGCTCCAGTTTGTAGACGTTATTATTTTTCTTGGTTTTATTTTTACTTAGTATAGGTGCTTTGATAGCATAAATACATTACTTTGACCGTCTCTGGAGTATTCCTGGTGGTCGCTCAATGAGGTGATGAGGTGAATGCCCATGCCGCCTTCGCAGTGGTCATCTGACTCTTTACATTCTGCGGCATCGGTTAACGGGTTAAAGGCAATGCCGGCATCAGTAAAAGTGATGCTGATCTTATCTGCCGTGCTGCTCAATTCAATGGTAACCGTTTGCTGAGCTTGTCCGGTATAGGCGTAACTGGCTATATTGACGAAAGTTTCTTCAGCAACCAGCCGTAGATCGTTGTAGATTTCCTCAGCTATTTTAAATTTTTTAACATAGTCGGCAAGAAATTCTGCCAGCTTGCCAGCATCAGATATGGTGCTTTGCAGCGTCAGCACCTGTTTGTTTTGCTGTTGATTATTCATAGCGAATAATAAGTAGTGTTATATCATCAAATTGTTCGGCTTCCCCTGCAAAATCATCAACACTTTTAATGATTGCCTTACCGGTTTGTTCAGCGTTGCTGGTGTCGGTATGAGTGATGAGCTCAATGAGCTTTTCATCAGAATACTGATTGCTGTTTATATCATGCGCTTCTGTAATGCCATCTGTGTACATGATCAAAGAGGCCTTGTTGTTCAGCTGGAAGCTGACGTCAGGATAATCTACCCCTTCCATTAAACCCAGTGCGGTCGCTCCTTTGACTTCATGCTCGCGGGTATTTTGTGCATCTTGAATAATCGGGTCCATGTGTCCGGCGTTAGACATCACCACTGAGCCTGTTTTTAAGTTAATGGTTCCACAGAGTGCCGTTACGAACATGCAGGCATCATTATTTTGTTCGAGTACGTCGTTCATCATGGTAAATGTTTCTCCGGGTGAGAGCTCGTCACGCAGAGCACGGGTATAAAGCGTAACGGTTTTTGCCATGAATAATGCAGCAGGCACGCCTTTGTCGGATACATCGCCAAGGATGAAGTGTAATATTTCATCTGACTGCTGGAAATAATACAGGTCACCACCGACAGAGCGTGCCGGTCTTAATAAGGCATATAGCTGGTATAGATCATTGTTAATGCAGGCGTTGCCTGATCCCGGGATCATCGACATCTGGATATCTTTGGCAATCTGGATTTCGCTTTCCAGTTTTTGCCGTTTTGCGGTGGCATCCTGTACTTCACCGATGTAGATCTTTAAGGCGTCACGCATGGCGTTAAAATCATCGGTGAGTGCGCCGATCTCATCTTCACGTACCGGCTCGGGAATTTCGGTATCCAGATGACCTGCACCAATATCTTTGGTGGCGCTGGCAAGCCGGGCTAACGGTTTTGTCAGGTATCGGGTAATGAAAGTGACGGCAAGAAACAGGATGAGCAGGCCGGCAATGGCGATGATGGCGATTTTTGTGGTGAGCGCATTGATCCTGGCAGTGAGCTCCTTTTCAGGTAATACGATGACAACTTTCCAGCCGCTGCTGGTTAACGATTTTATCGCAAACCTGCACGTGCC
>Ga0164313_10004437_pt1 | contig 12480 bp, 14 predicted proteins | sample GuaBasSedimGuay4_FD_113735 | JGI IMG/M metagenome (GOLD analysis project Ga0164313, IMG submission 113735) | Subseafloor sediment microbial communities from Guaymas Basin, Gulf of California, Mexico - Guay4, Core 4569-4, 0-3 cm | ecosystem: Environmental > Aquatic > Marine > Hydrothermal vents... | reverse complement strand
CGCTCGCAAAGGTCGGCCTGTCCGGATACGAGCATATCATCGCCCATCAACTATCTGCCGGTCAAAAGCGCCGGGTTACGCTGGCACGACTGCATATGAACACAGCGCCATTATGGATTCTGGATGAACCCGTCACAGCAATTGATACCGATGGTGTCAAAGCGTTTGAAAACACCGTCGAAACGCATGTCAATAACGGCGGCATGGTGATTTTGACCACGCACCAGGTACTGAGTTTTGGCAAAGCACCCATGACGGCACTTTCATTAGGGAGGCGCTAAGCTAAACAATGATTCATACCACCACACAGGCATTTTTTGCTGAACTTCGTGCTGACTTTACGCTTGCATACAGAAATAAGAGCGCGCTGTTTAATCCGCTGTTATTTTTTATAATGGTCGCGGTACTGTTTGCCTTTGGTGTCGGCCCGGAAACCACCATTTTGAGCACCCTGGCACCCGGTGTGATCTGGGTTTCCGCCCTGCTTTCAAGCCTGCTGGCACTAGATCATTTGTTCCGTGAAGATTACGAAAATGGCAGTCTTGAACAGTTGATTCTCAGCCCGCATTCCAGCAGCGCACTGGTGCTGGCAAAAATCATTGTCCACTGGCTCATCACCGGATTACCACTGATTGTGATTTCTCCTTTTATCGGCATGATGATGCAATTGCCAACACAGGCCTATCAGGCCATGCTTTTGAGTTTATTGCTGGGTACGCCGGCACTCAGCCTGATTGGCGCTGTCGGGGTCGGCTTGACCGCCGGCATAAAACGTAGTGGCCTGCTGTTGAGCCTGCTGGTGATTCCTCTGTTTATACCGGTGCTCATTTTTGGCGCCAGCGCTGTTCAGGCCGCCGCCGTCGGATTGCCATTCAGCGGTCAATTATATTTGCTCGCCGCTTTTTCCATGCTATCTCTGATGCTGTCACCTTTTGCTGCCAGCGCTGCAATCAAAATCAGCCTCAATTAGAACGGCTTTAATTTAAATAGCTTTAATTGTTGACACACGTAGAGAACGATTACGATAAACAGTCAGAAATAAGACGGCTACATAGCCATTGAAACTCACAGGAGAAACAATTGACTCGATTCCAGATCACCGCATTACTCAGTAGCTTTTTGTTCAGCGTAAGTAGTTACGCACTCAGCCCCGAAGCCACTGAAGGCGAAACATTGTTTCCCAGTTGCAATGTCTGCCATGATCAGGCCCACACCCCCGCCTTAGGTCCGCCTATGTGGGGCGTACAACGCAGATATATAAGAGCCACCTCTGATAAAGCAGATTTCATCCAGCAAATGACAAGCTTCGTCAAAGCACCGACAATGGAAGCGGCCATTCATGATGAAGCACGAGGCCAACTGGGATTAATGCCGGCAATGCCACTACCGGATGATCTGCTTAACAAAATAGCTGCTTATATTTTCGAAGAGCAATTCCCACCCCCCTGTGATCACTGGCGATTTGCCGTGAAAAAAGCAAAAGACAGTGGCGATGCTGACCACGCAGCCAAAGATCAGCGACAACTAGATAGATTTTGTAAATAGATTCATCAGTTAGAACATCGCCATCAGGAAATCGCAGCCAACTTCAAGACAGATCGTAGTAGTAAATAATTCTAAAATCCTGCCGGTCTTCACGATCACTGTCTTGAGACTGGTTCTTGTCCGAATAGCGCAGGCGTATATGTGATGCCTGATTGATGATGTATTGCAGATCAAAAACCGACTCAGCATAGGTATCCAGGTTAAAGGCATCGCCCTCAACGGACTCAATATCCACATAGCCTGCACTGAGATGAAGCTTTTTGTTCAAATCAAAACCCAGCTGCACGCCCAGAGCTTCGCTTGGTTCATAATTTCCGTACCCCTGCTGCCAGTCGGTATACAGCGGACCCGCCTCAACCGCAGTATATTTGTTCGAGCGTATTCGGTTATATACAAACGCCAGACTGGCGTTGGCAACAAGCGTACTCAGCTTAACCCCATACATGGTAGCGCTGTCTTCGGCCTGATAGGCCGTTCCCCCCGCCTGCGCCTGTATATGTGAGCCATTGCCGAATGAAACGGGCATATTTATATCCGCATAACTGAAATTCCTGTAAAGACCGCTGCTCTCAAGGGTGTTCACAAATTGGCCTCGAAGCGCGATGTTATTTACGATTGTTCCGCCATAAATGTAGCCCAGGCCATCCTGCCCCCATAGCGCTGTTTGCTGTTCAAAGCTGCTATAGATTGAACCAAAACCGGATTCAGAATAGACATAGCCCGCTTCCAGCGTGGTATTCGTAAGGCTGCGGTTACGGTAAACCGCTGCTTCAAATACCGAGGGCAGCATCCGGAAATCACGATCATTGATCAGCGGTGTGGCCAGGCGTTGGCGACCTGCTTTGAGCTGATTTTCCCCCGAATCATAATCAATATAGGCCTCACCGAGAAATGCGATATCATCATTGTCAGATTGCAATAAATCGGTTCCAGCGCCCAGTTCACGGTCAATAATACCGAACAGACTAAAGCTGCCATACAAGCCCAATGCGGCCTTAAAATTATTCAAAGCAGCCGATTCATACTTCGCAATCCCGCCCCCGGTAAGTGCTCTGGCCGGCGGGGTATCGGGCAGATCAAAGCGACGATCAAAATAAAATACCCGTGCATCCAGCGTCATCACGCCCTTGTTCAACGCAGCGACTGAATCCGTGTTTTCTACTTGTGCCTCACTTGCTGAGACCATGGCGATCAGCATGAATGAGGCCTGCACGGCGAGCGTGATATTTTTATTTTTCTTCGGCATTTCTTCATCCTCCAACATACTTAGAGCATGAGTATAACGGTATCGGCGTCCAGGAATTACACCGACACTCTAATTCCGAGTATCTGCCAATTAAACCCACCGAAAGCAAGCCTGATTTAATCGGCGCGTTCCCAGGGAAGTGCTGATTAACTCTGGTTGAATTCAGGCTGATTTGGAGTTGTTGTGATTTGCTTTGAAGTGAGCCCTTTTCTTAAAAGAAGGGGCACGGCTATTGTCACGCCTCTTGCAATAGAAAAGCGGAGTGAATCGGGGCAATGCCAGCCAGACTGAAACAATCACTAGTTGTTCAGCGCTTCCCTAACAATCAGACACTTACTTTCTGCATAGACCGTGCCTACCCGGAATAGATACAGGACCATTAAAACAGCCTAGCTTCCAACAAATCCGGCCTTTCAAAGGCCTCAAATTACAGAAATTTAATCCATCTGCACATTAATATCACGTAGTCTTAACCGCTATAATATCGCGCTGACCCTATTCTCTTTTTTTCATGGCTACTGCTTCAAAACTTAGCATAAGCGATCGCTTCTGGCGATGGTTTCATGGCTTCGGCTCTCCCGCCCGATTTGATCGATTTGCGCAAAAGGCTTTACCATGGTTTAGCTGGAGTGCGGGCATCCTGCTGCTTGCCGGTCTGATTGGAGGCCTGTTCCTGGCACCCGCGGATTATCAGCAGGGAGAAAGCTTTCGTATCATTTATGTGCATGTGCCAGCCGCCTGGATGAGCTTGTTCACATACGTCGTCATGGCCATGGCTGGCGCAGTGACTTTAATCTGGCGCATGAAACTCGCCGATGCCGTTGCACGGGCCAGCGCGCCGCTGGGTGCCTCTTTTACTGCCCTTGCTCTGATCACTGGAAGTCTGTGGGGGAAACCTATGTGGGGCACTTACTGGGTTTGGGACGGCCGGCTTACGTCTTATCTGATATTGCTGTTCCTGTATCTGGGCTATATGGCTTTGGTCAGCGCGATCGTTGATCGACGTACCGCATCACGCGCCGGTGCAGTACTGGCACTGGTCGGCGTGGTTAATTTACCGATTATTCATTTCTCGGTTGAATGGTGGAATACTCTACATCAGGGCGCCACTGTCAGCAAAATGGATACCCCTTCAATGGACACCAGCATGCTGATTCCATTATTAATTATGTTTTTCGGCTTTCAATTGTATTACTTTGCAGTGATGCTGATGCGAGTACGAAATGAACTACTGGATACCGAACGCCGCACAAAATGGGTGGCAGAGATGCTGAGTACACGAAAATAATCATGAATGAATTTTTACATATGGGCGGCTACGCTGTCTTCGTCTGGAGTAGCTTTGGCATCAGTGCGCTGGTGCTATTGCTCAATGTGCTGTTCCCAATTATGCGTCGCAAACAACTGATCCGCGATGTAGAAGGGCATATCAGACGCAAACAATAGGCTTTTCCTCTCATATCATTGCTATCTCTATCCGGGCCGGATACCAGAGGATGTCAAACCAGGTATTCAACTCGACCAACACATTACGCTGACTTTATAAAACATTATGCGCGCAAAACGTAAACAACGCCTGTATCTGGTTATTCTACTACTCACCGGTCTTTCTATCGCGGTGGGTCTTACGCTCATGGCGCTTAAACAAAACATTAACCTATTTTTTACGCCGACCCAGATCATCGCTGGTGAGGCGCCTCAGGGCGTGGCGTTCCGTATCGGTGGCATGGTGGTTGATGACAGCGTCGTTCGCAGCGAGAAAGATTTATCCGTGATGTTTGAAGTCACGGATACCGCAAAACGGGTACCGGTTCGCTATGTCGGCATCCTGCCCGACCTGTTTCGTGAAGGACAGGGCGTGGTTGCGCTGGGCAGACTCGAAGGCAGCACCTTCGTCGCCAGCGAAGTACTCGCCAAGCACGATGAAAATTACATGGCGCCTGAAGCGGCAGAAGCAATTAGACAAGCCAATGCCACCATCTACCGCGAAGAGCAAAAAGGAGCCCAATAGATATGATTCCTGAGATTGGCAATTTTGCCCTGTCGCTGGCGCTGGTCGTCGCGATACTTCAATCAGTTTTACCCACTGTTGGCATCAAGCTGGGCTATGCAAACTGGATTTCCTTTGCCAGACCCGCTTCGTTTGCGCAATTTGGCCTGCTCGTGGTTTCGTTCGCCTGCCTGACTTACGCCTTTGTCACCAGTGATTTCTCTGTCAAACTAGCAGCCTCACATTCCAATTCGCAGCTCCCCTTGCTCTACAAAGTCTCTGGCGTCTGGGGCTCGCACGAAGGCTCCTTGCTCCTGTGGGCTCTATTATTGGGCCTGTGGACCGTGGCCGTTGCCCTGTTCAGCCGTTCGATGCCAAAGCAAATTCAGGCACAGGTGTTGGCGGTAATGGGCATGATCAGCATCGGCTTTCTGATGTTTATGCTATTCACATCCAACCCGTTTGAGCGCCTCTATCCCATTCCCCTGGAAGGTCGTGATTTAAATCCGCTGTTGCAGGATCCCGGCCTGGCGATACATCCACCGATGCTATACATGGGTTACGTCGGTTTTAGCGTGGCCTTTGCTTTCGCGGTGGCAGCGATGATTGGCGGGCGGCTTGATTCAAGCTGGGCTCGCTGGTCACGACCATGGATTAATGTGGCCTGGTTGTTCCTGACGGTAGGTATCGCACTGGGCTCATGGTGGGCCTATTACGAGCTGGGCTGGGGTGGCTGGTGGTTCTGGGATCCGGTAGAAAATGCCTCATTTATGCCATGGCTGGTCGGAACTGCACTGATGCATTCACCGGCTGCAACCGAGAAACGGGGCGTGTTCAAGGCCTGGACAGTATTGCTGGCAGTATTTACATTTTCACTTTCGTTGCTCGGCACTTTCCTGGTGCGATCGGGTGTATTGACCTCGGTACATTCCTTTGCGGCCGACCCCGGACGCGGTGTATTCATCCTGGCCTTTCTGGTTATCGTGATCGGTGGTTCGCTGGCGTTATATGCCTGGCGCGCACCACAAATCCGCAGCCACGTTCGCTTCGAAATTTTCTCCCGTGAAACAGGTATATTATTGAATAATATTCTGCTCGTAGTGGCAGCCTGTAGCGTATTGCTGGGCACGCTCTACCCGCTGATTCTTGACGCACTCGGCCTGGGCAAAATCTCAGTAGGCCCACCGTATTTCGATAACGTATTCGTACCTTTAACTATTCCAATCGCTTTGCTGGTAGGTGTTGCTGCCTACGCTCGCTGGAAGCGGGATACAATGGCACGCATTGCACCTAAGCTGATTCTACCGCTGGTTTTAAGCCTGTTGATCGGCTTTGGCAGCCCGCTGTTGCAATCTCATTATTCCATTGCGGCAGCACTCGGTACCAGCGTGGGTGCCTGGACCATTCTTAGCAGCCTGGGGCTGATCTATGATCGTCTGAAAACCAGGACTGGCTTTAAATCCCCTACTTCTGCCCCGCTGGGGTTTTACGGCATGGTGCTGGGGCACGTCGGGCTGGGTATGTTCGTCATTGGCGTCACGCTCACCTCAGCCTATAGCGTCGAAAAAGATCTTCGAATGGCCGGCGGTGATCAGTTCGAAGTCGCTGGATACACCTTCACCTTCAATGGCGTAGAGCATGCCCTTGGCCCGAACTTTACCGCTGACGAAGGGAGAATCAGCGTGACCCGCGGAGACGGCAAGGTGATCGCGCAGCTTTCGCCACAAAAGCGCAACTACAACAGTGGCATGCCCATGACTGAAGCCTCTATCGATGCCGGACTATTCCGTGATTTATATGTCGCACTCGGTGAGCCACTGGGCAATGACGGTGCATGGGCGGTACGGATATACCATAAGCCGATGATTCGCTGGATATGGCTGGGTGCTTTGATCATGTCACTGGGTGGCTTGCTCGCAGCATTTGATCCGCGATACCGAAAGCTCGCGGTTAAAGAAGCGAAAAAAATTGCCAGTGAAGACGCGTCTTCTGAGACAGTCACTCCAGCCTCTTCTGTAAAACCTGTTACGGGCAGCGCAAGCGCAACAACGACCTAGGTAAAACCATGAATCGATATATTCTACCTTTAGTTGCGTTTATCATCCTTGCTGGTTTCTTAGCGGCCGGCTTGAAGCTGGACCCGCGAGAAATCCCCTCGCCCCTGATCGATAAACCGGCACCCGCATTCTCGGTGCCAACATTATTTGACGAAACACAGTCAATTGGAACCGAAGTGCTTAAAGGCCAGGTCTGGTTACTCAACGTCTGGGCATCATGGTGTGTCGCATGCCGTCAGGAACACCCCTTGCTCAATGAGCTGGCGGGTCAAAACCTGTTAACCATCGTGGGTCTTAATTACAAAGACGAGCGCGACGATGCCAAGCAATGGCTGGGTGAGCTTGGCAATCCCTACACCGTCATTGCGCATGATTTAAAGGGCAATGTCGGCATTGATTTTGGTGTCTACGGTGTACCGGAAAGCTTTCTTATTGATAAAAATGGCCAGATCAGGTTTAAACAAATCGGCCCGTTCACGCCCGATGACATAAACAAAAAACTCATCCCGTTGGTTAAAACTTTACAGGCCGAATCATAATGCTCGCTCAATTTAGACGCTTCACGTTACTACTGCTCAGCTTATTACTATTGATTCTGCCACTTTCCCTGTTTGCCGGCATTGAAGATCACAAGTTTGAAAGTGCTGAACGGGAAGCGCTCTACGTACGCCTCACCAAAGAGTTGCGTTGCCTGGTCTGCCAGAATCAGAACCTCGCGGACTCTAATGCGGATCTCGCAAAAGACTTGCGCCAGAAAGCTTATGAAATGGTAACAGACGGCAAGAGCCATGCGGAAATCACGGAATATATGATTGCCCGTTATGGAGATTTCGTGATGTACAGCCCGCCCATGAAAAAAACCACGTACCTGCTTTGGATCGGGCCATTTGTATTTCTGTTGCTGGCAATCTTGACCCTGTTCTATTTTTTGCGCAGAAAACCCTCTACCAAAGACGATCAACCCCTGTCAGAAGCCGAGCTTGAACAAGCACGACGACTATTGAGGAAGGACTGATCCTGTCGTGAACTTGCATCTTGTGCCTCAGCCTCTTTGCCAAAGAAAAGGCACTCTCTGCGTTGTAAAGCTTCGCAATAGCCGTGCTATTACGCGCACTTTACGCCTTGATATCAGAGTTCTGAGCCGCAACCTGCTCCGCTCAGATTTAATCCGCCCATCCTTAGAAAACTAACCCCTATTTCACTTCATCATGACTGCATTCTGGATCAGCGCGGCTGCGCTTTGCCTGCTTACCCTATTTATCCTCTGGCGTCCTTTGAACGCCCGCTCTGCATTAAAAATGGAGAGCATCCAGCAACGAAACATTGCGATTGCCAAAGAGCAGGCACTGGAAATTGAATCGGGCTATGACGCAGGCGAACTATCTCAGCAGGACAGGGATCAGGCGCTGGAAGATTTACAACGCGCCCTGGCAGATGAGCTCGCAACTTCCACCGAGCTAAAGGATCAGTTTCGTCAATCCCCAAAAGCATCCACCCTGCTGGTTCTGGCCCTGACCCCATTTGTTGCCTATGCAGTCTATGATGCTACGTCAAATTTCAACCCGGATACAAAGCCCGGCATCGCGGTACAAAACAATAGCGAAGCAGCGCCCTCCTTCGAAGACATCATTACCCGGCTTGAAGAAGCCATCGCAGCCAATCCTGAAGATCAGCAAGGCCTGTATTTACTAGCCCAATCATATGCCCAACTGGGTCGCTACGGCGAATCAGCTGATCTATTCAAGCAACTACTTGCACTCACCGGCCCCAACGCTGATTTACTGGTGAGCTTCGCAGATGCTCAGGCAATGGCCAGTGGCCGCGTTTTCAACGCTGAAATGGCCCGTTCTCTAGATCAGGCGCTCTCTCTGGACCCTAAACATATTAGCGGCCTGTGGTTAGGCGGCCTCGCTGAACAACAACTGGGCCGACCGGAAAAAGCACTACGTCGCTGGTTGGTGTTACGTCCCCTGCTTAGCGAAAACCCTGAAGCCACAACTGAACTTACAGGCCTGATTGATCAGGTCAGCGTCGAACTTGGGCCTCGCGCAGCAGAAATCAGCCAGGAATTTGCGCAAATGGGAGCAGAAACCTCAACTGCAGGTACCGCCAGCGGGCTGACCGTCAGAGTCAGCTTGTCTCCAGAGCTTCAATCCGAGGCTAACGATTCCGATATCGTGTTTATATTCGCAAAGGCCAAACAGGGCCCGCCCATGCCATTGGCTGCCTCGCGTCAAACCGTCGGCGCCCTGCCGATCACAATTCATCTTGATGACAGCATGGCCATGCTGCCGCAAATGAAACTATCCAGTTTTGCTGAAGTGCTGGTAGGCGCACGGATATCCAAATCCGGTCAGCCTGTTTCACAACCGGGTGATCTCGAGAGTGAATTGACTACCTCGGCCAGTGCTAGTGATACCACCATTGAAATTGTGATTTCAAAGCGCCGCCCCTGAATTAAATTGAACAAAAACGGGCTATCGTAAGTGCTTCCTCAGGGACGCACTTGTCATGGCTCAATATCGGTTTAATTTTCCCGCTTTACTTTACCCGCACCGTGGTAACGATATCGACGCAGCTATGTATGGTGTTGTGAATAGTGCAATGCCCGGCCATTCTCTGCGCTACTTTTAGCTTTTTCTCAGGCAGAGTTGGCCAGTGTATATCCATGACGATTTGCTTGAAGCGAGTCGGTTCATGATCAAAATCCCACGACATGGTCATTTCAATGCTGTCAGGCTCGGCATCTGATCGTTCGCCGTAAACCCATAAAACCGCATAGGTACAGCGCGCAAGTGAAAGCACAAAAGTTGCCAGTGCTGTCAATTCAAATATGGGCTTTTCTCCACTGACATTGAACCCGTCATCATCAAAGTCAGACACAACAAAGCGATGTGCGTCCAGGAAATGGATATTCATATTTTATGGCCTCTACTGCGCATATTTAAATTACTGTCAAAATTAATTACCGGTAGAAGCTATTCACGTATGAACCCCTCTTACCTTTAGTTTAAACTTGATGTTCTATGATTAGATTATACCCTTCTCCACGATGCCAAACAGCCTGAGCTATCAAATCATACCGGTGACCCCATTTGCACAAAATGCGTCATTAATCTGGTGTAATCAAACTAAAAGTGCGGCTATTATTGACCCGGGCGGTGATTTACCAAAAATCATGCAGGCAGTGGAACAGCATGCGGTTAAGCTGGAAAAGATACTGCTAACTCATGGGCATATAGATCACATCGGTTACACTGCGGAACTGGCCGCAGAAACCGGCTTGCCCATCATCGGCCCGCATCCGGATGATCAGTTTTTGCTTGAATCTCTGGATGAATACGGCGCCATGCTCGGCTTGCCGCATAGCGGCTCCTTTGAGCCTGATCAGTGGTTACATGACGGTGATCAAATCAGTCTGGGCGAGCAGACGCTGCGGGTGATTCACTGCCCGGGACACACCCCGGGCCATGTTGTGTTCTATCATGAAGAAAGCAGGCTTGCGATCGTGGGCGACGTACTGTTTCAGCACAGCATCGGTCGCACGGATTTCCCGCGCGGCAACCATGCGGACTTGCTCAATTCAATCAAAAACAAACTGCTTCCTCTGGGCGACGAGGTTGAATTCATTCCCGGTCACGGACCCAGCTCAAGCTTTGGCGAAGAACGACAGAATAACCCCTTCTTAAGATAATGAGCAGGGATAGAGTTATTATCTGAAATTCTGATTCAACCGCGCTTCCTGACATCAATAAATAAGGCACTTTCGCTATCTATGAACTATCACAAACTCATCCTGTTACTCAGCCTGATCGTATTCACTGCATCTTGTACCAAAGCACCGGGTATTGGCAAAGCGGTTGACTTCAACGACCTGCCCGGCTGGGAAAATGATCAACACGCCGAAGCCATTGTTGCGCTACACAAGAATTGCATCCGACTTAAAAACAAAGCAGACTGGCAGGATATCTGTAGTGCTGTCGAACAATTGCAACAGCCCGATAACATCATTGCCCGGGCTTTTTTCGAGCGCCATTTCATTCCACATACACTGCGTGGCGAAAAAGGTAAAAAAGAAGACATGATCACCGGCTACTATGAGCCTTTATTGCAGGGTTCTATGGAGGCCGATGAACGATATCGTTACCCCCTGTATCGTGTCCCCGATGATATGTTGATCATTGAGCTCGCTGATATTTTCCCAACGCTCAAGGGCAAACGTGTCAGAGGTCGTGTAGTAGGCAATAAGGTGCTGCCTTACTACGAACGGGCGGAAATTGACGGTAAACAGACGCCACTCAGCGGTCAGGAACTACTTTGGGTTGACGACAGGGATCAGTTGTTTTTTCTGCAAATTCAGGGTTCCGGGCGTATACAGTTACCTGACGGTAGAATCATCGGTGCGGGGTACGCCAATCAAAATGGGCGCGCATACCACTCTATTGGTAAAAAACTGATTGAGATGAATGAGATAAAGCGCGAAGACGTCAGCCTGAGCAGCATTAAGCAATGGTTAAAAGACAATCCGGATCGTGCGGAGGCTTTACTCAATAAAAACCCGAGCTATGTCTTTTTTACATTAAGAGACAAAGTGGAGGAAGGGCCGACCGGTTCGCTAAATGTACCCCTCACGGCAGAACGCAGTCTAGCTATTGACCCCAAATTTGTCAAACTAGGCGCGCCTATCTGGCTCAATACCAGCTATCCGGGTACTGAAAAGCGACCACTACAAAAACTTGTCATCGCCCAGGATACCGGCGGCGCAATCAAAGGACAGTTGCGGGCTGATTTATTCTGGGGCACAGGAGATCGCGCTGAACAAATGGCAGGAAATATGAAGCAAAAGGGGGAAATGTACATTCTCATTCCAAAAAACAGCACGCTAAAGTAGTTGCGGTCAGGTAGTCAAAAGACTAAACTGTTTTTTCACATTAACCACAAGTTTCGGTACCAACAACAACAGATCATGATCAGCGTAGAAACAATCATGTCGCCTGACCCGGTCAGGCTCAGCCCTGAAGATACTTTAGGCACGGCACACGATTTGATGAATGAAAAGCATATTCATCATATTCCGATTGTTGATCAGAATGGATCACTGGTCGGATTAATCAGCCATCGCGACATACTGGCTGCCAGCGGCTCTGTTCTACGGAACAATCCCACCGATAGCAGCCAGAGAAAGATCAAAGATGTGATGACCACAGAGGTGGTCAGCATTTCACCCGACACCGGAACGCTAAAGGCTGCACAATATATCCACAGCTCGCGCCATGGCTGCCTGCCTATCGTCGATGACGGTGTTTTAATTGGTATTATCACCGAATATGATTTCGTAGAAGTTGCGATCAATTTGCTCGAACGACGCGCCGCCAAACCATTCGAAGACAACAGTGACGATACCGAAGGTTTCGTGGACCAGGAAAGCCCGGAAGAATTGGGCATCGATACATCATCGGCACAAAACTGGGATTGAGCCTCTAGCGCCCTTCCCGCACTCCGCGCCTGGGCTTCAGCCTGGGCTATTTTTTGTACCAGACCAGCCTAGGAGCCTGTCGGATTTAACATGTTTCGTTCAAAATCCACGAATATCGATAAACTGTACTTATCATGTTCGTCAAATGGAATAACCATTTTCCTCT
>Ga0164313_10004436_pt1 | contig 12485 bp, 11 predicted proteins | sample GuaBasSedimGuay4_FD_113735 | JGI IMG/M metagenome (GOLD analysis project Ga0164313, IMG submission 113735) | Subseafloor sediment microbial communities from Guaymas Basin, Gulf of California, Mexico - Guay4, Core 4569-4, 0-3 cm | ecosystem: Environmental > Aquatic > Marine > Hydrothermal vents... | reverse complement strand
TCAGGGAGTTTTATTGGTTTTAGCATAGCACCGTTATGGTTAAATCAAAAAACTCAACAAAGTTTCTGATTTGCAGATGTTTAGAAACGGAATAGATTTTCCAATGCATAAAGCGGGTTTAAACATAAAATTATTTGCATTTACTTAACAGAATAAGAGTATTTAAATTTTAACCAGAACCATTTGATAAAAATCCGTCAGAAGACAAACGGTCTTTTGAACTTGTTATAGCAATGCCATACCCTAAAATTTATTGAACTATATTTGAAACTGATTAGTAACAACATCTTTAATTTGATCGATGAAAAAATCATTGGTAATAAAACTTCATATCTATGCAGGCATATTTACTTCCTTTTATTTATTGGTTTTCGGTTTTAGTACCATTATTTTAAATCATGATATTTTATTAAGGAATGATATAGTTACTAAACAATGGGATGCTGAAATAATTATAGACACTACATTAACTGATAGACAATTTGCTGAGAACATCAGAGACCAAATTGGGTTTATGGGTTGGGTTCCGCCATGGAAATATCAGAGGAATGCAAGTAGTTTTAAATTTGAGATTGTAAGAATTGGTAAAAATTATGAGCTGAGTGTCAACCTACAAAATGGTTCGGTGGAAATTTTTGAAATTCCGGGAGGCTTTCTGGATGTTTTCAATGGTTTGCATTTTTTTAATGGAAATATTCCAAACGCACCATTTTTTGTTAGAACATGGCAAGTATATCAGTGGTTGTCACTTTTTATAATGGGTCTGTCCCTGATCCTCGGGATATGGTTGTGGCTAAAATATAGTTATAGACCCTGGCAAGGCTTTGTCTTTGGTTCTCTGTTTATTGTCACAATAATTATAATGATACTGATATGAAACCCAAATTCAATTTCTATTATTTCATTAAAAAGATTCATTTATTTGCTTCTTTGGCTATTCTAGCCTTGCTAATAATGTATTTAACAACTAGCTTTATGATGATTTATCATGATTATTTTAAGGTCACTAAGAAGGAGGATTCTGTTGCTGTTGCGGTGATGTCTGAACAGTTATCGGAAGCAAATTGGCCGTCCTTTTTGGATCAACATAAAATCCATGGAAGATTAGTGAATGAATATTTGGATAGAAAAGGAAATTTGATCCGAAGGTATGAAAAGGTAGGGCACGCAACGGAAGTGATAATATTTAAAGAAAATGGGAGTGTTCAAATCAATAGAAAGGAGTTCAACCTCGCCGGTAAAATAATTGGTCTGCACAGAATACGCGGGTACGGTGGCAAAATTCAATACAATATTTATGCAGTTTTACTTGATATTACCGGAATTAGCCTCATTCTCTTTGCCATTACCGGAGTAATTCTATGGTTAAAACTGTTAAAACACAATAAAATAGCATGGATGATATTGATTTTGGGATTCCTTTACGTAAGCTCAATAATTGGTTATTTAATTTTTATTTAAAAGATATTGCAAAGAATTTAGAAACTATAAATATTTTAGTGAGAACTTGTATAGTTGCTTTTATAATTATCCAATCTTTTAATTTACCTGTCCTACATCATCCGAAAAAAAAATGTCTATCGTAGTGAAAGTGATGAATTATTCATATATCAACTTTCGGATAGTTGTGATTTTTTAATCTAAATAATTCCCCGATGGTTCTGCCTCGGGGTTCCCGATTTACCTCTCTTTGGGAGACGTCGAAACTACCTTTTCGTAGTTAGGGGTGAGGTAAAATATAAAATTTAGGTATTTGGTCCTATGACCAAAGCTTGTACTTAACTTGATTGGGTATGGAACCAGCGCCTACCGCAGGTAGGAAATACCCCTATGCCCACCCGTTCCGTTCGGACGGGGCTTGCCTTGGGGATAGTTGGTTTAAAGAAATATTTCATTACGAATCCTTATATTTTCTATAATATAATCTTTCATTTCATTTTTAATTCAAGAATTATATGGTAAATCGAAGATTATTTAATATCTTACAATAGTACTTTTTAATTAACCAAGAGGATCTTATTGTAGTCCAATATATAGCAAATTTTTATGACGAATAAAAAATCAACTGTTGAACGCAGATCAATTATTATTAAAGAACTTGACTTAAAAGGGAAAGTGGTAGTTAGTGATTTGAGCCAGAAGTTTGCCGTGAGTGAAGTGACAATTAGAAATGATTTGGCCCAATTAGAGAAAAAAAATATTCTTATCAGAGCAAGAGGGGGAGCCTTAAAATTTGATTTCGCTGGAATCGATTATCAAATCTCAGAAAAATACAAAATCAATAGAAAATCTAAGCAGATAATTGGACAAAAAGGAGCTAGCTTTGTGCATGAAGGCGACACAATAATGATCGATTCTGGAACGACTGCCATGGAGTTCGTTAAAGAATTAGATAAAAAAATGGCCTTGACCGTTATTACGAATGGATTAAATATTGCAAATCATCTTTCTAAAAACAATAATGTCAATGTTATCATGCCAGGGGGGGTTCTTAGGAAAAAATCCTTTTCATTGATTGGTGCCCCAGCAGAAAAAAGTTTGAGAAATTATTTTTGCGATAAATTATTTTTAGGTGTTGAAGGAATGGACGTTGATTTTGGATTGTCAACTGCTAATATTGAAGAAGCACATTTTAAGCGTACTATGATTGAGATGTCCGATCAGATTATTGTACTAGCAGATTCCAGTAAGATTCGTAAAAGAAATCTTGCTTTTATCTGTCCGGTTTCCAAAATTGATATTCTGATAACAGATAGTGGAATTAGCAATGAGCAAAAAACATCATTTGAAAATGCCGGGGTGGAGGTTATAATTGCTTAAAATTTATTTTTTTCACGCTGAAATTCAAGACGTACTTACATTAAGTGTAGTATTATTGATTTCGAAGAAGTAAATTATCAACTGAACATCCCTGATTAGTGTTGACCGTTTTTTTTTAATTTTCTTATAACCACAAAGGAACTCAAAGAAGGCACAAAGTACACGGTGAACTCTGTGTAAAACTCAGTGAACTCTGAGGTTAGAAAATAGAAAACCACAAAGGTCCATAGTGTCTGATGCAAAGGGAACCTTGGTTACAAGAAGACCCCATTTTTTTATTATCTCTCCATACCCTCACCTATTAGTCCCTCAACTCATTAACACATTAAACCATATTATCATTAATTTTCTCTTAACCACAAACAAAAGCCTTTAAGCTTCTAGCTGAACATCCCTGATTAGTGTTAACTACTTTAAAGTCAATTTATATGCATAAAAATTTAAAAAAAATTCGCTGTAAAAGGTTGTTTCCAGAGGTTTTAAGACATATTAGCCTAATTCCGGTCCACTAATCAAAAATTGGTTTTCCTTATTTCCGGAATAATTATTTGTTTTCAGGTACATTCTCGTGAAACTGCGTTCATATTTGAACTTTTTAAACAGCAACCACTCTTTGAACTCCTGTTGATCAGACAAAACATCAACCATTAAAGATTTCCCCCTTACTGAGTTAAGCACGCAGTTGAGCAGCCATTTGGCACTTTGAACTGAATCGGCTAAAAGGGGCCCTACTTGCAGATGATTACTCCCTTTTCGACCAAAAACAAATCCTTTCAGATGATTTCCCAGTTTAATTTGAAAGCCAATGTCCTTTTTATTATTTAATAAATAATAAAACAACTCCGATCTTTGTACACCAAAAATCATTTTATCAAGAGGCATAAGTTTACTAATGTCCCCGGCTAAAATATTTGAAATTTCGAACGCTCCCGTATCTTCTTGATCCATGATCTCTACAGGTAATCCCGAACAAACCATTCTTTGAATGTCATACTCTGCTATAAAACCAAGTTTTTTGTATACCGGTACACCGGCCGGTGTTGCATCCAGTTTGATCGAATCGCATTTATCCAACCTTTTAATAATGGTATTAAGAAGAATTTTACTTACACCCAATCCTCTGTATTTCTTAGCGACCAGCATCATGCCGATCCATGCCAGTTTTTGCTGGTATTTCATGGCTGTAACGGTTCCGATCAGCTTATTTTCTGATTCGGCTACAAGGCAAAATTTAGGATTGTTTTTGATTAAAAAAAGCCAATCTTCTTCCGTTTGGTTCCAATTTTCAGCATTTTTAATTTGCATCAGAGCCTCCAGATCGGCAGGCCTCATTTCTCTAATTCGCAGATCAATTTTTTTTCTCTTTAGCATTTTTAAAAAGTAGTTAATTTACAGAGAAATCTTTTTGAATAGGTTACATGGCATTAAAATATCCAATTAGTTTGCCATACATAATGTACACCAAAACGCATATCAAAATAAAACCAAATATGGCGAGTATATTTTGATATAAGGTGTTTTTATACTTGCCCATCACATCTTCCCGATTAACGATCATAATTAACCCAATAGCAATTAACGGTACTGCCAACATTGAAGAAGCCTGTGCCAGAATTAACGAATAAACGGCGCTCCCTCCTTCACTGGTAACGTACATTGCTATTCCCATTCCAATAACTAATATCAAAAGCGTAAATAGTTTAGGCATTTTTTCGCCCATTGATCTTCCCATTCCCAGACCGTCTGATAAGAGACCTCCTCCTATAACTGCATTTACGAGCAATGATGAGAAGGCTGCTGCAATAAATCCAAAAGCAAATATATATTTTGAATAAGATCCCAATAGTTCTTCCAGTTGAATTGCCATATCTGCTGCTGAATTCACCGTGATTCCCAATGGTTTTAATGTAGCGGCAGCGGTTACAATCACTAATACCGACATTAAGGCCAATAAAAAAACACCAAAATTAGAATCCCTGATTCCTTTATCCTTGTCTTTTAATTTCCACCCTTTGTTTTGGACCAGATATGCTTGGTATAAAGCACAATGAAGTACGAAAGTAGTTCCAACGATGGCCGCGAGTTCACTAAAATTATCCATAGAGAATGGCTTAGGAACAAATCCTCCTGCAGCGGCTACCAGGTCGGGTTTTATAAAGATAAGATTTACAACAAATGCGGTAATCATAAGAATTACCATAAACATCATTAATTTTTCTAAGGTTTTATATAAATTTTTTGCAAAAAATATGAGCACTATTGCTAAAGGTGTGAAAATAAGCGGCCAAATTTTAGCATCCACCCCTGTTAAAGTTTCCATACCCATACCCACGCCCAGATTATTCCCGAATTGAAAACTCAGTGCAGCCAGAAATGAACTCAAACCTATGATCATTGCAAACCATCTTCCGTATTTTTTTGCAATGACACCTAGAATGGATTCTTCGTGTAATACACCAAATCGTGCACTCATATTGGAATAAACCGCCATGGATACAGCTGCTATTAAAATTACCCATAAAAAATCATATCCCAGGGTGGATCCAATCTTTGTTGAAGTTGTAATACTTCCGGGTCCCAAAATTACGGCAGCTACAATAAAACCCGGCCCCAAGGATTTAAAAAACTCTCTTACTCTTTGAATCATTATTTTATTTTTTAATTCCTTTCATTTTTTTTAACTCATGAGACCTGATGAATCTTTGTCTAAGAATAAATACGTTGATTTATGCTCTTGCAATATTGAGGCAGGAATTTCCGGTGTGACAGGTCCTTCAACAACTTTTTCAACGGCTATGGCTTTTCTTTTATCAGGCACAGTACAGATAATGTGATTAGATTGCATAATTCTGTTAATGGACATACTAATCGCTTTCGCAGGAACTTCGCTTATATCTTTAAACCAGCCCTCACCTAACTGTTGCATTCTGCATGGCTCGTCTAAATTAACCTCAAGGTAAGAATCCTTAATTTCGAAATTGGCGGGAGGATCATTAAAGGCCAAATGTGCATTTTCTCCTATTCCAACAAACGCGACATCAATTGGATGTTTAACAATTAAATTGTGAAGTCTTAAGCATTCCATTTTTACATCTCCCTCTCCATTCACATAATAAATGGCAGCTGGATTAACAATGTCAGCTAATCGCTCTTTAAGATATTTCCTAAAAGATGCCGGGTGTGTTTGTGGTAATCCAATGTATTCATCTAAATGAAAACAAGTTACAACCTTCCAATCAATATTTTCACGAACCAATACTTCGAGCATTTCAAATTGAGATGCCCCAGTGGCTATTATAATATTAGCTTGGCCATTTTCAGATATGGCTTCACGTATTAAATTTGCTCCCTGTTCGGCAGCTGCTCTCCCCAGGTCGATTTTGTTTTTCGAAATTAAAATTTCCATTTTTAGTCTTTCTAACAAATATCTTATTTATTTACGAACATTTGAAATGTTTTTTCTTTTTGTTATTCTTTATGTCGTTTTAACTTATTTTACATTATTTTTAATGCTCATATTTTTAATAAAAATCATCAAATTTCCATTTTGAATGAACATATACGATAATTTTGAACAGAGAAGAAGCAGAGGTCTAAACCTAATGATATTTGCGATATTTATTGGCCTATGCGCTTGTGATGAAGTTTCAAATAAAGTAGTTTTTGAGGAAAAGGCAGGTGTTAACAGAAATTTGGACTACGTAATTGTTTCATTAGCCAACCATAATGAAGAAGTTTTATTATTGGAAGATGTTGCCAATGGCTCAATAATTAGAGGAGAGAAATTGAAGCACGAAATGTCTGCTGAAGATTTAAGTACATACATTTTTCCAATAAGCATTAAAGCTTTTGAAAAAAGAACATTTTTAGTCTCTTCATCAAATAGTGAAATTGAAACTTCAAAATTAGATGTGACCGGGAAAGATGTTTCTATTAAAATTGAGAATGAATTTTTTATAGCAGACTTCAGTACGAATAAAGCAAAAGAAGAAAACGGGTTGTACCCTGGCCAGCTTGCCGGTATCTTCATCAAAAAGAAGAATGTATTAATTAGGAGAGGTCACATCAATATGCATTGGGCTCCTAATTTTCAAAAAGAAGGTCTGGATTACAAGACTATTGGTCATGTAAATTCCAACAATGCAAAAATTACTCAAAAAAACTCCTATATGCTTGAAATGGTTAAAATCGGGTCTGTCTATAATTATGAAGAGATCGATCTTTATGGGAAATACAATTTTTTTGATGGATTGCCTTATTTTGTCTATACATCGACCATAAGTTTTAATAAAGATGTTGAGTTAATGTTGTTAAGAAATGATGAAATGACAATGGATAGTCTCTTTACGCATTTGATTTATCCCAATTCAAAGGGCAATGCCGCCGAAATGCCTCTGTATAATATGGTGAAATTTGACTCTTTGACAAAATCACCTCTTGCAGATGATATAAACTGGGTGGGATTTATAAATAAAAAGATCGGTTATGGCCTGGTAAGCTTAAGATTATCTTATAACAATACAAATCAAGAAGGAAAAAAATCTCCATTATTTGAGCCACATACAAAAATTTCCGCAAGCAGTGGTAACGGGAGATATTGGAACAGAAGACTGATTCATGAGCATAATACACTTGTGCCCAAAGGGAGTGAGTATTATGAAGAAAATGCATATTTAATCCTGGATGATTTGGATGATATTGCAGGGCAGATTAACCATTACATCAAACGTTTAAAATCTCCTATTGTAGTTTCGCGCCTCTCGGAATAAGGGAGATATAATTATTTCATCAATGATCAGAGATCTGCCATTTATTTTTTTAATCGTTGTTCTTTTTGGAGTGGAGAGAACTTGTGGACAGATAGAGGGTCAAAAACCATCCATAATATTTGATCAAATAGAAGCTAACTTTTCTCCCCCGCATTACTTTAATAACAAGTTTGGTACCTACCGGTCCCCTTTATTATTTTATGATGGTAGCATAGTATCAACAACGGCAGATTGGCAGAAACGCAGGGATGAGATCTTAAAAAAATGGAATTCAATGATGGGGAAGTGGCCGGATTTTATTGAAGACCAGACAGTTCAAATAATTGAAGAATCTACAAGAGAAAACGGTATTACACAGTACAAGATCAGGTTTTTCTGGACTCCGAATGAAACAACGAATGCCTATCTGCTAATTCCTGAAGGTGCAGAAATAAAGCCAGCTGTTGTATGCGTATATTATGAACCGGAAACTGCAATTGGTTTGGGAAAACCAAACCGTGATTTTGCTATTCAGTTGGCCAAAAGAGGTTTCGTAACCCTTTCGATAGGTACAACAAAAGCAACAAAAGATAAAACCTACTCACTGTATTACCCAAATATTGAAAATACTCAGGTTGAACCTCTTTCAATGTTGGCCTATGCAGCTGCGAATGCTTGGTTTTTACTTTCCAACCAGCCGGAAGTTGATTCAAGCAGAATAGGTATAGTAGGACATTCCTTTGGTGGAAAATGGGCAATGTTTGCTTCGTGTTTGTTTGATAAGTTTGTCTGTGCTGTTTGGTCTGATCCGGGAATTGTGTTTGATGAAGGAAGCAAAGACGTGAATTACTGGGAACCTTGGTACTTAGGATACCACCCGAAACCATGGCGTAAACGCGGTTTGATAACGGTAGAAAATCCTGCGAAGGGCTTGTATCCAAAACTTGTAGATGAAGGGTATGACCTGCATGAGTTACATGCGTTGATGGCGCCCCGACCATTTTTAGTATCAGGTGGAGCCGAGGATACTCCTTCAAGATGGGAGGCATTGAATCACTCAGTTCAAGTTAACAAATTGTTGGGAGTTGAGAATAGGGTAGCCATGACGAACAGGCTCGAACATTCTCCGAATGCAAAATCTAATGAGCAGATATATTTATTTTTTGAGTACTTCTTGAATAACGATTAATTTTTTAGGTCACTTATAAAGACTAATAATACTCAGATATATTGAAAGTTATGTCAATTAATTTTAATAGAATTGTCAGAAAAATAAGCAGAATGAATTCAATTGATAATATTTTAAACTGAATAATATTGGAAGTTAAACCAATGCTAATTTATATTCAATCATGAAATAAAGAAATCGAGTATCTAATGAATATTGAAAACCAGTCCTGCTCTGGTAGAATATAAAATAAAATAACACGGCATTATTCTATTGAATTCAGAAATAAATTTACTTAACTTACAGGTCAATTATAATAAAAAAGTACCTATAACAAAATGGAATTGTACCTGAGTGTTCCTGATGTCTTTTCTAATTTTGAAAACGAATGATAAGGTTGAAAAAATAAAAGTTTAAATATGATTGAATGGGATAAGGAAATATTGCTAGAACAATTGCATAAAAAAATGGATACATTTTGGGAGTTATCCGGGAGGAAAATATTAAATATTGAAAATGAATATGACCATAGTAAAGGGTCTCCGGTAAGCACTGTTGATGGAAAATACACTAGCAGAGGGTGGACAGAATGGACGCAAGGTTTTGAGTATGGCTCCTCGGTTTTGCAATTCGATGCAACTGATGTGGATGAATATCTGGAAATAGGCAGGTCAAATACGATAAAACATATGAGCTCTCATGTTTCTCATATAGGAGTTCACGATCATGGTTTTAACAACTTAAGTACTTATGGAAATTTGCTACGCCTTATGCATGAAGGAAAAATTCCTCAGAATGATTGGGAACAGAATTTTTATGAACTTGCAATAAAAACTTCTGGAGCAATACAAGCCAGCAGATGGACGAAAACACAAGACGGAGGGTATATCTATTCCTTCAACGGTCCTCATTCATTGTTTGTAGATACCATAAGAACGATTAGAATTGTTGTGGTAAGTCATTTGTTAGGTCACAGTTTAAAGGCTGAAAATGACAAGAATTTTGATCTGTTGGAAAGAGCAATGATCCATGCGAAATCTACTGCGGATTACTCTGTATATTATGGAGAAGGACGTGATAGCTATGATGAATGGGGGAGGACCGCCCATGAATCCATTTTTAATACTAATGATGGTAATTACCGTTGCCCGAATTCTCAGCAAGGCTATAGTGGATATACAACCTGGACCCGGGGTTTGGCCTGGGCAATGCTTGGCTTTTCTGAAGAATTAGAACTTTTGGAAACTTTACCTGATGAGGAAAAAATTGGAAAGTTCACGAAAGAAGAAGTTCTGAATTTCAGCTTAAAAGCAGCAAAGGCAACCTGTGATTTTTATATTAAAAACACTCCAATTGACGGTGTTCCTTATTGGGATACAGGAGCTCCAAACCTGTACAAGCTGGGAGATTATTTAAACAAACCTGCAGATCCATTTAACGCTTTTGAGCCTGTTGACAGCTCTGCTGCGGCAATTGGAGCGCAAGGACTCCTCCGTCTCGGGAAATATTTGCAAGAGAAAGAACCGGAGTTGGCAAATAAATACTGGCAAAGTGGAATAACTGTGCTGAATACATTGCTCGATGAACCATACTTAAGTACATCGGAAGATCATCAAGGGATCCTATTGCATTCTATTTATCACCAACCTAATGGATGGGATCATCAACCGGAAAAGGGAAAAGTTGCTTATGGAGAATCCAGTATGTGGGGAGATTATCATATGAGGGAATTGGTTTTGTATGCCAATAAAATTTTAAAAGAAGAAAAATACTATACCTTTTTTGGTTGTATAAATAGCAATAAAATTTAAACAAATGAAAGCAAAAAAAACCGTTTTGATCACGGGAGGGAGCAGGGGGATAGGCCTTGGAATTGCAAAATCGTTGGCAGCAAGATCCTACAGTTTGGCAATAAATGGAATGAGAGAGGAGAAGGATGTATTGCCTGTGCTGGATAGTTTAAGGTCTTTTGGAGTAGAGGTAATTTATTGCCGGGGAAATATTTCTTTGGCAGAAGACAGGCAAAGAATTATAGAAAAGATCAAATCCGGTTTTGGTCAGTTGAATGTTTTGATCAATAATGCGGGCATAGCACCCAACGACCGCAAAGATATTCTGGAAGCAAGTGAGGAGAGCTATGAAAGAGTTATGAAAACCAATCTGCAAGGACCATATTTTCTTTCTCAGGAAATTGCCAAATGGATGATTCAGCAAAAGGAATCGGATACACAATACAATGCATCCATAGTCAATATTTCATCCGTTTCTGCAACCATAGCCTCTGTAAACAGGGGTGAATATTGCTTGAGTAAAGCGGGAATAGGGATGATGACCAAATTATTTGCTGTGAGACTCGCCGAATTCAATATTCCTGTTTATGAGGTCAGACCGGGGATCATTAAAACGGACATGACAGCAGCAGTACAAGAAAAGTATGACAAATTATTCCGTGAAGGAATAACATTGGAAAAGAGATGGGGATTGCCCGAAGATATTGGGTCAGCTGTAGCAGCACTCGTTGAAGGACAAATACCTTATGCCACAGGGCAAGTGATCAATGTGGATGGAGGCTTGACAATTCAGACGCTCTAAATTTAAAATTTAATAATTATATAACTCAATTTGTGAGCAATGAGCAATAGAGGTTGGTATTGACCTGTCCACCAATGGAGAATTATATCTGGAATTATAATTTATAATTTAAAAATAAATAAATCAAAATATGATGAGTAGAAACAGAAGAAATTTTATCAAAAAAACTGTTGCCGGTGCGGTTGGGATTGCGGCAACTACAATACCCGGGGTAGCAAATGCATCTAATCTAATGACAGATAATAGCGCTAAAGTGGATGTTAAATTAGGAGTGGCGTCCTATACTTTACGTGAATTTACTTTGGAAGAAGCATTGGATATGACACTTCGTATTGGTCTGCATAGAATCACGTTAAAAAGTATGCATCTCCCTTTGGATTCGGACAAAGAGACCATTACAAATGCACTGGCCATTTGTAAAGAGAAGGGTATTGTACTCTATGGGGCAGGAGTAATTTATATGAAAAGCAAGGAAGAAGTGGATCAGGCATTTAACTATGCTAAAATGGCCGAATTGGAAATGATAATTGGAGTGCCAAATCATGAATTATTGGCTTATGTTGAAGAAAAGGTGAAACAATACAATATTAAGCTTGCAATTCATAATCACGGTCCCGGTGATAAATTATATCCGAGTGCTGAGAGTGCTTATAACAGGATCGTAAATATGGATAAGAGAATGGGACTTTGTATTGATATCGGGCATACTAAAAGGATAAACCGCGACCCTGAGCAAGACCTCACGGATTTTTTTGACAGGGTTTTTGATATGCATATAAAGGATGTTACTGCTGATGGTGACACTTGTATTATTGGAAGAGGTGTCATCGATTTTCCTGCATTTTTGAAAACGGTGGAGAACTTAGGTTACAAAGGAACCTTAGCTTTGGAATACGAGGCCGATGCAAATGATCCACTACCTGGAATGGCAGAATCCATTGGTTATGTGAATGGGGTATTGGCCACATTATAAAACTAAAATTAGATATTCAAATAGTATTAACCTATCATATAACTAACATCTCAACGTTCTAATATTCAAGCAGTATATTTTCCATATTTTCTTTCGTCTTTCAGCCATCAAAACCTATCATATAACTAAAAATTACAGTTATCAAAATAGATAATATGTGCTTGCGCATTGATGGACTGAGTTT